>Ga0190283_1000031_pt1 | contig 79160 bp, 63 predicted proteins | sample 48691801_MG_FD_161669 | JGI IMG/M metagenome (GOLD analysis project Ga0190283, IMG submission 161669) | Hydrothermal vent microbial mat bacterial communities from Southern Trench, Guaymas Basin, Mexico - 4869-18-0-1_MG | ecosystem: Environmental > Aquatic > Marine > Hydrothermal vents >...
TTCCTTAATGGCATTAAACCGCCGCCTTAGCCTTATCAGCCAAAGCAACAAACGCATCTTTATTAAAGACAGCTAATTCAGCCAGCATTTTTCGATCAATTTCAATACCTGTTTTGTGTAAACCATTAATAAAGCGGCTGTAAGATAAACCACATTCACGCGCAGCCGCATTAATTCGCGCTATCCATAGACGACGAAATTGGCGTTTACGTTGCCGACGATCACGGTAGGCATATTGCCCCGCTTTGGTTACAGCTTGTTTAGCGATCCGAAAAACATTGCGGCGGGCACCTCGATAGCCCTTCGCCGCATCAAGCACTTTTTTATGTTTGGCGTGTGCAGTTACGCCACGTTTGACTCTTGGCATGTTTTGTTAACCTCACGAATAGGGTAATAATCGTTTGATCATTGCGATATCCGCTTTATCGATCATGATAGGGGAGCGTAAATGACGCTTACGTTTGCTACTTTTTTTGGTGAGGATATGTCGGCGGTGGCTTTGCCCGCGTTTTATAGCACCTGAAGCGGTGCGCTTAAAACGTTTAGCAGCACCGCGATTCGTTTTCATTTTTGGCATAATTTATACCCTGTTGAAAAAAAACCAAGTTCCTTGCAAGGAACTTGGTTTATTATGATGAGTTTTTAGAAGTCCAGAAAATTCACACTCTAAATCTGAATGTAAAAAGACTATTTTTTGAGGGGAGCGAACAGCATCACCATTTGCCGACCTTCCATTTTAGGACGCTGTTCGACAGCCCCATATTCGGATAAATCGGTTTCAACACGCTTAAGCAGTTGACGACCCAAATTTTGATGAGCCATTTCTCGACCACGAAAGCGTAGAGTAATTTTGGTTCTATCCCCATCTTCTAGAAAACGTATCAAGTTGCGTAGTTTGACCTGATAATCACCTTCTTCAGTACCAGGTCGGAATTTAATTTCTTTGACCTGTACCTGTTTTTGCTTTTTCTTAGCTTTATTTCGTTTTTTGCTTTGTTCAAACAAATATTTGCCGTAGTCCATAATCCGGCAAACAGGTGGTTGAGCGTGGGGTACGATTTCCACCAAATCCAATTCAACTTCGAGTGCCTTTTGTAGTGCCTCCTGGCTAGAAACTTGGCCAATTTGTTGACCATCAACATCTATTAACCGCACTGTCTGTGCAGTAATTGCCTTATTTAGGCGTATACGTTTATCGTAAGCGATGTAACTGTCCTCCTATTTTCAGTTGTCTATCAGTTATCAGTTATCCATCGAAAAGAAGTCTTCTAACTATTAGTATAGCGAATAACGTCAGCACGGAGTTGTTCAGTAAAGGCATCAAGTGACATTGCACCTTGATCTTTACCTTTTTGCAAACGCACAGCAACTTGTTTATTTTCAACCTCACGTCCACCTACTATTAATAAGTAGGGCACTTTTTGTAAGGTATGTTCGCGAATTTTAAGACCTATTTTTTCATTTCTCAAATCTGCAATCACACGAAAACTATTTTTAAGCAAATGCGCTTCTACCGTTTTAGCATAATCAGCCTGTTGATCAGTAATATTAAGTATAACAGCTTGTATGGGGGCAAGCCATATCGGTAAAGCACCAGCATATTCTTCAAGCAATACGCCAATAAAACGTTCCAAGGAACCTAAGATGGCTCGATGTAACATAACAGGGGTTTGTTTACTACCATCAGATGCGACATATTCAGCCCCTAAACGTCCTGGCATGGAAAAATCAACTTGAATCGTACCACATTGCCACACCCGATCCAAGCAATCTTTCAACGAAAACTCAACTTTAGGTCCATAAAAGGCACCATCACCAGGTTGTAATTCCCAATCTAGTTTTTTGTTATTTAAAGCTAACTCTAAAGCTTGTTCGGCTTTATCCCACACTTCATCGCTACCAACACGCTCTTGGGGACGGGTAGATAATTTAATGATAATGTTATGAAAACCAAAATCAGCGTAAACTTTAAATACCAAATCAATAAAATCAGACACTTCACTTTGTATCTGCTCTTCTGTACAAAAAATGTGAGCATCATCTTGTACAAAATGACGTATTCGCATTAGCCCATGTAAAGTCCCAGACGGCTCATTACGATGACATGAACCAAATTCAGCCATGCGTAAAGGTAAATCGCGGTAACTTTTTAAGCCCTGATTATAAATTTGAATATGGCAAGGGCAATTCATGGGCTTGATAACATAATCATGATGTTCTAAATGGGTACTAAACATCTCTTTACCAAATTTGTCCCAATGCCCAGATTTTTCCCATAAAGAACGATCCACTAATTGAGGGGTATGGACTTCTTGATAACCATGCTGATGTAGCAAACGCCGAATATAATCCTGAATTTGCAGGTAAATGCTCCAGCCCTTATCGTGCCAGAAGATCATCCCAGGCGCTTCTTCTTGAACATGGAATAAATCCAGTTGTTTACCAAGTTTACGGTGATCGCGTTTTTCTGCTTCTTCTAAGCGGTATAAATAAGCTTTAAGCTCCTTTTTATTAGCCCAAGCTGTACCATAAATGCGTTGGAGCATTTCATTGTTAGAATCACCGCGCCAATAAGCCCCTGCTACTTTCATTAATTTAAAGGCTTTTAATTTACCCGTGCTAGGCACATGCGGTCCCCGACATAAGTCGGTAAAATTTCCCTGTTGATATAAAGATAATTCTTCGTTAGTGGGAATTGATTCAATAATTTGGGCTTTATATTCTTCACCCTGGGTCCGAAAAAAGGCTGTCGCTTCATCGCGTGACATGACCGAGCGTGTTATAGTATGATTTTGCGAAACCAATTTTTCCATTTGGGCTTGAATTTGATCCAAATCTTCCAGGGTAAAACTTTTTGGATATGCAAAATCATAATAAAAACCGTTTTCAACCACGGGACCAATGGTAGCTTGTGCGATAGGAAATAAACTTTTGACCGCTTGTGCCATTAAATGGGCACAGGAGTGGCGTATGATTTCTAAACCGTCTGGATCGCGGTCCGTGATAATTGCCAATTGCACATCGTCTTCAATGATAGTCGAAGTATCTACCAAGCGGTCATTCATTTTTCCCGCCAAAGCTGATTTGGCTAAACTTTGACCAATATTAGCAGCGACTTCTTTTACGGTGATAGGATTTTCAAAATGTCGTTGGCTGCCATCTGGCAAGGTGATGATAGGCATGAGGTATTCCGATTATGGGATTTCCATATAATTAAATTATCCCGAATATTGACTTTTTAAAAAAAACGGGTTTTTTTGAAGGCGTTTGGAATAGTGATTTTTTTCCTAACTAAACATAAAAAAAAAGCACGATAAAAATCGTGCTTTAGGATAAAAATTGGTGGGTGCGAGTGGGATCGAACCACCGACCCCTACCATGTCAAGGTAGTGCTCTACCACTGAGCTACGCGCCCGTTATTCCTGATTTAAGGTTACTCTACCATAATTAAATTTAAAATGCAAGCTTTTTTTTAATTTTTTTAAATATTATTAGATAATTAATCAATGCCATTGATTTAAAATGGCAAACACTTCAGTTTGCCTTTGAATCAAGTTTTCCAATTATCCAATTTCAAGGAATAGCCTAACTTCTGGATACGTTGGTAATGTCGCACATTGCCGGTTATTAATACCAAGTCGTTTTCTAAAGCAATGGCAGCAATCATTGGATCAGCCCGCCCAATGGTTTGTCCGGTTCGTTCCAAATCGGCATAAATTCGACCGGCTAATTCAGCATTTTCCAGATTCAGTGTTAATAATTCGGTGTTTGAAATAGCAGACAAAAATCGCTCTATGTGTGCTTCACGTTGAACTTTATGAAAACCCTTAATAATTTCTAACACTGTAATTGTGGAAATAGTATATTGACTAAATTTTGCGTAATAGTCGTTTGCCCTTTGTATCACATTGACATTTTTTCCCTTTAGCATTTCAGACAATGTATCTGTATCCAGTAATGACTTATCCATCGTGACACCTCAAAGGATTGTTTTCACGGGCTTGCATGGCAGATTCCGTAACGTAATCAATAACTTCAGCGTCATCCGCAAATAACCCTAATAGGCTATTATTTTTCACGGGTTGTGGTGCTGCCGGTTCAAGGTGTTTGAGCAAATTAAGAAATGGCTCAATGATTTTTAAGTTGTCAATTTCATATTTGACACTGATGTTTTGAGGTACTTTAAGAACTATGGTTCCCATGTTTAATTTTCTTTTTAAAGTCAGTTATGGATGACATGGATTATAAGGATTGCACCGATTTTGGTTGCAGCTTACAGAAATAATTGGGGTCAGAGTAATATTAATTTATGTAGTGAACCATTTATCACCAATTAGATTAGATATAGATATTAGACATTATACCAATTTAATTTAAGTGCTTGATTTTATTAGCTTTACTAAAATCGGGATTTTAAATCAATGGGTTACATTAAATCGCTATAATGTTTATTGATTGATAGTTTTTTGGGTTATTTCTCTTTAATTTAACCTGATCCCTTTATATTCATTTCTTTATTGATTAAATCTTTCTGCGATGTAGCCAATCCTATCAACAATATCAGATACTGTGTTTATATAGTAATTATTCGTATGAATAGATAGAACAGAATTTTCTAATAAAAGAAATTCCCATTCTGCACCATCCGTTATAATACCATACACGCTATTTTGCTTAAATTTTTTTAGGGTAGCATACATTTCGGCTAAACACTGACCTAAGCCATCAGAAAGGCTACTTTTTTTAACTTCAACAATTGAGATTATGGGGCGTACAAAGTCAATTTCATCAAGAGTTAAAGCACTATCAAATTTACCGTTTAGCTGGTGTGGTAAGTCAGGAGCTTCTTCTTGACTCATATTCAAAACAGGTTCAAAGAAAATACCCAATTTGTAGACTTTACTAGCTTGCCACAAGATATGAGATACCAAAAGGTTACTTCTTGTTGCCTCATTATCTGACATAGATAATCTAATACGTGATAACATGTCTTTTACATCTTCTTGTAAAAAATCATAATTTTTATCACTCAATTTGAAATTCGTAAATAAATCCTCACTTCTTTGGATATCTATTTTAAAAATATCTTTCAATTCACTTGCGCTGTAATTTCTATATTCACTGAATGCCATAGTCAAAACCTAATATCTGTTGCATGCGAATGAACCCACGAAACGTCACAAAAATATTTTCTTCTCCCAATTCTTAATTTTCCATAACCACTTGTAACTTTTCAGCATAATTATCTATCTCCGCTGAAGTTCGCATTTCGGTAGCACAGACTAATAAGCTATTACCCAGTTTTGGATAAAATTTAGTTAGATTATATCCACCAAAAATATGAGATGTTGCTAATTGGCGCAAAACTTCATCAACTGGTTTTTCTAAGCGTAGCACCGCCTCGTGAAAAAAAGGTTCTTTGAATACGCGATTTATGCCGGCAATGGCAGTCAGTTTTTCCACTAAACTTGTCGTATTAGCATGACAAGTTAAAGCAACGCGCTCTAATCCCTCGGCTCCCAGTAAAGCTGTATGAATCGTGGCTGCTGTTGCCATTAAACCTTGATTGGTGCAAATATTAGAAGTGGCTTTGGAACGGCGAATATGCTGTTCACGCGCTTGCAAAGTTAAGGTGTAACCGGTTTTACCATCCAAATCGACGGTGCGTCCGACAATGCGTCCTGGCATTTGTCGCACATAAGCTTTTTTGCAACACATAAAACCAAAATAGGGACCACCATAAGATAATGGAATACCCAAGGGTTGCCCTTCACCACAAACAATATCAGCACCTTTTGCACCCCATTCACCAGGTGGCGATAGCACGGCAAGCGTTAGCGGATTGACGACACCTATCACTAATATTCCATGAGCATGGGCCCAATTTGTTAATTCATCAACAGCTTCTAAGCTACCAAAAAAATTGGGTTGGGGAATGACCAGGGCGGTACTCTGAGTAAAATTGGCTAAATTGTCAGGCGCAATGCGACCTAATTCAATGTCATAAGGTAGCTCAACCAAGCTAATCCCTTGATTTTTAACGATAGTTTGTACCACGTGCCGATAAATGGGATGGACTGTCGTTGGCATTAAAATAGATTTTGCCTTAGATTTTGCTAGACGCACTGCCATTAATACCGCTTCCGCTAAAGCTGATGCTCCATCATATAAGGAAGCATTGGAGGCTTCCATGCCAGTCAAATTAGCCATCATGGTTTGAAATTCATACAAAAGTTGCAATGTACCTTGACTGGCTTCGGCTTGATAGGGGGTGTAGGCGGAATAAAATTCGCCCCGCGTCGCGATTTCCCAAACAGCGGCGGGAATATGATGTTCATAAGCACCTGCGCCGATAAAACAGACAGCCCCACTATCTTGTTCAGCGCGTTGGCGCATTAATGCTCCGATTTCCATTTCCGTTAAGGAGGACGGAATTTTTTCTAAGTAGCCACAACGTAAGGTAGCAGGAATTTCATCAAATAAGTCTTCAATACTGCCAACACCGATAGTGGCAAGCATTTCAGCAATATCATTGGAGGTATGTGGAATGTAGGGCATTAATCTTAATTTTAGATTTTAAGAATTTTAGAGTGGTATAAACCTGACAGGTTTCCGAAACCTGTCAGGTTTTTGATTTAGAATTTATTTATCTTTTGCAATAAATTTTGCATATTCGTCAGCACCCAACAGATTTTCCAAGTGACTATTTTCAGCCAATTTCAGTTTGAATAACCAACCTGAACCGTAAGGATCGTTGTTAAGCAGTTCAGGTGCGTCTTCTAGTTCAGCATTAAAGTCAATAACCTCACCGGCTAATGGACTATACAAATCTTCAGCCGCTTTGACTGATTCAACTACGCCTACTACCTCGTCTAAATTGAGTTGTTGCCCTATCTTTGGGAGTTCAACATAAACCAAATCACCTAACTCTTCTTGAGCATGATCGGTAATACCGATGGTAATAGTGCCATTTTCTTCTATACGCACCCATTCATGGGATTCGGTATATTTTAAATTATCAGGAATTTTATTCATTATCAGTTATCAGTTATCAGTTAAAAATGAGATACAGGTTTTGCCATGCCGCACAAACGGGGGGGTGACAACTTTTGCCAGTAACGGTTTATTGCGAATCGTCACAGTTACTTGTTTATATTCCCCTGCTGGTAAACGGGCAAAAGCTATCGATCCGCCCAATGTCGGTGAAAATGTGCCGCTGGTAATTTGTCCTACCCCACCGCCTTCAAAGGACACCGTTTGATGCCCTCGTAATATTCCCTTTACAGGTAAGACTAAACCTACTAGAATTGAATGGTTTCCCCTATTACGCTGAGTTTCTAAAGCACTACGTCCGATAAAAACGCGATCTGCCGGTTTAAAAGCGACTGTCCAAGCTAAACCGGATTCCAAAGGGGAATAATTTTCATCCATATCAGCCCCATATAAGTTCATACCTGCTTCAAGGCGCAAAGTATCACGCGCTCCTAAACCAATCGGTGCGATCCCCGCGGCAAGTAGGGCATCCCACCAATTTGGTGCGTCTTGAGCCGGTAAAATGATTTCAAACCCCTCTTCACCTGTATAACCAGTACGCGCAATAAAAAATTCATCATCGTGCCAAGTCGCATAAAATGGAGCAAGTGCCATGACCGAGGCTGATAAATTAGCCGGTAATAGAGGCTCTAATTTTTTGCGTACCTGGGACCCTTGTACTGCAAGCATAGCAAAATCATCTCGCTCACGGACTTGCACCGCAAAGGGTTTGGCTTGTTTTGTAATCCAAGCGATATCCTTATCCCGCGTCGCGGCATTGACCACCATACGAAATTGATGCTCATCCTGAAAATAAACAATTAAATCATCAAGCACACCACCTTGATCATTTAACATACAACTATAAAGAGCCTTGCCGGTCTTTTTCAAGCGTTCCACATCATTAGCCAGCAAATAACGTAAAAATTCACGCACCCTTTGTCCAGTCAAATCAATAATCGTCATGTGCGAAACATCAAACACCCCAGCATCACGGCGGACTTGATGATGCTCATTCATTTGCGAACCATAATGCAAGGGCATATCCCAACCGCCAAAATCAACCATCTTAGCTTTTTGAACTAAGTGTTTATTATATAAAGGTGTTCTTTTTCCCATAGTCGCTTTTTTATTGAAGCATGGTTTTATGAGGGCGATAATAAAGGTTCGCCCCTATCTGATTGTTCCCTATTTAACTAACAACTGTTGTCGTTCCTTGATTTTGCGAAGGATTTTAGATTTGTCAGGATGATTGATTCGCTCAACTGTACTCTGTAATACAGCAAGTAGTCTAGGTAAAGCCACATCTTTTTCGGTTACTTCTACCATATCATTGTTAAGCAATTCCATCAGCTCATTAATAACCTTCTCCACATGTTCACCTGTTGGATGATATTTTAAATATTTCAAGCTAGTATGATTCATCCAATCAAGCGCACATTCCAAAAAGCCTTCACATTCACCCCCTAAAGGCGCATTTGCACCCACCCAGGCAATGCGTTCTGCAACGGGTAGGGGATAATAGGCATTATGTAACTGCCAATAAACGTCAGCATTAATAATCCAATCGTCCCCAATTGGATTAATGAGTTCTTTTTGTTCTAGCTCCTTAAGCCATTCATGATAAGGGGATTTTTCTGGCTGATTATCATTAGAAAGTTGATCCAGCTTCTTTTGCAATGTTGAAAAGTATAGCAATGCCAATTCAACCGCGATTTCGGGTGGTGATTGCACCTCTTCTTTGACTTGCGCCAAAAAATCCAACAATGCTTTCTGATTTGACCAATTTAGCTTTTTCAGTAGCCGCTGTTGGGCAATTTCTAAATAAGTTTCACCCTTTTTATTTGGAGCAATGGCGCTAGAAAGATTACCGAAAGTCCAGCCGATTTCACCACCTGGCATCTCAATTTGATACCAATAGTCTTTTGTTTTTCCAATTTTAACCCGATTTTTAGAACGAGCGAGTTCTTTAACAACGGTGCCAAAACTCAATTCACCCAGACGACGAGCATTCAATTTGGGTGCTGAACGCACATTAACCCCAGATGCAATCATAATCCGTTGTTTTACCCGCTCTTTTGCCTGTTTTTCAGTGACGGGTTTTTCAGTGACGGGTTCTTCAGTGACGGGCTCTTTACTTTCGCTTTTAATTTTCTCAGAGACGATTTTCATCTCATCGCCCACACGCTCCTGTACGACGACCTTAACTCGATTTTCTTCTCGGTAAATTTCTTCTCTCTTGACTAAAACCGGTTTATTATCAATGACTTTATAGAAATCAGTCCCTTCATGATCCGCAGCATTCACTTTCCATGTTGATTTGATAAGCTGTTTTTCAGCATCCACTTCTAGTAAAGCAATTTCACTAAATGCTTCACTAAAAACAAATTGCGCCGTTTCCGGTTCAAATAGCCAACACAAATAATAGGTATTGACTCCACTATTTGCCATAAGGCGTATATCCTTATAGCTGTCAAAGTTGATATCTTCGATCTTCAATTCAGAAACAGGGGTACCAGCTTTAAGTGTTTGAAAAGGTTCAGATTTGTTGTCACGACAGATTTCAATTGCTTTTATAGCAACCTCATGTTCTTCCTGGGCTTCTCCAATCAGCTTGAATACAAATTCAGGTAATGTCTTGTGAATGGTATCTTTTTGGATCCGTGTCTCCGTTGCTACCACCAATACCGGTGCAGAAACCTGCAATTTTTGCCCAATTGATAAATTATAAGGGGGTTGTAAATCATTCCAGGCAGCTATCTCTGTAATACTATGAGCATATTTTTTAGCAATGCTATACAAAGCTTCCCCAGAAACAACGGTGTGATATTCTACATCAACCTGCTTAGACTCAGTTGTACATACTTTTTCTTTGGAATAAGTCTCCGTAGAAAAAGATACCTTCGTACTTTTCTGATCAGCTATTTTTTGACGCTGTTCCATTAAAAAGCCAACCTTACCCCGCCTCGCATTGTCAAAAGTTTTTTTCCAAGCTGAAGGAATAGATAGGTAAAACCCCAATTTAATATTGGTCGAATTACAAACATGAGCTACCGGTGGCAAATCAAGGCGAAGAGCGACTTGATTTTTCTTCACATGATGAAAAGCAAATCGGCTCAAAAAATCTGCCGTCAAACGGTATTCACAGTCTTTGACTGTGATGTGACTCCATTCTAAAGCTTCATAGAGCGTCGTTAGCGTTGCAGGTGTTTTTGCCCCAGATTTTTTCAAAGCACTTTTAATCACAGCATCAGCAAGCAATGCCTTCAGAATATCCGATTTGGCAAAAAATTCGGTCAGTTTCACCATTTGACCGGATTGAGCGAGATCAATTGCCATAAACCTCGTTTCAACTGAAGGATGTGGCATACTTTGACAATTAATATATTGTGCATCCTCAAGACTAGCAATATTGCCCACCACGGATAACAGGGTAAAACTGCGTTCGTATTCACAAGGATTATCCTTGTCCAAAGATTGCTCTGCTAAAAAATCAGCCTCAAAATCTTTTTCAGCTAAAGCCCGCGCGGAAAATAAAATGTTTTCATCTGCACCCATAGCTGTTATATCCGCTTCAGTCCAACGGATATTTAAATCACCACTTTCACCCTGCCAAATCGTGTTATCTGCTCCAGCTACCATCGGCGCAAAGCATAATAATAAACTAGCAATGAGTGAAAAGTTCGTTTTATAAAAATGAGTCATTTTTTTCCTTGTTTGGTTATTAAAAAAAGTGAAATCGCAATTCTATAAACATTTATCGATACTAATTATAGGGTTGCCATACAGGTTTTAAATCAAAGCCTTAAAAAAGGGCAGGTGTTGGATTCCAAAGCTTTGGATTCCAAAATCATTTGACTAAACAACCCAATTTTAATTTTGAATTCATATATTATACACTATGCACATTGAATATGCTAGGGCAATGTCATATCAGTTAAACCAGGGCGAACATGCTGGTTCGCAACCCTAAATACGCGGCGGTGGGTAGAACTTGGTTAACTCATAATATATTTTGATTGGCAATCTTTTATTTTTAGAGTTGCCATGAATAGTAAACTTAATTTAAATCTTAATTTAAATCCAAATCTAATCAAGTTTTATGGTAGGGCAAAATGCTAATTCCTTATCAATTAGGAATTAATAATTCACAATTGATAAAAATAAATATTGAAAAATATGCTATACTGCACACGGGCATAACTCAAATTTTTATATAGCTGGGCAAAGTCTTTTCGTTTCCTTTTTAGCAAGACGATTCGCCGCATTAAAACATTTATCCCATAATTGAGAAACTTGCGGTTTTAAATGGGGTTCATCTTCCAATATTTCTTCAATTTCAATTGTTGAATTTGCCATTTGATGATGTGCATCATTAATCTTGTTAATTGGCTCCTTAAAACCCTTTTTTCTGAACGAGACAAAGCGTCTATTAACTCCTCAATTCCTGTGGTTGAATATTTAATATGCCCTTGTTTTAGTTCATTTTTTATCGCAACGGCGGTTTTGTAATGTGATGTTATTGCTAATTCTTTCCAATTCATTATCTCTCCTTTTTTTAACAGGTTAACGTTTTTGAACAAGATTACACGGATTTTCAAGATAAACAGGATTATAATCTGTTTTTTCATTCTGTCTATCCTCTAATTGTCTGAATCAGAATTTACAAAATTTTGGAATTTTCAGACGAAAAAATTCGTTAAATCCTGACTTTTCAAAGAAATCCGATTTTTCCCAAAAATCGGATTTTTTCGTTTTTCTTAAATTCATAACACCAAAGTTGTTAAACATGAATAACCTTATGTGAAACACTCAGGAAATATTATACCCGGCGACAACAACCATTTCCAAATAGGAATAACGGCAATATTGTTAAAGCTGGCTTCATCATCATACGTCACGATGGTGCCTGATTTTATAGATAATCCTTTCATCGCGTTTTGCAAACCACGTAATTCTCGCTGAAAAGTTTTTTCATCTGACAGTTCCCAGCAAACTTGAATCAGTTTGATCTCTTTTTTGATAGGGTGTCGGGCAAAAAAGTCCGTTTCATAACCTTCTTTGCTACTAACATATTCAATCACATAACCATGACGACGCAATTGCATAAATACTAAGTTTTCCAGCAACGCACCATAATTCGATGAATTGCGATATGTCATGGCATTCAATAATCCGGTATCTATGGTATAGATTTTGGCAGGATTCAGCATCCGTGATTTTTCAGTACGGCTATGGATTGGCACTCGGTAAAATAAATAAGCATCAGTTAAATGATCAAGATACGCATATAGACTGTTCTTGGCAGACTTGACGGACATCGTTTTTAAGCTATTATAGAACTTATTCACACTGAATCTACCGCCCGGTGAATTCATCAGGTGACGAACGAGATATTTTATCGCCGTGAGATTCTTCACTTTATGACGTTCTATCACATCTTTCAGTAAGACAGAATCAATGTAGCCCTGCAAGATTTCAATCCGTATTGCAGGCTCTAAGGTTTGCACTTCTGGGAAACCGCCTATTTCAAGGTAATCACGTATTGCCTTGCGTAATACTGAAATCGTCTTTGCACCCCTTATGGTAGGCGGTGTGTCAAAAATCCGGTGATATTTTAGAAACTCCTGAAAACTAAAAGGAAAGATTTCGGTTGTCAGGGAACGCCCCCTTAACTGGGTGGCTATCTCTGTACTGAGCAATTTTGATGAGGAGCCAGTTAGATAAATTTGTACATTTTCAGTATCCAACAAACGCCTGATAAATAATTCCCATTGTGCAATGCTTTGAATTTCGTCAAAGAAAAAATGGCACTGAGTATCACGATGCTCAGGATATTTGCCATAATAAACATCAAGAATCGCTTGAAAATCACGAATTGTAAACCCAAGCAAGCGATCATCTTCAAAGTTTATGTAAAGCATTTGTGTGATTGAAACCCCATCAGCAATCAGTTCCTGCATTTTTTGATAGCAAAAAAAAGTTTTGCCGGTGCGCCTCATACCGATAACCACATTAGCTTTACCCGGTATCAGTACAATTTTTTTATGTCTAGCAACTAATGCAGGGCGTTTCCGTTCATGGAAGTCATCAATTAATTGAGCGATTATTGTTTTCATCATAATTCATATTATCTCTTTTTTTAAGATAAATTAGTATGATTTTATACTAAAAAAAGAGATAAGTAGGTGGATATAAATCTTTTAACATTTTGAATCGTGAAGGTGGGCAACTGAAACATTAAAAGGGCACTTTGTTTAAAAGGGCAGATTACCCTTATCACGTAAAAATCCGTTTCATTCCTAAATCCGCTGTACTAATGATATAATCCTGTTCATCCCTAAATCCATTAAATCCACAACTAAAAAGGAAAACAATATGCACAAACTCAAAACCATCACATTAGCGTTAATGCTAATTATCTTTTCGGTAGTCGGGCTGCGAGCGGAGGAAGTTTCGCTACTACAACGTTTACTTGATGAGGGCAAACAAGCCTATTACATTGCCGATTATCCCACAGCTCTAAAAAAATTGGAGCAAGGTTTAAATCTAGCACGTCAAGCTGAACATCAACAGGCTATCGCTGTGTTTATTGGTAATCTCGGCGTGGTGTATCGAAACTTGGGCGACTACCCAAAAGCCTTGGAGTATTATCAGCAGGCTTTGGCAATACATCAAGAAATCGGTGACAAACGCGGTGAAGGGATAGACTTGGGTAACATCGGCGTGGTGTATAAAAACCTTGGCAAATATCAAAAAGCCAAAAAAGCTTTTCAAGACAGTCTGGCAATTAATATTGCTATAGGCTCAGGAGAAACTTGGCGTTCACAATGTGGTTTAGCTTCCATCGAAGCCAAACTTAATCAGCCCGAACCTGCCATTCAACACTATGAGCAAGCACTTGATAATATTGAGAAAATCCGTAATTTGCTGCTCAAAGAACATAAAACCTTTTTAACCTCTTTCATGCAAAACAAATTATTTGTCTATGATGAACTGATTGCCCTATTGCAATCCCTACACGCTATCCAACCGAACCAAGACTATGATCGCAAAGCCTTTGAAACCTTTGAGCGTAAACAAGGGCGCTTGTTTTTGGAAGAAATGGGGCAAAGTGGGGCGCGGCGGTTTGCCGGCTTGAATCCAGAAATTATTGAAGCAGAACAAGCACTTGCCGTTAAAAGGCAACAGACTCAATCGCCACAAGAACAAACTGCCCTTGAACAAGCAGAAATCCAGTTAAAAGCGCGTATCAAAGCAGAATCTCCCAAATACTATGCCCTGAAATACCCGCAACCGGTTGATTTAACAACGCTACAAAATCAAGTCTTACAACAGGGTGAGATGATGTTGGTTTATGGGGTTTTAAGTGGTGATAAAGAGGAAGGGATAGAAAGCACAACCATCCTATGGGTTATCGGCAAACAACATTTTCAAATGTTCACCCTGCCAGTCGATGAAGACACCTTAAAGCAGGAAGTCGCTCAATTGCGGGGCTATCTTTCTAACGCCAGTTTTAATAGCGAATTTCTGCCTGCCAGTCTGCACCTATATCAAACCTTGCTGCCAAAAGCAGTACAACAATTGATAAAAGAAGCGAAATTGCTCTATATTGTTCCCACGGGACCTTTATATGGATTACCCTTTGGCTCGCTGGTAACATCCTACAACGCAAAACAAGGTAAGCTTCACTACTTTATCGAAGACTATCCGATAAGCTATCTCTCCTCAGCATCGCTGCTCAAAATCATCCGCGATGAAGAAAGCAAGACTGATGCCCAGGAACCGCTATTGGCATTTGCTGATCCTGAATATCCGCCCTGTGGTGTAGGTGACAAAAAGGGAGCAGAAACCCTTGCCCAACTACGCACCGAATCCTACCTTAAATCAGTTAAGGATGGTTGTTTTGACCGTTTAGCCGCTACTGCGGATGAAGTACGTAAGATTGCGGATTTATTCAATGCCGATTATAGTAAAGCACTCTATTTAGGAGCCAGAGCCAGTCGTAGCACCGTATTTGCCCTTAATGACAAACAAGAATTGGATGATTATCGCTATATCATGTTTTCGGTGCATGGCGTTATTCCTAATAAAATCAATCAGATAGAACAACCTGCCCTCGTTTTATCAAATCCCTTGACCGAAGGCTATTTAACAATGGCAGACGCATTCGCCCTCACACTCAACGCCGATTTTGTGAATTTATCAGCCTGTAATACCGGCTGTTCTGGAAACAGTTGTAGCGAAAATGTACACGGTGCCGGGATTATGGGATTAACCCGCGCCTTTATGTATGCTGGTACCCCCCGCGTTGCTGTGACTTTATGGTCAGTGAATTTAGGTTCGGCTAAAGATTTGAGTGTCGGATTATTTACTAATCTCAAAGCAGGGAAAAAAATGGCGCAAGCCCTACGTGAAATTAAGCTGAAAATGATTCAAGGCAAGGCAAGTAAACAGGTGTATGAGATTCCATATCATTGGGCAGCGTTTGTGGTGTATGGGGATGGGCAATAAGGGCATCTTCGGGCGGGGTTGCAAACGTTGTCCAGTAAAAGTTATAATGACAATGTTTGCAATGCCATACCTTTATTAATAATCAATAACCTTATTATGAAAAATACTCCAAAGACTTCCAAAACCCGATGGCATCGCTTGCTAGGAACCTTGTTGAGGACTTTACTTTCACCTGTCGGTATTTTGGTACAATTCGATTTTAAGGTGATGACTGAACCGCCCGAAGCGGATATTTTATTACTTCGACGAGAGGGACAAAAATGGACCGCAGAACAGCTATCGCGCCTACCCGATGGTATCCGAGATAGCACAGCTCGTCAAATTTTGATCGAATTCAAATATACTGAATCGATTAATGAAGTGGCTTTTCGACAGACGCTAGGATATGATACATTTTATAAACGTGCCAATGAATTGAGTGATGTTGAGGTGCAAACGGTTTTAATGAGTGCTAAAACACCCTGCTCTGAAACGCTCACCAAATTTGGTTACGAGCAGACTGTACATGATGGCGTGTATCGCAGCCAGAACCCATTATTAAAGACGATACCTTTAATTTCTTTGAATGAATTATCCAATGAACCTCACAATGCGTTTGTGAAATGTTTTGCCAGTCGAAAAAAGGAAAAACAAAAAGCATTTCAACTTTTAAAGGAAGCCCGTTCTTTGATGACGCATCAATTAGAATGGTTTCTAAGCGGCTTGTGGAAATATTGGTTTTCTAAAAAATTAGGAGAAGATGAGATGGCTGTTGAACTTACCCCAGATGAAGTTTTTGAAATGGGCAAAATGTGGGGAAGTACGTATTTATCCACTTTAAAAGTGGAAGACGTGTTGCCCTATTTCAAACTGCAAGACATTTTGGCTCAGTTTCAGCTTGATGAAATTGAGAAGTATGTTAATCATGAAAAAATGAAACCGAAATCGGATTAATAGCCAGGGCGAACACGCCACCATTAAGTGTCTGCCCTTAACTTAATGGCATTGACCTTAACATATACTTTAATTCTGACAAATGAGGATAATTAGTATGAAAAACAAACTACACCTAAGCCTCATCCTAGCGGCTTGCTCATTCAATGCGTTTGCGACTTCATCGGCAGGCAACATTGATGATTTTGACGGCGAATTCACAGATTATACCATCCAGCGCGGGACTGAAACCATCCCAATGCAGGTATATGCTTCACTTTATCCTGGTGATCGCATTGAAATCAGCGGAAATCATTACGTTGACATAATACAATGCGGCGAAATCCATAAAATCACTCACAAAGATTCCCCCTATCCGGTGCAATCGAAAGAATGCAAAGTGATTGGACTCACCGATAATATCTGGTTGGCGCTCAAAGATTTTGCCAAATATGTGCTAACTATCGCACACAATCCTTCTGTCGGTGTCCATTTACCGAAATCAGAAGAAGAATCGCTCGCTATGCCCATACTGGACAGGACTTTCCGCGTCATCCCCAGCATAAAAGCAGGGGAACGCGCTTTAGCCCTTCAATGGTCCGGTGGAAAATCTCCCTACCAAGTCAAAATCACCACAGCCGAAAAAGAGGTATTATGGCAAACTGAGGCAAAAGTCCCCTCGGTAAAAACGGAAAAGATTCATTTCAAAGCCGAACACACCTATTGGATCATCATCACCGCAGCCAATTCTGCCAAATATCCGCTAAAACGGGAATTTGAAGCTGTGGCAAAACTGCCCAATTACCCTGCACAGTTGCAAGACAATGCCCTACCTGAAAACATGCGTCGCACCTTACAAGCGGCGTGGCTGGCAGAACCCAATCGTGTTAAATGGTCATTTGAAGCCTATCAACAAGTCTTTGATATTGCAGACAATTATGGACCGGCGCGGGAATTGCGGGAAGCGTTAGGGTATTAAGATATACGCCGGAGAATTGTAGGGTGGGTAGGAATTTCATTACAACCTGCCCCATTTTTCAACGGAACGGTGGGTTTCGCTCTCGCTCTACCCACCCTACTGCCACTCTATTTGATTATCTATGACATCGAAAAACAGGTAATTGTAAAATGGAAACCGTAGAAAAATACAGAGTTCACGTTCAGAAACTCCTTGAAAAATACGGACATTTTTCATCTAATGATGAGATTGAAACACAAATCATCAGCGATGAAAAACATGATCACTATCAATTAGTTCATGTTGGTTGGTGTAATAATCGGCGTACTTATGGGTGCGTATTGCATATAGACATCAAAAACGACAAGATATGGATTCAGCATGATGGTACGGAAATCGGAATGGCAAATGAATTTGTGGCATTAGGTGTTCCCAAGGAAGACATCGTATTAGCATTTCACGCGCCCTATAAAAGACAATATACTGAATTTGCTATTGGTTAATGATGTATAAATGTCCAACCGAGACCTGACAGGTTTCCAAAACCTGTCAGGTCTTTTGGAAGCCAACTACAAACTCCATCAACTTAAAAAGCTCAAAACATGAAAAAATTACTCCAATGGCTTATTTTGCTACCATTATTAAAAAAACTCGCGAGAGGGTTAGGGCAAATTTTTCAATTGCCCCTATTTTCTTCTATCAAGAAATCATGGCAACAGTTATCGCCCTTTTCTAAAAACGTCGTTTTTGGATTGTTAATTACCGTACTATTGATTGGATTACGTCATGGGCAATGGGTAGCGGAAATTGAAGATTTAAGTGTCGATTGGATGATGACGCTTTATCGCGGTGACTTGGTTAAAGAAAATACGCCGCCCTTTGTCATATTGGATATTGATGATGACACTTATCAAGCCTGGGGTGAACCTTTTTTTACACCACGCGATAAGTTATTGAAATTATTACAATTTTCTGTTCAAGCACAACCAAAATTGATTATTGTGGATATTGCTATCGATAAGCAACCCTATAAAGAGGAAGAGTTGCACCCTGATGATTTAGCCATCCAGCAATATTTGGCTGAATATGAAAAGACGCATTGTAGTCAATCGGATTGCCCTGCGATTTTATTGGCGCGGACTTTTCGTCTTCCAAAGGGCGTGAAAGCATTTTATCCAAACAGCCCACCCTATTATTTGGCGCAACGCCCCACTTTTTTAGATAATATCGTCATGCGCTCCCCCCATATTTATTGGGCAACCACACAATTTGAGCGAGAACATGATCGCCTATTGCGCCGCTGGGATTTATGGACACCGACTTGCACTCAAAATGTCCCCGATATAATTCCCTCAATGCCCTTATTAGCAGCAGCACTATTAGCTGAAGAAGACGAATCCGATATAGTACTCCCCTGTGCTTGTCGGTTGCGCCACCACTTGAGTTATTTTCTGCCCAACTGTAATCAAGCACCAAGAGAATGGACAAGCGAAGAGTTAAGGAATAAACCGACAGAATTTAAGGTTTCTAAAGATTTGGTATTCGACTTGCGCCCAACACGCCTCAGTCGCCGTATTCTATATACGATTCCTTGGTATTTAAGCACTGGCACAAAGCTACCCCCAGTTGCCGACGGGCGAGATTTACTCACCATTATGTCTGCCGACAAAATCCTGAACAAAAATCCCACTGGTGAAGAATTGCGCGACAGCGTCACCATTATAGGTGGCAGTTATATAGAAGGGCGAGATTGGCACGCGACACCGTTAGGCTGGATGCCCGGTATGTTAGTCTTAGTCAATAGCATCCAATCACTACTACAATACGGTGTCTTGCACCCGCCTTCCAATTGGTGGATATTATTATTTGCCACACTACTGATTGTGCTAACCAGTTGGCTACTCATCCAATACGGGCAACTATGGGGTGCTATTTATTCCGCTTTTTTGATAATCGCACTGATTCCATTGAGTTTTGTGCTATTCAAATATGGTATCTGGCTGAGTTTTGCGATTCCTTGGGCGGCGGTGCAACTACGGCAACTGATTGATTTTTAAGGTGACGAAACTTCCAACATCCGTTCTAAAGCTAAACGGGCAGGCGCGGCTATTTTTGGTAACACCTTGATTTGATTCACAATTTTTCCTTCAACTAAATTTTCCAGCACCCATAATAAATGGTGCGGATCAATACGATACATTGTTGAACACATGCAAACAACGGGTGCCATGTAGTGAACAAATTTATCCTCTAGCAAACTTTCTTGCGCGAGGCGATTGACTAAATTCACTTCGGTGCCGACGAGCCAACGGGTGCCAGGGGGTGAAGCTTTGACGGTTTTGATGATCGTTTCTGTTGAGCCAATTTCGTCGGATTTTTGACAAACTTCATAAGGGCATTCGGGGTGTGAAATGACTTTGCCTTCGGGGTAAGTGGTTCGGTATTGCTCAATATGTTCTGGCTGAAATTGTTGATGCACCGAGCAAAAGCCATCCCATAAAATGATTTTAGCAGCCTGAATTTGTACTTGAGTTAAACCGCCTTGGGGTTTGTCAAAATCCCAGACGACCATTTGTTCCAGGGGGATACCCATTCTAGCACCGGTGTTACGCCCTAAATGTTGATCTGGAAAAAATAGCACTTTTTCGCGTTGGCTAAATGCCCATTTTAAAACGCGCTCGGCATTGGATGAGGTGCAAACGATGCCACCATGATGACCGCAAAAGGCTTTTAAATCTGCCGCAGAATTAATATAGGTGATGGGGGTGATATATTCATCAGCCTTACGTATTACCGATAAATCATGCCAGGCTTGTTCAACGTTTTTAAGGTTCGCCATGTCTGCCATTGAACAGCCGGCAGCTAAGTCAGGTAAAATCGCTGTTTGTTGGAATCCTGATAAAATATCGGCTACTTCAGCCATAAAATGCACCCCACAAAATACGATATATTCTGCACCTGATTGTGCTGCTTGACGCGAGAGTTTTAAAGAATCCCCTGTATAATCAGCGTGTTTAAACACTTCTTCACGTTGATAATGATGCCCTAAAATCACTAGGCGTGTACCGAGTGCTTTTTTAGCAGCTATAATACGCTCATCACATTGAGCATCATCTAGGGATAAAAAAGAGTTTATAGGAATAGTATCCATTAGTTATCCTTATGATTGTGAACCATAAACCTGTCAGGTGATGTAAAATTATTTATTTGAAAAACTATAGCTTCAAATTTGTTAGAAACCAAGTTTCTTCAATAAACTTGGTTTCTTTATGAAAAACTATAATCCAATTACATTGCGTTTTTCAATTCCTCACTCGTTTTACCACTGATTACCACTGATATTATCATGGGTATCTTCATCTATTGATTCTTGTGACTCTTGATATTTATCAGGGGAATTATCAAAGTAGGGAATCGGTAAATCACCCCATGAAATCTCTTCACCTTCTTGAGCAATGGATATATCTTTAGCCTCAACACGAAGCGTTTTACCGTCGCTGGAAAAATGTGCCATTCCTGACACTAAAACGGTTTGGTTTAAAAGTGCTTGAACTTCCTTAGGTGCAAAATGTTTAGCTATCCCTTTCACAACACGCTCACTTCTTGCTGTGATAAGTCTAAAAGTTTGATCGTAACTTCTGATGGTATCCATTTTGCCAACGACTTTCACCGGACACGGAGATGGAATGTCTGCTAGTCGTTCTTTGAAATTGACGACGCTTTCCTGCGTGATTTCAAGATCATGTCCATTGACAAAATGAATTTTTTCAGCACCTTGATTCATAACATGGCGAAAGCCTAAAAACACTTCTAATAAGGCTTTATCATAAAGTGGATCTAACCTTTCATTGGTTAATGCGCTTGTCAGGCTATCAATAAGGTAATCCAAGCTAGTGCGTTCAGAAATTAATTCTGGAAATCCATCATTGGGCTGAAATAGCTCCGGTACGGTATCGTAAAGTGTAGGCGACTCAATATGTAATCTATTTTCTTGTAATTCCATAGAAAACTGAGTAGCGGTTTTAATCCACTCAGGAGGGGCACCACGTACTGCACTCCGCCCTTCAGCACGTAAACGTATAGCACCTTTGCTGCCTTCAATAAGAACCGATAATAAAGCTTGTAACAGTGTGACTGAAACCTTGCTATTGTTCGTTTTCTGACTGTCAATAAGGATTTGATAGCTGGGCATTAATTTAGTACCTCCAAAAATTGGACTAATGTGATATTGTCAAATAAATAAAAAATTAGAAAACCTTAATTCTTAATTCAAAATCAATTATTAAAATAGGTATATTGTAATAGAAAATCAAGATAAAAATCAATAAACCTGATGGGGAATGGGGCAATTTCGTACCGAGTTTAGCGAGATCAATTTCATTATCCATTATGTTCATTGAAAATTGATAATGATGAATAATGAATTAATAACAATTTATTCCCAATCCCCAATTCCCAATCCCCAATTCCCAATTCCCAATAAATTATGAAATGGCAATTTTGGATAGATCGAGGGGGAACATTTACCGATATTGTTGCCCTTCATCCTAACGGATATTTATTAACCCATAAATTATTATCTGATAATCCTCAACATTATCAAGATGCAGCCGTACAGGGCATTCGCGATATTTTAGGACTCGCAAAAAATGAGCCCTTACCTACTCATCAAATAGCTGCCGTTAAAATATTAGTCGATTTTGCGCCCTGTGATGACATGAAAAGGGCATTCGCCACCGCTCATCAGCAACGATTTGGATTTATACGTTTTGATAAATCATTGATTGTCGAGGCTGTATCGGTCGAAGTGATTGGTCAAGTAGGGAAATGGGAAACGACCGAAACGAAACCTGTCAGGTTTTGCTTTGTTAAAATGGTAACACACGCTCAAACTTACGACACCCCCGTTTATTCGCGTGACGATTGTTCCAGTGGTCAAAAAATAACCGGTCCCGCCATTATCATTGAACAAACCGGCACCACCCTCATTGAACCCGGTTGGCAAGCTGAAATCACCCCGCGTTATGATATTGTTTTAACTCGCCACAAAGATGATATTTTTACCCAAGACAAGATTTCTACCCATGTCGATCCAATCCGGCTAGAAATTTTTAACAATCTCTTTATGTCAATCGCTTCACAAATGGGCGCAACTTTAGCCAATACCGCCTACTCTGTCAATATCAAAGAACGCCTAGATTTTTCCTGCGCCGTCTTTGATCAAAAAGGACAATTAATCGCTAACGCCCCGCATATTACCATCCATTTAGGCTCCATGTCTGACAGCGTACAAACGGTTATTCAGACACAGGCGATACAACCGGGGGATGTTTTTGTCTTAAACAATCCTTATCATGGTGGCACACATTTACCGGATGTAACGGTGATAACACCTGTTTTTGCTGAAAAAACCGAAAAAGTGTTATTTTACGTCGCCTCACGGGGACACCATGCCGATATTGGGGGTATAACACCCGGCTCAATGCCACCCCATAGCCATACCCTGCATGAAGAAGGCATAATCATTGATGTTTTCAAATTGGTAGAACAAGGGCAATTGCGTGAAACGGAAATGCGCGAATTGCTAAGTACCGGTCCCTATCCTACCCGTAATGTGGAACAAAACTTAGCCGACTTACGCGCCAAAATCGCAGCCAATGCGACAGGCGTACAAGAATTGCATAACATGGTGCAACATTTTAGTTTAGAAATTGTACAAGCCTACATGCAGCATGTGCAAGATAATGCAGAAGCCGCAGTGCGTCAACTACTAGGCATCTTAAAAGAAGGCGTTTTTCGTTATGAATTAGATAACGGTGCTGCTATTCAAGTTAAAATCACGATTGATAAACAACAACGTAGCGCAATCATTGACTTCAATGGCACCTCAAAACAGCAAAAAAGCAATTTCAATGCCCCCGTTTCCGTTTGTAAAGCAGCCGTACTCTATGTCTTTCGTACCCTGGTAGAAGATGATATTCCTATGAATGCCGGTTGTTTAAAACCCTTGCAGATCATCATTATGGCATGGCAGGTGGACAAGCCGGACAAATAGGGCATAATTGGGTGCAACGTATTGATAATAAACAAGAAAATGTAGCAGCGACGGCGACTGTCGAAATGCAAACGGGAGATGTGTTTGTGATTGAAACGCCGGGCGGAGGTGGATATGGTATAGTTTATTAACCTTTTTGGTAGCTGCCCACCTTTACGGACACCAATTGATTTTCCTCAATCCGAATTTCAAGAGTGACGACACGCCCCATAATCTCAAAGACTGGTTCGATTTAATCAAAGAATCAATTGATAACCCAGAACACCCTAAAGTGAATCTGAAAAACCGAGTGATCAAAAAAGTGGTGAAGCTGATAGAAGATGATAACCTCACGCCTGAAGAGAGAAGGGCAGCCAAAATCGCTGTCGCAACCGAAAAAACACGCCTGTTAGTGGAAAGAAAGGCTGAAGCAAGGGGAGAAAAGATTGCAAATCTAAAAACCGCTCAAAAAATGATAGCTGAAGGTTTTGAAGTCGAAATGATTTCTGAAATGACAGGGCTTGATGTTGACACGCTCAATCAACTTGAAAAGGAATCATACGGGGGAGAGTTGGGTAATTTAAGCCATTAAAATGGCACGGAACGGGGTTTTCCTCGTTCCAAATGTCATTTGAGTAGATGTTGTGATGGAGTCATCAGCTTAAGCTTCCAAACCCCACCGACATAAATTTTTTCTGAAAAGCTATAGAAACCAATTAACATTCCTCGAAATCAACTTTTTTGAGATTTTGGTTTCTGAATAACCAAATTTCGCAAATAAACTGGCAAAGCATTTTCTGCACTGACAATTTTTCCCTGGGTAAAAGCCGCTAATGCTAATGGAATCATAGCGTGAGCTTTGGGTTCTTTTTCACTTTGATAATCTTGTAGTTTTTTTCCTAATCTGGTGGTTAATATATCTGTATAAATCGCCCAGCCGTTACCGACACCATACCAATGTTCCCCATTCGGTAAATTCACCGCCGTCGGTGAACAGACATTTTCTTCACCGCACATAATACCTTGTTTGTCAATGCGGTATGTTCCCCAATAGACTTCATTCATTCTGGCATCAATCGCCGCTAATACGCTTGATGCGCCGTATTCAATGTAAGCTGTTTGAGCCAAAGTGGCTAATGAAGATATCGGGGCAACGGGAATATCGGCAGCAAAGGCAATACCTTGTGCCACACTACAGGCAATGCGTAAACCTGTAAAACTGCCAGGTCCTTGTCCAAAAGCAACGCCATCTAATTGGATGGGTTTTAAGCCTGCTTCTGCTAGAAGTTCATCAGCCATCGGTAAAATCAAATTAGCGTGTTGACGGGGTGCTATTTTGCTTCGCTGAAGTATTTCACCTTCTGAATATAAAGCACAGGAACAGGCTTGAGTAGAAGTTTCAAAAGCGAGTAGTTTCATCATATTATAGCTGTTCTGGAGAATCATGAAAGCCCCTCTATAAGGCGCATTACAAGAGCATCAGATGATTCTCGATGTCGAAAATTAGGCTCAAAAATATCATTAGCAAACCGCATAATTTTATCGACTAAAATTGGGACATATTTATCTGAGTCAAATCAAAATCGGTTAGAAAATACACCTATCGTTTTTCTAACCAGTTCAAGAAATCCGATTTTTGGAAAAATCGGATTTCTACTGTTTTTCTTCAAAAAACTGAAACCTCGTTACCTACTTATAAACCTTTAAAGAAATCACCTTAGTCTTCTCCGTTTTTCTCCACCGCGATCTCGTGATGACTGCGATTAATCAGATATTGTGTTAATAGAGGTACTGGTCGTCCGGTAGCCCCTTTTTCTTTCTCCTGATTCAAATAGGCTGTACCTGCAATATCTAAATGTGCCCAATGATACTTTTTAGTAAAGCGTGATAAAAAGCAAGCGGCGGTAATGCTTCCTGCATCACGACCCCCAACATTAGCAACATCAGCAAAATGGCTATCAAGTTGTATTTGATAATCCTCCCACAATGGTAATTCCCATGCCCTATCACCACTGAATTTACCTGCTTTGAGTAGTTCAGTGGTTAATGGATGATAATTACTCATTAAACCATGCGCATGTTTACCTAAAGCCACTATACAGGCACCTGTCAATGTAGCTACATCAATAACGATTTCTGGTTTGTAGCGTTCAGCATAAGTCAGGGCATCACATAAAATAAGCCTACCTTCAGCATCGGTATTGATAATTTCAATGGTTTGTCCCGATAGGCTGGTAATAATATCGCCCGGTTTGACCGCCTTACCACTGGGTAAATTTTCGACAGCGGGTACAATCGCAATGATATTTAAAGGAAGTTGTAATTCCGCAGCGGCTGATATTGTCCCTAGCACTGCCGCAGCACCACACATGTCAAATTTCATTTCTTCCATCTGCTTTGCGGGTTTGATAGAAATACCGCCTGAGTCAAAAGTCACGCCTTTGCCCACTAAAACAATAGGTGCTGCGTCCTGTTTACCATTGAGATATTTTAAAATAATTAATTTCGGTGGTTGTTCACTCCCGCTTGAAACGGCTAGTAAAGCATTCAAGCCTTCTTTTTCCAAGTCGCTTTGTGTTAGGATTTCACAAGAAAAGTGGTCATATAAAAGACATAAGTCTTTTGCTTTATCGGCTAAGTAGGAAGGCGTACAATAATTACTTGGCAAATTGCATAAATCTTTTGCAAATTTAACGCTATCTGCAATTTTTCTGGCTTCATAACTGGCTTGTTCAGCGATGGGTAATTCACGGCGCAAAGCGACATTAAAAACGATTTTACGCAAGGGCCGTCGCATACTTTCTTTTTGAGTTTTCAATTGATCAAAAATGTACATGGCAGAATTTGCCGTTTCAATGGCTTGACGAATACGCCATGCAATGTTATGGCCATGTACATTCAAATCGCTCAGATAACACACAGCTTCCATAGAGCCTGTTTCATGTAGTGTGCGTATAGCTTCAGTAATAATTTTACGATACTGGTTATCGTCTAAGTCACGTTCATGTCCACAACCCACCAGTAAAATACGATCCGCCACAGTACCGGGAACATTATATAATAATAAGGTTTGACCCGGTTTACCTTCTAAATCCCCTCTGCGCAAAATAGAAGACAGGTGCCTTTGACTAACCTTATCAATTCGTTTTGCCGCTTCAGATAAACGGCGTGGTTCATAAACACCGACAACAACACAGGCAGAACGCTGTTTTTCGGGAAGACCACTTTTTAAGTTAAATTCCATATTCAGTTATCAGTTATTAGTTAGTATGGCATCAAATATCAATTTTTTGATAAAATTCAAAACCTTGCAGTACCTTTTTTGCACTTTAAGTTCTATTACTGAAAAATTGATTATAATAAATAAGTTTATAAATTAAAAATATTATTTATAGATGTTCAGAAAAATAAATTCCGCCCCTGTCTTGAAAAAAACAGGAGTTATTATTAGTGAAACACAAACTAACCGTTAGATTCAATATTTATCTAAGAAACTATAGTATTTTAAATAAATTTTCATGACTTAGATACAATAAAGAACTTTACCATAACCATAAATAACTGATAACTGATTTTGATTATTAGCCGTTACTTATTTCGTGAAATATTACACACTTTATTAGCCTTAACCGCACTATTATTACTGATTTATATCAGTCACCGGTTTATGGCTTATTTAGTTCAAGCCTCAATAGGTAATTTACCCGCAGAGTTCATTTTTCAATTATTAGCTTTGCGATTATTAACAGATTTAATGCTCATTTTGCCCCTATGTTTTTTTTTAGCACTTTTGTTAGCCCTGGGGCGACTATATAAGGATAATGAAATCACAGCAATGGCAGCCTGTGGTATTCCGGTACCAACAACCACTATTATTGGTTTCGGTGTCATGTTTGCCATTATTATTGGCTTATTTTCCTTATTGTTAGCACCCTGGGCTGAAAGTCAAAGGAGCATTTTACAAGTCCAATTAAACACCATAGCTGAAGTGGGCGGTATTGCCGCAGGACGATTTAAAGAATTTCGTCATGGTAATGGCATTTTCTATGTAGAAAAGATTGACTCTGACAACAATATTATGCATTCCCTATTTGTGCAAGTTAATTTACCCAATAAGCGCGTTGTTATGGTTGCCAAACGAGGTTATCAAACAGTAGAAGCAAGTGAATTATATCTAGTACTCGTTGATGGTCATCGTTATGAAAGTCAACCAGGGCGCTTAAATTATGTCATTACCCAATTTGCCGAACACCGTATTAGAATCCCAAAACGCCTAGATGCCCCCCAGGGTGAACAACGCGATGCGATTTCTACCCTAACACTATGGTCCGCAAAAGAGCCCTCACTACAGGCAGAGTTACAATGGCGTTTATCATTGCCGCTATCAGTCATTTTACTGGCAGCACTGGCAGTGCCACTGTCTCGCACTACCCCACGCCAAGGACAATATGCCAAAATCTTTTTTGGTATCTTAATTTATTTAATCTATAATAATTTGCTTAATGTCGCCAAAAAATGGGTAGAACGTGGTGACATTGCACCTATTATAGGTGTATGGTGGGTGCATATTATTTTGCTATTAATTATATTATTTTTATATAATTTATCTTTTTTCAAAATGGTCTTTCAGCAATTATGGGGGGCATTTTATTCAATCATTATAAGGTTTTTCTTATTTTTACGCCGATTGAAAGGTACAACATCGGTTTGAAGGCTAACAATTAAAATAACTGACAATGGAACTCTTTCGCTATCCCCTACTTTGTTGGCAACTGACACCTGATACCATCTGTGCCCATTTAGTCAGTACAGAATATGAACTAGCCGGTACCCAGTTATCTAAATTACAGAGCCATCTTGCAGAACACTTGCAACGCGACTATATCCAAAATAATTTTCTGCCGGATTCCATGCCTGATGCTCGGCTGAAAAAGATCAATGTCAAAATTCGCCCTGCTTATCAAGAAGAAAACGGTGTTTTTCCAGTAGGGCATACCCTCAGTATTCCCATTGCAGCCGTTTATGGTTCGACTGAGGAGGGTTACTCTGAATGCTATCTGCCCTTATTAGAACAGCACTTTTATTATTATAAACCTGATCAATTACGTGCCCTGATTGAATACTTTTCCCGTGATTATTTTAATAATATGACACCGGAAATGTTACATCGTTATATTATGCTGGGTGAGCCTTGGCTGGAAGAAGTCACAGTGCGTGTTAAAGCGCGTGAGTTGCGTCGGATTCATGATGATAAAAACCATTTAGAAATCAATACGTTACAAAAAGTAGCCGATAAATTTCCACGTAAAACGAAGGGGAGCGGAATTGCGCCGGAAACCGCATGGGAACGTAGCGAGTTAGTCGCTGGCTTGGTTGAAAAATTGCAAAAAGAACGCGCCAGTGTACTGCTTATCGGTGAGCAAGGGAGTGGTAAAACCGCTATTTTGTTAGAAGCCGCTCGTAAGTTTTTTAGTTTAACCAAAGAACGATCAGAAGGCGTTAATTATTTTTGGCGAACGACTCCGCAACGTATGATTGCCGGAGCGCGTTACCTGGGAGAGTGGCAGGAAACTTCTGAAGAACTGATGGAAGAATTAGAGCGTACAGGCGATATTTTATGGATCAATGATTTTGTGTACCTCTTATCAGTGGGCGGAGAAGGACCAGAAGATTCTGTCGCTGCATTTATGTTGCCTAATCTTCGTCAAGGACGCTTGCAAATAGTTGGCGAGTTGACACAACAAGCATGGGAAAAAATACGCCAGCGTTTGCCCGGTTTTGCGGCGCATTTTCATGTCATTACTATTCCTAAATTGTCCAAAAAACAAATTGTCAAGATTATGGCTATGTTTGCGGATTATGTCCATAAACAATTACATATTACCATAGAAAAATCGGCACTCAATTTAGCTTATCGTTTATTAGATCGTTATTTACGCTATGAAGCTTTTCCTGGGAAAATTATTAAATTTATGACCAGTTGTGTTAATGAGGCACTAGTACAAAACCAAAAAAGCATTGATGATGAAAAAGTGCTGACACAATTTGTCCAAAAAACCGGCTTACCGCCTTTTTTATTGCGTGATGATATGCTTTTAGACACCGTCGCCTTACATGATTATTTTAATAAGCGTATCATAGGTCAAACCCAGGCAATTGAGCGTGTTTGTCAAATTGTCATGATTTTCAAAGCTGGGCTGAATGATCCTAATAAGCCAATTGCGACTCTACTATTTGCCGGTCCGACGGGGGTAGGCAAAACTGCTTGTGCGACAGCATTAGCAGCCTATTTTTTTGGACAAGGACAAACTTTAAATCCATTAATTCGTTTAGATATGAGCGAATTTCAGCATCCAGTACAGGTAGATCGTTTACTGGGCAGTGGTGATAAGCCTGGTAAATTGATTGCGTTAGTCAGAGAACGACCATTTAGTGTCGTTTTACTGGATGAAATTGAAAAGGCGCACCCCATTTTTTTTGATGTGCTACTGAATGTCATGGACGAAGGGATACTTGTAGATGGTAATGGGCGAGTGACAGATTTTCGCAATGTCATTTTAATTATGACAAGTAATCTTGGCGCGAAACAAAGTAAACGGATTAGTTTTGTTAATCAAAGCGATGATAATGATATTAGTAGCGCAGTGCGTCAATTTTTTCGCCCAGAATTTTATAACCGCATTGATCAAGTTATTACCTTCCAAGCTTTAAGCGCAGCGACAGTGGCAGATATTACTCGCAAAGAATTAATGGCACTTAATAAACGAGAAGGATTTCAAGAACGGCACCTTAAATTAACATTCACTCCCCAACTGGTTAAACATTTAGCAAAAGTGGGTTTTGATCCAAAATACGGTGCCCGCCCATTACAACGTACCATTGAAAGGTTAGTGATCTCAAAATTAGCCGAATTTCTTTTGCAACACGTTGAAATGAAGGGGGTTGATTTATTAATTGATTGGGTGGATAAAGAAGTTAAGGTATGTACGAAAAAGTAACATTTTAGAACCCCCGTTTTTTGGAAAAGCTTGGTTTATTAAAGCTCGTGTAGCTCGTGTAGGGTGTATCGCTGCGCGTCATACACCAAAAAAATCGTGGTAAACATAAAAATGGTGCATGACGCTATCGCTTATGCACCCTACAAATGACAATTTATCAATCAAACCTGTACGGCTTACGAGTTACAGCCATATGCGGGTATTATAATTTTTGAACACTGTAACAACAAGGATTGTATATAAAAAAAGATTGGATCGAGGTGATGCCCGGTTTTAATTTATTATTATAAACAATCCTTGTCGTTGTAGTCAGAACACGATGATTAATTTTGATTCAATTAGATTAGGATAAAACATGAAACTGATTGCAAAAGCGATTGAAACAACCGGTATTATAGAGACACAGCGTCGATTATTATTAGATGAGTCGTTGCCAATCGCTGATAAAAGTTGTGTGCGCGTGATAGTGCTGGTGACAAAAGAGATGAAAAATGATAAGACGACAGTATTGCCTCAACCGGTAGATTATGTGAGTCAATTAGCTGGACTTCATAAAGAAGTTTGGCAAGGTATAGATACAGACGCTTACTTAAAACAAGAACGTGAGGCTTGGGAGTAAAAGTTATCTTATGGATATTTTAACCGATCATGACTTAATTGCCCTAGATACTTGTCTATGGATTTATCATTTGGAAGATCATCCCATTTACCGAAAATGGACAAAACAAATATTACAAGCCGTCAATTCTGGACAATGTTGTGGTGTGACTTCTGAAATGAGTTTATTGGAAATCTTGGTGCAACCATTAAGCTTAGGCTTAGAAAAAGTGGTTGATGACTACACACATAAGTTGGATAACTTTCCAAATATGACATTGTATCCAGTGAATCGTGATGTGACATTACAAGCTGCAACATTACGCGCTAAATATAAATTACGCACTCCAGATGCTCTCATTCTGGCGACTGCTATTGTCCAAGGTGCAAGCCTGATGCTGACAAATGATGTCCAGTGGAAGCAAGTGTCAGAAATATCTGTTATTTGTTTAAGTGATTTATCTAAGGATGAGCTCGTGTAGGGTGTATCGCTGCGCGTCATACACAAAAAAAATCGTGGTAAACATAAGAATGGTGCATGACGCTATCGCTTATGCACCCTACAAATGACAATTTATCAATCAAACCTGTACGGCTTACGAGTTTTGGTTTTTATCCTGTTAATTCTTAAATCTGGCAATCCTAATTCAGGCAATTAAAAATTAGTATGGTAAAATGTTTTTTCACTTCTCAAAGAGTGGTTTATTCCAATGAATCGAAATGACTTTCAACAACTGGCTGATATTCGAGCGAAAGAAGCCAAAGTTCTCTTGGATAATCAGTGTTTTGACGGAGCCTATTACCTGCTTGGTTATGCGGTAGAATGCGCCCTAAAAAGCTGTATCTCGAAACAGTTTAAGGAACATGATTTTCCAGAACTGCAAACGGTAAGGGATAGCTACACCCATAGCCTTGACAAATTATTAGTGGTAGCAGGTTTAAAACAACATCTGTACAACCAGTGGCAAACAATGCCAAAATTAAGAACCAATTGGTTAATTGTAACTACATGGTCAGAGCAAGCTCGTTATCAACATCATTTTACTCAACTCACCACACAAGATTTTTATAATGCAGTGACTGAAAATCAAACCGGGGTACTCTCATGGCTAAAGAACTTTATGTAGGTGAAATCCTTACCGATGAAATGATTATTGCTGGGAAGCAGTTTCTTCAGCAAATTGAAGATGTTATGCCAATCACGGCTTCTTTTTGGTTATATACTCAGGAAGCCGAAGTTTGGCGTTTGTATATTGCAACTTCCCTTGTTGCAACCGAAGGGCCTAGAAAAGTGTATGACAAACTTCTTAATGTCCTTGATGCTAATCAAAAACACGAATATGTTATACCAGCGGTTTGTCTATACGCTGCGGACGACAACAACCATTATGTATCATTGCTACATAATGTGCGTCTCAGCGATAAACTCGTTGATACCAGATTAAGCGGGGTTGGCATCAATGGTTCCGGTTATATTGAAGATGCCTACATTTATCGTTTATACGAAGCGAAAGAATCTTCGCATTTATCATCAACAGCATTCAATGAAAAACCAGCGGTGGCTTAGCCAGGGTGGGCAAACGTGTTTTTGTGTGCATCGACATTTATTTCATAAGGCATTTGTGAATCATTTTCGGTTTTAATGAAATGGTGGGCAATAAAAACACCTTGCCCACCCTACCTGGCTGTAGGGGCGAACCTTTGTTATCGCCCTGGCTATTGAATATCAACATTTGTCTAAGTCAGAAATTTCGGTTCAAAATAACGCGAGCTCATTGACGGAATGATCGAATTTTTCAGCAAGTTGCTTTATTGATGTTTTATTCTGAATAATTCTAAAATTCTGTCAATTCTGATTCAAACAATTAAAGATTATATTAATCAACAAGTTAAATAAAAATATCCGCTACCAAGAAATTCCCAACCTGTTTATAAATTCTTAGCCAAAAACAACTTTTAACATTACAACCAATTCCCGATCAACAAAAACGCTGACCAAAAATAAGGATGTCGATAGCGTTCATATAATTTATCAGTTAGTATCATTTTTTGAGCTTTTTGCAAAGCTTCCGCTTTGGATATATTCGGGTTTTGTAATTGCCGATAAAATTCAATAACAACTGCTGGGGTTGCTTCATCATCCACTTTCCATAAACTCGCCAAAGCGCTTTGAACTCCAGCTTTTAAAGCGACACCGGCTAATCCTAACGCAGCACGATCATCTCCCACCGCCGTTTCACAAGCACTCAAAGTTAATAAATCGACTGGATCATTTTTAAGAATAGTGAGATTCATTAAGTCTTCTAGTTTATCCATGCTCAGTTTATCGTTATAAGTTAAAACAAACGTGTTTTTTAAATTTGCACTGAACTGACCATGAGAAGCAATATGTACTATAGAATAGGCATTTTCATTCATTTCGGTATGGACTTGAGAAATCGTAAATGCACTATTTAATAAGGGTTGACTAGGTAAATGAAATAACCCTTGTAAAGTATCTAACTCATATTCGGCACAGGGTAAAGAAGAAAAACCTTGCACCGCATCAGATAAGCCAATTAACAAAATTTTAGCTCGTTTCTGACGAAGCTGGCTTTTTGGAAAACGGTAACACAAACCTGGACTCAAAACTAACGCATATTTTTCAATGAGGAATTCTTCACCATCATGCAAAGCAGCAAAGGGTATAGTGCGTAATGCCCCATCGGAGACAATAACTAATGTTTTGATATCATGTAATTGCGGAATAAGTGGTTTAATTAATAAACTATAGAGCGTCTTAGCAGGCTCTAAAAAGCGATTATTAGTCAATGTGTCCAGCATTTGAACGGTGCTAGCCCGCCATGAGGGTTTACAAGTATCAGCCAATTGATCAGGCATTTGAACCTTTGCCAGTTGCTCAGGGTTGGGATGGTGGCGCAATGGCGATAAAAAAGAGGCAATAGTATCGCGCAATTTGACTTTAGAGATAGGCACAGTGGTTTGTACCAGCCCATCGGATCGTTGGAGTAACAATTCCAAACGTCCAGACAATACAATGGGATAAAGTACTGCCGTTTGTGCATCAAGCATTTGTTCTACATGGGAACATTTATTTTTAATAGCAAGGCACTCACTTTGAAAGTAATCTTGCAATTCGGCAGCTTTAAAAGCTTCCATGAGATTTCTAGCTTGCAGCAGCAAGCGATCACGGGTTGAATTGTTCTGAGCAAAACGAGCTTGCTGTAATAATAAATCCACTAATTCAAAATAGACAGGCATGACTTGTTCTTGAAAATTTTTCGTGATATTGAAATAACCCATGTTGGCAACTTGGGTGCGAACTGAACCCAAGTTTTTTATGGCTTCTTGATAAGCCCTGATAGCACCCTGATATTTACCTTGCGCTTTGAGAATACGTCCTAGTTGCCACTGCCATAAATATAACTGCAGTTGGGAGCGAGTTTGCCCTGCAAAAAACTGCGCCTGTCGAGTTAATGATAAGGCATCATCATAACGTTTAGCTTGTTCATACAATTGCCCTAAATAACCGTTAGCATAAGCTTTTGCTGCGCTATTATCCAAACTAACAGCCACAGCCCGTGCAGCTGTTAAAGCTTGATAGGCTAGAGAGGTCAATTTTTCAGCCGGTGTACTTAACTGGCTTTGAATTTTTCGGCTCAGTTGACTGATAGCGATTAATCCAAATACTTGGCTATAGGTTTCTTGTCTGTTTTGGGTAACCGGTAAAGCTTGTTCCAAAGCCGCTATGCTGGCTTTAAAAGCTTGTGCTTTATCATCATGTTGATAAGCCATTTCAGTTTCTAAAGAAAAAACCATAAATGCTTGATTAATAAGCACTTTGCTGTACAAAGCCTCAATGTCCTCGTTTGAAAAATGGGAAGCACTTTTTGTCGAGGATTTGATATATAGTAGGGCTTTTTCATAAGCTTCCTTTGCTCCCTCATAGTCATCCACGGTACTCAAGAAATTACCCTGGTGATTTAAGACTTCAGCCAATAGTATTGGATTATTGATTTGACGCGCTAACTTAAATGCGGTTTTAAGCTGTCGCAGTGCTTCTTTACGCCAGTTTTCTCCCTGGGATAAACGCAATTTACTCAATTCATTGTGCAGAAGAGCATAGTCAATTGGCTCATGTTGTAGAGCAATCGGTAATGCGATATTGATTGTTTTGAGTGCGTTATCATAAGCACCCAAGCGTCGATAAGTAGACGCTATACCTAACAACGCCTCTAAACGTTCATTGATTTTCTGGGTTGTAGCGAGTATAGTTTGCCATTGCTCAATAGCTTGTTCAAAATAGCCGTTTTGGAAAGTCTGTTTAGCTACTAAAAGTGATTGGGCTTGTAGCATATTGATTTTGCCTAAGCACAACATCATAATAAATAAACAAAGGTATGAATGGAAACGAATCATAATTATGACCTCATATTTTAGTTAATGTCCATCCGGGAACAGCCGTAAAAATCCCGTAGCCAAAGCTTTTGATTCCAAACAATGGGCATCTTGGAGTTCAAAGTTTTAGCTTTGGGCGTGTTTCGGAATGGACACTCGTTAGATTGCTCATATTTTTTATGCAAAATTTTTGCCTATGAGCATTTTGACTTAAATAACGATGCTCAATATTTATTGATAGGCTTTCAGTCCAAAGCTTAATTATTAGAAACTAAGTTTATTGAAGAAACTTGCTTGGATTGAAGTAAAATTATTTATCTGAACAAGTATATCAGGCTTGAACTCCGAAAAATGAGAGAAAATATATGAAAAAGACTGTATTAATACAACCGATTAAAGAATATAATGTCGTCAAAGAATATTATGGTAAGACTTTACAAAGTTCGCAAGATTTAAAAACGGATGCTTGCTGCACCGATACTCAAGTTCCGCACTATATCAAAAACGCACTAGCTGATGTCCATGACGAAGTTTTGGCGCGTTATTATGGTTGCGGATTGATCGTACCGGAACAGTTGGAAGGGATGCGTGTCTTAGATCTAGGCTGCGGTGCGGGGCGTGACTGTTATGTATTATCACGGTTAGTGGGTGAAAACGGCTATGTTGTTGGGGTTGATATGACTGAAGAACAATTGGAAGTCGCTAATCAATATGTCGATTATCACACCCAAAAATATGGCTATAGCCAGCCTAATGTTGAATTTAAGCAGGGCTATATTGAACGCTTGGATGAGTTGGGTTTAGATGACGATAGTTTCGATATAATTGTCTCTAATTGTGTGATTAATCTATCGCCCGATAAAGAGGCGGTATTGCGTGAAGCTTATCGGGTGTTGAAACCGGGCGGAGAAGTTTATTTTTCGGATGTCTACGCGGATCGTCGCGTGTCTGAAACTTTAGTCAAGGATCCTGTTTTATATGGTGAATGTTTAAGCGGTGCTTTGTATTGGAACGATTTTCTAAGAATGGCTAAAACCAATGGATTTCTTGATCCTCGTTTAGTAGAGGATAGGCAAATTAGCTATGATAATGCAGAAATTGCTAAGTTAATGGGGGATATTCGTTGTTTCTCTGCTACTTATCGCCTGTTTAAATTGCCCAATTTGGAGAGTGCTAATGAAGACTATGGGCAAGTCGTGATTTATCAAGGCACAATTCCGTACCATGAAAAGGTGTTTAAATTGGATAAACATCATCTGATTGAAATAGATAAAGTGTTTCCTGTGTGTGGTAATACTTATCGTATGCTACATGACACGCGTTTTGCGCCTCATTTTGAATTTGGGGGGCAATGGGAAAACCATTGTGGTATTTTTGAGGGGGGCAGCATACCCTTTGATGATAATCAGCAAGAGGTGAAAAAGGCGACTTGTGGCTGCTGTTAAATTTGATTCAGACAATTAAAGTTTATATTAATCAACAAGTTAAATAATGGAAATCACACACAATATACCTTTATATTTAGGTGTCAACATTGATCATATTGCCACCATCAGACAAGCGCGTGGCACTCGTTACCCTGATCCCATACAAGCCGCTATTGTGGCGGAGCAAGCGGGAGCGGATTTGATTACTTTACATTTACGTGAAGATCGTCGGCATATTCAAGAGCGCGATGTTTTATTAATTAAAGATGTCTTACTCACCCGTATGAATTTGGAAATGGCAGTGACGGAAGACATGTTAGCGTTTGCAGAACGCCTTCGCCCTCATGATGTTTGCTTAGTGTCTGAACGGCGCGAAGAGTTGACGACTGAAGGCGGATTGGATGTGTTAAAGCAAATAGCTCGTATTACCGAAGCCTGTCAACGATTAGCGGCAGTGGGAACACGGGTTTCTTTATTTATAGACGCGGATTTGGCACAAATTGATGCAGCAGTGCGTGTCGGTGCGCCGGTGATAGAAATTCATACGGGGCATTTTGCTGATGCGACCGATGAACAACTTCGTCAACAGGAATATCAACGTATTTTTGCCGCTGTTAAACAGGGTGCCGCTGCCGGTTTACAAGTCAATGCAGGGCATGGTCTTAATTACCATAATGTTGCTGAAATTGCGGGGATGAAAGAGGTGCGTGAGTTAAATATTGGTCATGCGATAGTAGCCCGTGCTTTGTTCAGTGGTTTACCAGAAGCAGTGCGTGAAATGAAACGTTTGATGGTTGAAGCACGATAAAGGGCAACCACAAGGGGTTGCCCCTATATTTTTGAAGGGAGCCCTTTTCAACGTCATAAACTCTGAAAAACCAAGTTTTTTCAAGAAAGTGTGTTTCTTTTCAACGATATAGTTTCTCACATAAATAACTTCACAAAACCTGCCATGTTTCCAAAACATGGCAGGTTTGATCAAAAAATTATTTTTATGAACATCTATAGAAAAAACTATTTAGTCGTAAAAGTGTACACGCCATCCCAGTCTTCACCAGGTGGCTGTTTCATAAAGTACTCTATCCTTTGTATATAAAGTCGATATAACGGACATTGAGAATATTGTTTACACAGTGCAATCAATTCGTCTCTCGCCTCTTCCCAGCGTTGTTGTCGATAATGTGTTAGAGCTTGCTTATAGCGAGCGACTTCTGCCATTAGTGACAGCGCAACTTTGCCATGCAGCCCGATAGGTTGAAAAATGGCAACAGGCTGCTCCTTTCCTTTGACTCTAACACAATCTAATTCACGATAAAGATATTCTGGGACTGCCGCCTGAGTCGCTTCACTCACGATAATTTGTACACCATATTCTTTCGTAGCCCCCTCTAAGCGTGAGCCTAAATTAACCGCGTCACCTAATACAGTATAAGCCATCCTAAATTGCGAACCCATATTACCAACATTCATAATGCCTGTGTTTAAACCAATCCCAATATTAATTTCTGGCCAACCCTTGGCTTTGAATAGCGATTGTATTTCTTTTAGACGTTCTAGCATTTCTAGCGCGGTATCGATAGCTTGACGTGCATGTTGTGGATCATGTAAGGGGGCTCCCCAAAATGCCATAATGGCATCTCCCATGTATTTGTCAATGGTACCACGATGTTCGTGAATGGTGCGAGTCATGGGAGTGAGGTATTCATTCATTAATTGAGACAATTCTTTAGGAACTAAGCCCTCAGAAATGTTAGTAAAATTACGCACATCTGAAAATAATACCGTCATTTCCCGAGTTTGTCCTTCCATAGAAAATTCACTACCTGGATTTTTACTCATTTCGTCAACCAATTCCGGTGGTACATATTGTCCAAACAAGCCTGTTAAATGACGTTTATTGCTGGATTCAACGAAATAGCCATAAGACATGTTAAAAATAAATAGGGTTAACATTAATAAAAACGTGGTCGCTATTGGTAAAACCAGTTGCGAATGCTGCCAAATGTTCACATCAAGCCAAAAAACAAATCCAAAAACGATTATCGTGCCAAGGGTTGCTAACAATGGACTCAATAAGGGCAAGACAATAATCATAACCAATCCAATCAAGATTAACAGTGAAACTTCCATCGGAACGAGATATTCAGGATTTTCCATGATTTTATTATCTAATATACCGGAAATGATGTTGGCATGAATTTCAACTCCTGGATGAAGTTTTTCGACCGGGGTAGCCCGTGAATCCCACAAACCTTCAGCTGTGGTACCCAGCAATACGATTTTATCCTTAAGTATCTCAGGGTTTTTCACTTGTCCAAATAAGACATCACTGGCTGATACATAAGGAAAACTACCCCGTAAGCCTCGAAAAGGTATTAAGGTTTGAATATTTTCCGCGACAGGAATCTTTCGATTGCCTACTTGCAAAAATTCTAAACTAGAATAACCGCTTTGCTTCTTAACTAAGCCTAAGTTAATCTTAGGATTGCCAAGTGCAACGCGAGCAATGGCTAATGAAAGTGATTCATACAACTGCCCTTTGTAACCGTAAAGTATTGGGATACGTCGTGTAATACCATCTGGTTCTGGAAGGAAATTAAAATAACCTGCTGTCATGGTGCTATTCTGAAACTGTGCTAAATTGGCAGCAAAACCTTTAGCATTGATATAACTTAAACGATAATCTTGTATTTCTTGACGAGTCAAAACGGGGGAAGGTAATTGACCGGCTTCAACATTTTGCATACCTTCTTGAGCGATAGTAAAAGCATAGCCTAGTATGATTCGACGATTTTGCAGACTTTGGACTAATAGGGCATCATAATCCAGTGTTTCTTCAAGTGTTTTTAAGGTTTTTAAAAAAATTGACGCTTCTTTTAAAGGACCTTGCGCCAGTGTTCGTAGTTTTTTTAAGCCTGAACTATCATCAGGTTCAACAAATACGACATCCATACCAAGAATATTAATATGGTAAGTGTCAAATAATTGCTCAACCAGTTGAGCTATCACGGAACGATTCCATGGCCAACGACCGATTTCGCTCAAACTTTGTTCATCAATATCGACAATAACAATACGAGGATCAATGGTGTTAGGCATGGTCAGTTCTACCCGAACATCATAAGCCTTATATTCTAAAGCATTAATAAAATCCCATTGGAGCATTTTGCTCGCATGTAAAATAAAAAAGACTAAAATAGTTAAGCTGAACAATAACCGTAAGGCATGGCGTTTGATAACAGCATAAAGTATAGGCATAATGCATTAACCGGCATTTTTTCAAATTAATTAAATAAATCAAGTAATGCTTTTCCCGGATCTGTCGCTTTCATAAACGCTTCACCCACCAAGAACGTATTAACCCCAGCATCACGCAATAAAGCAACATCATTAGCACTCTGAATTCCACTTTCACTGACAACAATGTGTTTTTTAGGAATCCACTGCAATAATTCCAAAGTCGTTTTTAAGTGCGTTTTAAAAGTTCGCAAATTACGATTATTAATACCTATCAGGCGTGTATTCAGGGGCAATGCCCGTTCTAATTCTTCACTGTCATGCACTTCAATGAGTACGTTCATTCCCAAATGGGTTGCTAAAGCGGTTAAATCGTGTAATTGGGTATCACCTAATATTGATACGATAAGCAAAATACAATCCGCACCGATAGCGCGTGCTTCATAAACTTGATAAGCGTCAATAATAAAGTCTTTACGTAATATGGGGAGCCTGCAAATTTCATGGACTTGCTGTAGATATTCGTCTGCCCCTTGAAAAAAATCTTTATCTGTCAAAACGGATAAACAGGCTGCACCGTTTTCTTCATAGCTTTTTGCAATAGTTTTTGGATCAAAATTGGCTCGTAAGACACCTTTGCTAGGTGAAGCTTTTTTTATTTCGGCGATGACAGCCGGTTGTTGTAGTTGTAGTCGTGCATCAATCGCTTCAACAAATCCACGTGGTGGCGGACTAGTAGCGGCAAGGTGGCTTAAACGACGTAAAGAAATTTTTTGAGAGCGTGTTTCAATTTCTTCCTTTTTACGTTTTAAAATCTGTTTCAAAATATCTGGCGTTTTATTCATAGTTGATTTACGCTTAAAAAGCGTTTTTAAAATGTTGGGTGTACGATTCATCTTTTTCTATATTTCTATCTTAAAGTAATGGTTTTTTTTCACTGGGTTGTCTGAATCAGAATTCACAGAATTTTAGAATTTTCAAAATACTGAATGATTTAATCATTTTTTTGTTACCGAAGTAAAATTCTGATTCAAATAAATTTTAAAATTCTGTCAATTTTAATTCAGACAGATTCAATTTAAAAACTTTGGCTTAAATTAACCCATGCTGTTAATTTTTCACGTGCAACGCCATTGCTCAAAACATTTTGTGCTTTAGTAATGCCCTGAGCAAAATCGTCGGTTAAACCAGCCGCATAAATAGCTGCCCCCGCATTCAACACCACAATATCTCTCGCAGGGCTTGCTTCATTATCCAATACACTGCGTACCATAGTGGCACTTTCATCAACGGAATGAACTTGAATTTCACTTAAATCGGATGTTTTTAAACCAAATTCTGCCGGTGTCACTGTATAGGTTGTGATACTCCCATGATGTAATTCCGAAATAACCGTCGGTGCCGCAATACTGATTTCATCAAGTCCATCTTCAGAATGTACTACTAATACATGCTGGCTACCTAAACGTTGTAATACTTGTGCGACTGGCTGGACCCAAGCTTGACTAAATACACCAACCAATTGGTTAGGCACATTGGCAGGATTGGTTAAAGGCCCTAACAAATTAAAAATGGTACGCACACCCATTTCACGGCGTGGTCCAATTGCATGTTTCATGGCACTATGATGTCGCGGCGCAAACATAAAACCAATACCCACTTTTTCAACACATTTAGCGACTTGCTCTGGCGTGAGATCGATTTTCACCCCCAGGGCTTCCAATACATCAGCACTGCCAGATTGACTGGAAACGGAACGGTTACCATGTTTTGCCACTGCCCCACCTGCGGCGGCTACGACCAAGGCACTGGTGGTGGAAATATTAAAGGTATTCATACCATCGCCGCCGGTACCAACGATATCAATGGCATATTGATTATCAACTGATACCGAGGTGACTAACTCACGCATGATTTTTACACCCGCTGCGATTTCTTCAACCGTTTCACCTTTCATACGCAAACCAATTAAAAAACCGCCAATTTGAGCAGGTGTCGCTTCGCCGGTCATAATACGACGCATGACGGATGACATTTCATCCATACTTAAGTCACGATTTTCAGTGACCGCCTTTAATGCTGATTTAATATCCATTATTTTTGCTTAACTTCATTTATAACTGAAAATTAAATGTCCATTTTTCCCAAACAAACTAAGAAAGCCGTAATATTTAAATAATCATTATAATCCAAATTAAGTGATTTTCGATTATTCAATTAAAATTGTAACTACTCAGGACTTGCTCAAGGGATTGCCTCTACAAACCATTGATGACTGGGCAATTTTTTATGGTTATTCTAAAAAGGCTTTGTACAGGACAAAAATGGATGTATATTTATAACCATAAGATTTTACATAAGTTTTTATTTAGCAGTTGACCAAAAATCACTGATTGACAACTTTTTGTCCTGTACAAAACTAAACCTGGCTTGTTGGAGCAGATTTTTGAATATAAGAAATCCTATTTTTTGGAAAAATCGGTTCTAGCCTCGATTTTTAATTTTGCTATTTTTGACAAACTTTTTTTTAGGAATACAGGCATTTTTTGAACAAAAAAAATCTCTTTAATAATCAATAGGTTAATTAACTTCTGTGCCCGGGCTGGATACCACTGATTTTGGCACAAATTTAAACCCGATAATTGTAAAAAAATACCATATTTGCAAAATTTTCATCCAAAAGCTTCAAAAAGATAAGAAACGTTTTTCAAAATAGCCACTTTTTTGAATTTTTTACCCCATTTTTTTTGAAATCGCAAAAAAAATAAAGTGATAAAAAACAAGAACTTAGTTAACTTCTCTCACGGGGAATATAAAACCGATTTGGGCGGATTTTAGGCAACCGCTTTTGAGTAGAAAAAGGCTTCAAAAAAACAATTTTTGCTGAAACGACAACGGGCACATTCCCATTTTCCGGGTAGTACAACGGATTTAGGAAATTAACGGATTTTTTTATAGTGAAGTAACGAAGTGAATGAACAAATGATAGTTTGCTTTGCAAAACGGCTTTGCGTAGCAAAGCTTGAGTCATGAATATCTGGAATTTTTTCACGATGAAAAATTTCCGACAGGTATAAAATCCGTTAATTTCTTAAATCAGTTGTACTCAACCCGGAAAATGGGAATGCACTTAAATCAATCGGTTACCCATTTTTGTCCTGTACAAAGATAAGAAGGGATTAAAATTTGAGGGCCTCTTCAATTTGAAGTTGACCCAAGGTACGCCACGGCAGGTTCCAAAATTTCTAAACTTTTAGGTGGAGTACAAAAACCGTAAAGCGTTTCCAAAACATTGAAGGTTTGTTATGTTGTTTATTCAAACGGGAAATGCTATATGTTATTTAGTACTTTCGTTCAAAAAGTTTTGTTATCTTTAGCATCATTGTCTATTCGCAGCTGGTTTTATCTTGCTTTTCCTCTGTACAGGCAGACACGAGTACACCCTCCTTAACAAGTTTACCGTTTTTAAATTCTAATTCTTGGAGAATATAGCGATTTTGATTAAATTCGACCGTTTGAGGAGAACCACTAGCTGAAATGAGAACACCTTTCCCGGTACGTTTACCATTTTCAAAATTGCCCTCATAACGATCTCCGCCGCTGGAAATATAAACGCCTTTTCCAGTTCGTTCTCCTTTAACAAAGTCGCCTTCATAAATTTCTCCTTCTGCCCAGGTCAATTTACCTTTACCATTACGCTGACCATTCACAAACTCCCCTTCATAATGATCTCCATTAGCCCAAAGACATAAGCCCTGACCATGACGCTTATCATTAACATATTTACCTTCGTAGCGATCCGCATTTGTCCAAGTATAGATACCTTTTCCATGACGTTTACTATCAACAAATCCGCCTTCATAGCGATTACCATTCGCCCAAATATATTTACCTTGGCCGGTGCGTTTCCCGTTTTGATATTCACCTTCATAGATATCGCCATTAGGCCATTTGACCTTCACAAAACCATTCAGTACTATTGTATTGCTGGGTGTAATATCTTTTAGGCTGGTTGGTGCTGCGGTCGTTTTATCAGCCGCTAGGGTTTCTGGTGAGATTGTCTTAGGTTCACTGTCATCAGTACTGGTTGCTGCTTTTTCTGTATCATTATTATCAATATCGGCTAGTGTGATTTTATCTTTGGCACTTTCTAAATCGTCGTTTTCAGTAATGGTTGTTTTTTCATCATCAGATTCATCCATTTCTGCTAGCATCGTCTTTTTATTAGTATTGCTACTTTCAGCAATATCTGCTGGAGTTGGTTTATCAGGCGCACGATTGGATTTACCTCTAGCAGTTAATTTAATGGCTGGCGGTTTTTGTATGAATTGTGAATTTTTTGAGGCGACAGAAATGATTTTACCTTGTTCTTTATCATGTTTACCGTCAGCAAAATCGCCCTTAAACTGGTCACCATTGGACCAGGTGTATGTTCCTTCACCATCGCGCTTGTTATCCATATAATCGCCTTTATAGCGATCACCATTGTTCCAAATATAGACACCACGTCCATCACGCTTGCCCTCAAAAAATTCACCTTTATAGCGATCCCCATTCGCCCAGATATAAATTCCTTTTCCCATACGCTGATTAGCTTCATAATCACCGTAGTAATGATCTCCATTAGGCCAATGGACATATTTTTTGACGGTAGGAGCAGCCTCTTCATCATAATCATCATCATCATAAGCTGCATATAATGGCATAGAAAAAATAAATATTAGCCAGATAATAAATAGGTTTTGGTTCATTTAAGAAATCCTCAAAAATTTCAAACAAAAACCTGTCAGGTTTTGAATACTTGACAGGTTTATCGTCTAAAATTATTTTTCAGCAACGTCTTTATTTGAAAGTTTTTTTTTGTCGCCCCAAGGCGGTAATAAATGATGGGCTATAGCCAAATGGTCAAGCACTCGCGCCACAATGAAATCAACTATATCATTAACACTCTGGGGGTGGTGATAAAAACCGGGACTGGCGGGTAAAATTAAAGCACCCATTTTTGCTAAACGCAACATATTTTCCAAATGAATGACAGATAAGGGCGTTTCTCGATGGACTAAAATAAGTTTACGTTGTTCTTTTAATATGACATCCGCTGCCCTTTCAATCAAACTGCGACTTAAGCCATTGGCGATGGCAGCGAGGGTACCACTACTACAGGGACAGATCACCATTGCTTGCGGAACGGCACTACCACTGGCAATGGGTGCCATCCATTGTTCACGTCCCAATACGTGTAATTGTCCAGGCGCGGCGTGATAACGTTCACTCAAGATGGTTTGCATTGTGGCTGGGTGTGAAGATAATTTTAAATTAGTTTCCATACTGATTACGATTTGCGCTGGGGCAGACACCAATAAATACACGGTTTGTTTTGCCATGAGCAATTGTTCTAATAAGCGCAAACCATACGCCGCCCCTGAAGCTCCCGTGATAGCCAAAGTAATAGTCGCCATATTCAGTTATCAGTTGTCAGTTATCAATTCCCAATTTCCAAATTAGATAGCCGTTAATAAACGCTGATGAATATTCTCAAAACGACCATTACTCATGATTAAAATATGATCGCCACTTTGCGCAATGCTTATCAAATACTCAATTAAAGCACCGACTTGTTCAAATACCTGCGCCTTTTCCAAAGATTTTGCTGTTTGGAACAAGGACCAACCCAGATTTTTGGGTTGATATAATGCGACTACATTCGCGCCTTGCAAAGCAGGCATTAACTCATTTTTATGAATACCCATACGCATCGTATTAGAACGCGGTTCTAGCACTGCAATAATTCTTTGCTCTCCCACTCGTTGTCGTAACGCTTCAATGGTAGCCGCAATAGCCGTAGGATGATGCGCGAAATCATCATATACGCTGATACCCTTCTTTACTCCCCGTAATTCTAAGCGCCGCTTGACACTTTTAAATTGTTCTAATGCCTCACACGCTACTGCAATCGGTACCCCGGCATGATGGGCAGCACTCATTGCGGCTAACGCATTATGAACATTGTATTGCCCTATTAAATCCCACTTTATTTCACTCACAGGCTGATTTTTATGCCAGATTTCAAAATTACGATGATCTTGAGTTAAAGACTTGGCGTACCAATCGCTGTCGCTATTGCCTATCGTTTCCAGGGGAGTCCAACATCCCTGTTTTAGCACCTCATCAATTGCAACCTCTTGATTTTTATAAATAATTAAACCATTGCCTGGCACGGTGCGTATGAGATGATGAAACTGGCGCTGAATCGCCGCTAAATCTGGAAAAATATCGGCATGATCAAATTCTAAATTATTTAAAACTAAAGTGTTCGGGTGATAGTGTACAAATTTGGAACGCTTATCAAAAAAGGCGGTATCATATTCATCAGCCTCTACCACAAAAAAGGGACTGGCTTCTACTAAACGCGCCGATACCCCGAAATTTTCCGGCACACCTCCTATTAAAAAACTCGGTGATAAGTTAGCTTCTTCTAAAATCCAAGCTAACATACTAGAAGTAGTCGTTTTGCCATGGGTCCCCGCGACTGCTAATACCCAGCGTTTAGCTAATATCTGTTCAGATAGCCATTGGGGACCAGAAATATAGGGCAATCCTTGATTAAATACTGCTTCAACTTCTGGATTACCGCGTGATAAGGCATTACCAATTATGACAATCTCTGGTTGAGGGGATAAATTTTTTGGTGAATAGCCGCTATGACATTCAATCCCTAAAGATTCTAATTGTATACTCATAGGAGGATAAGTGGCAGTATCCGAGCCTGTCACGGTATAACCTTGCTGCTTGGCAAGAAGCGCAATACCCGCCATAAAAGTACCGCAAATGCCTAAGATATGTATATGCATATTAGTTGATTAGTGGAACGAATTGACTTAAAACACTAAATGTCAATAGGTATATTATTACCGTTAAAATGGAAGCTAAGAAAAAAGGTATTTCCAAGGCATGGTGCAAAATATGAGTATAAACGACAAAATTCCAGACGATGATGCTTATTAATAATAACACCGGCAGACTCACATCGCCTTCATAAAATTCTATCCAAAATACCCAGGGCAGACTTAGTATTCCGAACACACAACCGGTACCTGCAACGGCAATCAGCGTCTGCGTAATCCGCGTTGGATAATGGGCAGTATACAATAAACTGCTCGTTAAAATTACCAGCAAACCTGTATCACCAATAGTCAATAAAATAGCGTCTTTCACTGAAAATTGCATCAATGATAATACCCCACTTATCGTTGTATAAAATAGTAAAGTCAGGGCTAAAAAAATACTTGATGTTGGTAGATCCTGTGGACCTGAACGCAAGCGACAAAGGTTAAAAAAGGATAGCCAAATGGTATGTAGTGGATGCATATAGTTGATAAAAATATCAATAGACAATAATTTATAAGTTTTAAAAAGGTTTATAATATACTAGTATGAAAAAGTATTCAAACATTTTAGAAAAAAATTTGCTGCATTTCTGCCAAGATAGCGTTGAGAGATATAGCTTTGCCTTATTGAACAGTTATTAGATATGTCCCTTAATAATAATTTTTGAACTATTTTCAAGTTTCAAATCTGTCAGGTTTTTGTAGCGAGTTTTATAAATTATTTTGTACACGTTCCTTACATTCTAACCAGGCGAAAACCAAATCCATAAAAACGAACATCAGCTTTCATCCAATTGCGGTTTGCGCTACGCACATTCCCTGGTTTGTCATACCAAGAACCGCCACGGATGGTACGATAATTTTGACTATTTTCATGACTGATACATTGTTGTTCTTTGCCAGTATATTGACTTTCATATTCTGAACAAGTCCACTCCCAAACATTTCCGACTGTATCATAGAGTCCAAAGGCATTGGCAGTAAAAGAACCCACTGGTGCTGTTTGTTTATTATCCCATTGACTGTTACATCCATCACAGACACTTTGATTAGAACCTATTTCATTGCCCCACCAATATTGACTGTTTGTTTCTGCTCGTGCTGCATATTCCCATTCCGTTTCGGTGGGTAAACGATATTGTTGCCCTGTTTGTTCACTCAACCAGGTAGCATAAGCCGTTGCGTCTTGCCAGGAAATATTAATGACCGGTCGTAGTGAACGTCCCCACCCTTCATCATTCGGTTTTTCCCATCCCGTCGCTTCGGCAAAGCGGTCATATTCTTCAAATGTTATTTCATAGCGTCCCATAGCAAAATGATTGAGCGAGAACCAATGCACCGGTTGCTCATCTTTATATCCCTTATTTTGAATATCGCCCATCTGAAATCGACCCGCTGGTATCACCACCATTTCTGGTCCTAAACGACCATCTTGTAAGCTATCACGGATAATATTGCCAGGAATTTTAGCACCTGCTTCTTGTATAGCGGTTTGAAGTTGACTCAAGCGCAACATTTGAGTGGCTATCTGTTGTTTTAATTCATTTAAGCGTTCTTCTTCTATTCCTTTGTTTTTTGATATATCTTCAAGTTGCGACTGGGATTTTTCAATAGCTTGCACTAGGGCAGTTTGTTCCAATTTTAAATGTGTTAAACGTGCCGTTTCAGCCGCCGTTTCATCTTGTATTCTTTGTATTTTTTGTGAATGTAGTTCCTGTAATTGTGCCATTATGTGTTGAGCATAAAAAAAATATCCCACATTTAATATGGTGGCTATAATGACACCTGTTAAAATCCATCTATTGAAATGTTTTTTGACGGGAGTGTGCGTGCCTAAATTGAGCAAATGATAGGATTTAGGCAACATTGCTTCAGCCCATTCTTTGACATTTTGGGGGCGATCTTTTTCTGATATTTGTAATGCCCACTCAATGCCTTGCAATAAATGCTTAGAGTAGTTTTTGCGACCGATTTTGATAATGGATGGTAAGGGATCGGTTTCGTTATTCAGTTTGACGACATTAATTCGGGCTGGGGCTTCAACCGGTTTTTCACCACTAATCGCACGATATAAAACTGCCCCTACGGCATAAATATCGGTCCAAGGACCTAAAGGTCCCTTCGTTTGATATTGCTCAAATGGCGTATAACCAGGCGTGACAAGAGCTGTGATGCTGCGACTGATATTTCCCAGGGCATAACGTGCGGCACCAAAATCCAGTAAAACAGGGGTGTGATCTTTGTCGCGCAAGTAAATATTAGCAGGCTTAATATCTCGATGTAGAAAGCCAGTTTCATGGACGAGTTGTAAACCGGATAATAATAATGGCAAAATGGTCATGATTTCAGATTCGGTTAGTGTCTTACCATTTTTCAATGCATTAGATAAGCTTTGCCCTTGCTCATACTCCATAACAATATAAGCCGTATTATGCGCCTCAAAATAACGTAATACCCGGACAATATTAGGATGTTGAAAAGTGGCAAGTGCTTGCCCTTCTTGAAGAAATCTTTTTAAACCCCATGAAAAACTTTTTTTATATTTTTGAAATTTAGGATGGACAGTATAGCCCTCTTGCCTAACGGCTAAATCATTTGGAAAATATTCTTTAATAGCAACGCGATGATTAAGCCTGGTATCTTGGGCAAGATAGGTAACACCAAATCCCCCATGTCCAAGAACAGATTGGATACGGTATTCTAGTAATTGATAACCACTTGGTAAGAGATTGCGACTTTTAGTAAGGATCATAAAGATTAATGGTTAATAGTTAATGGTTTTTGGCTAGGATTAAAAAATGGTTAGGTATAAACCTTTTTCTTTCACTTATGTTAAAATATTAATCTAATTAAGAATGTTAAAAAATTTTTGCATAGCTACATATTAGTTACCACAGGTTCCACCTATGCTAACTAATATAAAATCCGTTTATTTCCCCAATCCGTTGTACTCCAGTTATTAAGGATAAATTATGTCACGAGCCTTTAATTTTAGTGCCGGACCAGCCGCCTTACCACAACAGGTATTAGAACAAGCACAAGCCGAATTGCTTGATTGGCATGGTAGCGGTATGTCAGTGATGGAAATGAGCCATCGCAGTCCAGAATTTAAATCCATTGCCGAACAAGCTGAGGCTGATTTTCGAGAATTATTAAATATTCCAGATAGTCACAAAGTGCTCTTTTTGCAAGGGGGTGCTTCGACTCAATTTGCCATGGTGCCTATGAATTTGCTGCGTGGTGCTTTGGAAGCAGATTACTTTAACACCGGTTTATGGTCTAAAAAAGCCATTGCTGAGGCCAAAAAATATTGCCAAGTCAACATCGCTGTTGATTCACAAAGCAATAACTTTACCAATGTGTTAGAACCCAGTCATTGGGCATTAAATCCCAACGCTGCTTATGTTCATTATACACCTAATGAGACGATTAACGGTTTAGAATTTCTTAACATACCGGCAGTGGGTGATAAGCCGCTGGTAGCAGACATGTCTTCAACTATTTTATCACGCCCCTTGGACGTTTCCAAATATGGGCTCATTTACGCTGGCGCACAGAAAAATATCGGTCCTGCCGGCTTGACGATTGTGATTATACGAGAAGATTTGATTGGGGATGCCCTGCCCAACACGCCTAGTATGTTGACTTATCAAACTCACATTAATAGTGCTTCCATGTATAATACGCCACCAACTTATGCCTGGTATATAGCAGGCTTAGTGTTTAAATGGCTGAAAGAGTTGGGCGGTTTAGTCGAAATGGGAATACGTAATCAGCGCAAGGCTGAAAACTTATATGCTGCCATTGACAATTCCGAGTTTTATGATAATCCGGTTGATCCCAACTATCGTTCCTGGATGAATGTGCCATTTACCTTAAAAGATTCGGCTTTGAATAAAAGCTTTTTGGCACAAGCTAAAGAAGCCGGATTGTTAACCTTAGCAGGGCATCGCACCATTGGTGGTATGCGAGCAAGTATTTATAATGCTATGCCTGAAGAAGGCGTACAAGCGTTGATTGATTTTATGAATGATTTTGCTTTAAGGAACGGCTAATGTATAAAGTATTGACTTTGAATAATATTTCGGTTTTAGGTTTAGAACGTTTACCGCGTGATCGTTACGAAGTGGCTTCAGAAATTCAGCATCCGGATGCGGTGTTATTGCGTTCATTTAATATGCACGATTGGGAAATACCTGAAACCATGAGAACCGTCGGGCGAGCAGGGGCGGGCGTTAATAACATCCCTGTCGATAAAATGAATGCCCGTGGTATTCCTGTTTTTAACGCGCCTGGGGCTAACGCCAACGCGGTTAAAGAGTTAGTGATCGGAAGTCTATTATCAACTGTTCGCAATTTATTCCCTGCCTGGGATTATGTACGCCACTTAGAGGGCACCGATGCGGAAATTTCTAAACAAGTTGAAGCAGGTAAGAAAAAATTTGTGGGTTGCGAATTAGCCGGGCGTACATTAGGTGTGATTGGGTTAGGAGCCATTGGGGTTAAAGTGGCAAATGCCGCTCAAGCTTTAGGGGTAAAAGTCATTGGCTATGATCCGCATATCACGGTAAAAAATGCCTGGCAACTATCGGCGCATGTCAAACAAGCATTGAGTGTTGTGGATATGTTGTCACAAGTCGAATTTGTGACAGTGCATGTGCCTTTAGTAGATAGCACACGCCATCTTATCAATGCCGAAAAATTACAAAATGCCCGTCAAGGTTTGACGATTTTCAATTTTTCCCGTGATGGGATTGTGGATAATGCTGCCGTTTGTGAAGCGATTACCGCAAAGCAAGTTAATGGCTATGTCTGTGATTTTCCGAATAATTTATTGATAGGGCATGATCGCGTGATTAGCTTACCCCACTTGGGTGCCTCAACTAAGGAGGCAGAAGAAAATTGTGCCATCATGGTAGCTGAACAAGTGCGTGATTATTTGGAAAATGGAGTCGTACATAATTCGGTGAATTTTCCTGAAATAGATATGCCACGCAATGGTGGATACCGTTTATTGGTCGTAAACGCTAATGTGCCACACATGATTGAACGCATTTCCGCGGCAATCGCTAATGCAAACCTCAACATTATAGATATGCTGAACCGTTCACGCGATAATATTGCTTGCACCTTGGTTGATGTGAATAATCCCATACCGCAAACGGTTATAGATGAAATCAACACGAAAGAGGGTGTTTTGACTGTGCGTATTTTGTAAATTTGAACACATCAGAAATCCGATTTTTTAAAAATCGGATTTCTAACAAGTTTTTAAAGTCAAAAGGCTTGCCTGAAATACTATTTTTGCTAAAATGGTATTTCTAATGGAGTTCTATTCAAAGCCATTCATTAAATCACGAGGTGTGATGATGTTACAAACAATTAAAGCTTTCGTAGATACAAACAAGCAAATTCAGCTATTGGAACCGATTAAATTTGCTAAAAAACAGGCTTTAGTGATTATCTTAAATGACAATGAAGCAACGACGACGGGTATTGAAAATGTACTTTTTATGGAAAAAGGTTGGAACAAACAGGAAGAAAAAGAAGCCGAACTACATTTACAAACAACCGTAACCGCCCACCATAAACGAGAAGCAGAAATGATTGCGGCACTCAAGCAAGATGCTGAAGATCGCGTTTACCAAGCGGAAATAATGGCTTGGGATAATGTAGTGGGGGATGGAATTGATGCCAAAGAATAATTTAACTTACCAACGAGGTGAAATCCGTTGGGTGAATCTTGAGCCCACTGTTGGAGCAGAAACACAAAAAATCCGCCCCGGTTTGATTGTACAAAATGACATTATGAACCAGTATGGATTATTGACAATAGTAATACCTTTTCGTTCCGGTTATAAGCAAGCCCCTTATATTGTGAACGTTAAGGCAAGTGCTACTAATGGATTAGATCAAGATAGTTTTATAGATGTGGGGCAAATTCGCGCAGTTGATCATATAGATGTTCAGATAAATCATTTCACAAAGGGCAACCATTCAGTCTTGCCCCTACCTGCGAATATGTTATCTGTAGGGGCAATCCCACGCGCAAGCCCTGTGAAATGATTTATCTAAAAAACTATATAGATATAATTATCATAAGATGCTATAATATTCTTTGTAAGGTATTCTTTGGTGGTAGATAACGAATCTACCTAACATAAATTACTTTTTTGAGGAATCTAATGATGAAACAGCCTCACAACAACAACCGCATAGTAGCTATACTCGGTTGCGCTTTATTAGCCACCAGTTGGAATGTTGTACGGTCCGATGAACCAGAACCCGTCTTAATATCCGCAGCCCCGCCATCCTGCGACAATATCCGTGACTATCTGGATTGTACTTCAGAAGGGCGGCAAGAAGATATTGTTTTTGTTTTTGACACCACCGGTTCTATGGGTGAAGAAATAGCCGAAATGCGACATGCGGTTATTGAATTTGCTGAAACCATCGCGGACGCTGGTATTGATTACCGGTTAGGACTGACTGAGTACAAGGATTTTCCGACTGCACCTTGTGGCGAATCTGGTGATATGCCATATCAGGTTTACAATGAAGGGGTTCTGACATCGGATCAGAATGAAATGAAAGGTTGGGTTGAAGGTTTAGAAGCCGCTGGGGGTAATGATATACCTGAATCTTTACTGGCAGCCTTGGACCACACCGTGACAGACCAACAATGGCGACCTGATGCTCACAGGATTGCTATTATCATTACTGACGCGCCTCCTCATATTGATGATGATCCTTGTCATGAAGAGGGTAATACACTTGATGGGATCATTACAACTTTACAATTGGCAGGTGTTGTAACTCATGTGATTGGACCGGATAAGGAATACCTAGAGTACATCATGAATCAAACGAACTTGGTATTTGAAAGTGATGCGGTGCTTCGTATTGCAAACAAAACGGGTGGTTCATTCTTTGATATTGACGAAATTCGCACCGGCAAAAAGAATTTAACCGACATTCTGGGTACAATTGCTGAACAGATTAGTTGTACCTACCATATACATGCCGCCTTTGGTTATCAAGATGGCGAACTTAATATAAACACTCGGCTCAATGGTGCAGGCGGTAACGCTTTACCTCATATAGATGGCGAAACTCAACTCACCGTAACAGCCTGTCGCCAAGATGGTTCTATTTGCGATGATTATGAATTAACCCCAGAAACGGTTGGAGCTAAAACGAATTATAAACACACAGCGGATGCTTCTGCATTCAGTGATCCTGCTGAGTTGACCGATTTCAGTACATTGGTTAAAGTCTGCGATTTTGCAACGACGACTCAGGCAACCCTTCACATTGGTGACTGTGTGGCAGGTGTCACACCCGCGCCTAGTGAACCTGTGTTAGAAGCACTAGTTGAAGGAATCAATGCAGAGGTTTCTTGGGCTACCGATCCCTTTGCCAGAGGTTACACATTACTTTATGCCCCGTATTCTTGTCCTATGAGTGAGGTAACTTTGAATAATGTGGCTGCTATCCCACTTGGACTTCAAACGAAGCTCGGTTCGCCCTTAGCAAGTGGTACCGAGTTGTATGTTGCGGTACAAGCGGCTAATTGTTCTGGTCCTAGCCCTATTGCCGTTGATGTAGAAGACTGCGGTGGGAGTAGTAGTTTAGGGGAAGTGCATATTCCTTAATTATAGATTTTCGGGTAAATCACTTCTACTACAAACCTGTAAATAATTGGGGTCAGAGTAAAATAAATTTTGGGTTATTTCTATAAATGGGACTGGTTCAATTAAATTGATAGACACTACCTTTGATAGTCCTTATTTTACAAGGAGTTGTGAAAACATGTCAATCATTTTGATTGAACCAGTCCCAAATTATTAATTTTACTCTGACCCCAATTATTCTGACGAGTTTTATCCACATACACACAATTATCTCAGTTGGTAGGGCAAGCCCGATTGGTTGCCCTTATTTTAGTTATCAGAGTTTCCGAGATGCTTCACTTTTTGATACCCAATTTCCTTTCCTGCAAAGCCAACACCCAGGTATACTCGTGGGCGCGGCTCATTCAAAAAGCGTTCATCATAATTTTTGGCTTTGATTTGCTTGAGTGCTTTGTTGGTTAAACTGTCTATCTTACTACCCGTTTTGCCATATTTGAACTCAATCAGATAAATTTTATCTTCAAAAGCCAATACGCCATCAATTCGCCCTTTATCCGTAAGAACTTCTAAATCAATTTCAACGCCCATCAATACCAATATCATATAAAACAAGGAATGGTAATAAGCCTCTTGCTCGATATGTAACGGATATGGAATTTGGGCAAAGAGGGCACGGATGATATTCATGAAGCCTTCGAGATTTTCCGTTTGTAAATAGTTCCGTAAATTTTCCGCCGCCGGTTGGATTTCTCCTAACTCATTTTGAGTAAAACTGTCAAACAGATAGGTAATAAAAGCTTGTTTCACTTCAAAATTAGGGTAGTTCAAGACATAAAGGGGCGTTCTTGCTTTTTGATCAATTTCGGTTATGGTTAAATAACCTGTTTGAAGCAACAACGCAAAAATATTGAGGTTCTCAATATTATAACTATCAAAAACAATTTCTGAGATTTTCTGATTTTCAAATGTCGTGACATCTCGTTGTGTCTTTTTGATTAATTTCATCAAAAAGCTTGGAGTACCTGTTGCGAACCAATAATTACTGAAACGCTGTTCGGCGAACAAATTGAGAATGGAAAACGGATTATACAATTTGTCTTTAGCATTCCAAGAATAGCCGTTATACCAAGTCTTAATTTTATCCAGCAACGGTGCCTTCTTTATGCCCAACTCAAAACAAAGACTTTGAATATACTTATCAAAATAACTTTCCAACTCGGTTTGTGTGTAGCCAACTAATGTGGCAAATTGTTTCGAGAAGGTAATATCCCGCAAATTATTTAATTCAGAAAAAATTGACACGCGGGAAAATTTAGACACACCGGTTAAGAACACAAATCGCAAAAAAGCATCAGAAGATTTCAAAACACCGAAAAAATCCCGAAGAATTTCACGGTTTTTGGTGGCTTTTTCGATATCATCAATATGCTCGACAATGGGTTTATCATATTCATCAATCAAAACAACCACTTTACCGTTTTTTTCAGATAATGCCCGAATGATGTTCTTAAAATAAGCTTTAAAACCACGTTTATCGACAGCCAGTTGATGATCCGCATTGATACCATCTAATAACCCAATGAGTCCTTCCCGTAGCTCCGTCTCAGTGGAAAAGTCGACGCCAGAAAAATCAATGTGAATGATTGGATATGCTTGCCATTCAATCTTATCATAGATATACAATCCCTGAAACAGGGCTTGATTGCCGGAAAAAATTTCAGATAAGGTTGAAACCAGCAAAGATTTTCCAAATCGGCGAGGGCGGGAAAGAAATAGGTATTTGCCGGCTTGTAAGAAATCGGCAATCTGTTTGGTTTTATCAATATACAAATACTCTTCTTTGATAATTTCTGAAAAGGTTTGAATACCGATGGGTAATTTTTTCATATTTTTCTTAATGAGTTATCAGTTGGTAGGAAATCCCTAAATACTAGATTTTAAAAACCCAGTTACTGCCATTAAGGAACGTGCATCAAATAATTTAGTCAACTTTAAAACCAGACCTGCCAGGTTAAAACAAAACCTGGCAGGTCAAGAGCAGCGTCCAAACTTGATTTTGACCTGGCAGGTTTTCTTCCTGCCATGTCTGGTTTAGTTTTCGAGGTTTCCGTTTTTTGAAGAAAAACGGAAACCTCGAAACGAATTTATTTCATGCACGTTCCTTAATTCTCGTTCCCCTACGCTTGCTTGAAAAATGGTTTGTTTGTATTTTGCCATTACATCCATCAGGATAATTATTTTTTTGGAACTACCTTAGATATTATATCAAAAAAAATCATTGACATCCTTGTTTCCTTAAAAAAAATAGGGCATAAAAAAAGCCCCTTGTCATTTAGACTTGGGGCTTTTCTCAGTTTGGATGGGTGTCGTCAAATTTGACCCATCATAAGCTCACTTAGGGCACTACACTGAACTTGATAGGTTCGCCATTAAAAACCAGCGTTTTTGGTTCATCCTGTAGTCGATACCCAAAGTTAATACACACATAACCTGTGTAGCGTGGTTTATCTTGATACAACATTATCTTTTCTGATGACAGCTTTTCTAAGCTAGAAAGCGGGAGAAGACCCTCTAATTTACCATTCCATCTGTTCCAATAGTCGTTACTTGAACTACGAGGAATGTGTCCTTTTCTTTCATAATAATAGTCGTCTTGCTCAGGCGCTTCATGATGACAGTAATCAGGTTTTTCCCCCTTCTCATAAATCCATGCACAATAATTGTTATTTAAACCTCTACTTTGCTTTGTAAGCATGTAGTAATCCCCTTGGCTGGGATTACAGTCATTATCTGTCACACTATAAAGTGCAACAACAATAATATCAGCTTTTTTATCAACATGAGCTGGATCGGGAATAATAACGCCTTCAATAGTTATAATATCACCTTGAGTGACCTTACCATCTTCAACTTTAAGCTGTTTCACATTTGTAGCAGTCAAGGCAAAAGAAGCATCATTAACCGAAATCCCGCCATTAAATTGTGCAGTGCTATTATCACTGAGTTGTCCTGTTTTGTCCAGAGAAAAAACAGGTGTGATTTGAGGATAATCGGTAATTGGGGGTGCATCGTCTGATGTCCCTTCACCTTTTGATGTCCCTTCACCTTTTAAAGCAACGCTATCCCGGTCTGATATAACTAAGGTGGCACTACGTGATCCTTCTGCTTGAGGCGTAAAGGTAACGGTAATTGTACATTCACCACCAACCTCAAGAGAGGTAGGACAAGTACTCGTTTGACTAAAATCGCCTGGATGATCGCCAGTCAACTTGATGTCAATAGCAGTTGGTTCTTCAACTTTGCTTCCTGAAGGATTTGTAACGACTATTTCCTGTTGGATACTGGTTTTTCCCACTTGTGTCGCATCAAAATCAGCTTCAGGTTGATTTACTTTTGCAAATACGTCAAGTGAGTAAAAAAGAATTGCTGTTATAAATAAGAGATTTTTCATAAAACTTGATAAAACCTTTACTTAGTGGATTAGGTTAAAAGGAAAATAAACCATTTCCCCCTCCACTAAAACAATCTAAAAATGGAGAGGGATAGACACGTCTAAATATACTTATCCAGACAAATTTTGGCTTCCTTACAAATACTATTTCTTCAAGAAATAGTATTTGTTTCCTGAAAAAACTTTTCTGGATAACTATATCAAAATGGTTATACGCCTAAGCCGCAACACTTTAGTAACAGCATCACTGATAACTCAAGCCTTTGATATTGTATGCTGTCGCGGCTTAGAAGGTAAGCATCAAAATCCATGAACCTATCCCACTATTCAAAAATGCGGAACCCTTCATTCCAATCGTTTAGTTTTTAAGCAAAAAATGAGGGTAAAGAAATCCGATTTTTGGAAAAAATCGGATTTCTAAGCTCAAAAATGAATAGTGGGATAGGTTCATATCAATGGGGAAATTTTACCAATACACCGTACAAGCATCATCATTGGCTTCAGCAACCTTTTTCGCATTTTCCATGGCTTCGTCTACAGTTGAACCACAAGCCGCACCTACAGCATATGAGCGACCTAGAGATGTACCAGTCCCGTCTGGATTATAGTGTTGGTAAATTAGCTCCAGCCATTGACCCTTGTCACCCCCTAGATCATAAGCATGACTACCACGACCAGCATTTTGTCCATTTGTTCGTGCTAGTCCCTCATTCCAACTCACTATGTCCCAAATATGATCGACAGGAATTGCAGGAGCTAAACCAATAAAATTGCAAGATGGACTATTCACATTTATTTGGAAAGTGACCGTCGGAAAAACCAGTGTGTCACTTTCCCACTTACCACGATAAATTACGCCCCAACCCACCGCAGGTGAATTGTAAAAATGTCCGCCAGGATAACACATAACATCCTTTGTAAATCCATATCCAGTCAACCCTGACTTTTGGGCAACAAGTGAACCACCGCCAGCACTACCGTACTTATTGATGGCTGAAAAAGGAAAAGCCATCCCAGAAATACTGGCTAATCCAAGTACCAGAATTGCTTTCGTTAATTTTTTCTGTCTCATTTTACATTACCCCTCTATGTGGCAAAAAATTGAAGGGGTCAGGCTTGAATTAAATTATAATTCGAGTCTGGCTCCTTTTACCTTTTTAATGGGGTATCCATACTACTACGTTTTGTAAAAAAGGTCAAGCTTTTTTTTAAAAATTTTCTAGGTCAAACATAATATTTTTTCGCTTGCAATGATTTTAAAGGGTGTAACCAGCATAAAATATTTTTAAAGTTAAATTTTTTAATTGTGAATTATTAATTCCTAATAGGGAAAATAATAGGAAAATAATAGGGGTCTGATTCCTATAAAAGGTGATAAATCGGCAATCTGTTTGGTTTTATCAATATACAAATACCCTTTTTTGATAATTTCTGAAAAGGTTTGAATACCGATGGGTAATTTTTTCATAATCAGTTATTAGTTAATTTATAAATACTATTTTTTCTGAAAATGGTATTTCTGATAGGATGTCTAGTGCAGGAAGGCGGAAATTTCCAGACCATACCATTTATTAAGGGCAAAGAAATCCGATTTTTGGAAAAAATCGGATTTCTCAATGGCCTGAAGATTTCAGCCCGAAGGCACTAGGATGATATAATATCTGCTTCGAGACTTGTTACTTTTTGATACCCAATTTCCTTCCCAGCAAAGCCAACACCCAGATACACTCGCGGGCGCGGCTCATTCAAAAAGCGTTCATCATAATTTTTACTTTTGATTTGCTTGAGTGCTTTGTTAGTCAAGCTGTCCATTTTACTACCTGCTTTACCATATTTGAACTCAATCAGATAGATTTTATCCTCAAAAGCCAATACGCCATCAATTCGCCCTTTATCCGTAAGAACTTCTAAATCAATTTCAACGCCCATCAATACCAATATCATATAAAACAAGGAATGGTAATAAGCCTCTTGCTCGATATGTAACGGATATGGAATTTGGGCAAAGAGGGCACGGATGATATTCATGAAGCCTTCGAGATTTTCCGTTTGTAAATAGTTCCGTAAATTTTCCGCCGCCGGTTGGATTTCTCCTAACTCATTTTGAGTAAAACTGTCAAACAGATAGGTAATAAAAGCTTGTTTCACTTCAAAATTAGGGTAGTTCAAGACATAAAGGGGCGTTCTTGCTTTTTGATCAATTTCGGTTATGGTTAAATAACCTGTTTGAAGCAACAACGCAAAAATATTGAGGTTCTCAATATTATAACTATCAAAAACAATTTCTGAGATTTTCTGATTTTCAAATGTCGTGACATCTCGTTGTGTCTTTTTGATTAATTTCATCAAAAAGCTTGGAGTACCTGTTGCGAACCAATAATTACTGAAACGCTGTTCGGCGAACAAATTGAGAATGGAAAACGGATTATACAATTTGTCTTTAGCATTCCAAGAATAGCCGTTATACCAAGTCTTAATTTTATCCAGCAACGGTGCCTTCTTTATGCCCAACTCAAAACAAAGACTTTGAATATACTTATCAAAATAACTTTCCAACTCGGTTTGTGTGTAGCCAACTAATGTGGCAAATTGTTTCGAGAAGGTAATATCCCGCAAATTATTTAATTCAGAAAAAATTGACACGCGGGAAAATTTAGACACACCGGTTAAGAACACAAATCGCAAAAAAGCATCAGAAGATTTCAAAACACCGAAAAAATCCCGAAGAATTTCACGGTTTTTGGTGGCTTTTTCGATATCATCAATATGCTCGACAATGGGTTTATCATATTCATCAATCAAAACAACCACTTTACCGTTTTTTTCAGATAATGCCCGAATGATGTTCTTAAAATAAGCTTTAAAACCACGTTTATCGACAGCCAGTTGATGATCCGCATTGATACCATCTAATAACCCAATGAGTCCTTCCCGTAGCTCCGTCTCAGTGGAAAAGTCGATGCCAGAAAAATCAATGTGAATGATTGGATGTGGTTGCCAGTCAATCTTATCATAGATATACAATCCCTGAAAAAGGCTCTTATTGCCCGAAAAGATTTCAGATAAGGTTGAAACCAGCAAAGACTTTCCGAAGCGGCGAGGGCGGGAAAGAAAAAAATATTCGCCTGAGTCAATTAATTCGGCAATGTGACGAGTTTTATCCACATACACACAATTATCTTTGATAATTTTAGAAAAGGTTTGAATTCCGATGGGTAATTTTTTCATAATCAGTTATCAGTTGGTATGGCAAACCCGATTGGTTGCCCTTATTTCAGTTATCAGAATTTCCGAGATGGTTCACTTTTTTATACCCAATTTCCTTCCCAGCAAAGCCAACACCCAGATATACTGCCCACGGGCACAAACTTAACTTTTCTAATAAGGTTGGTGGGCAAGAAAAAGACTTTGCCCACCCTACATTTAAAACTTATAAAAAAAGTTAAATTTATGCCCGTGTGCAGTATACACTCGCGGGCGCGGATCATTCAAAAAGCGTTCATCATAATTTTTGCTTTTGATTTGCTTGAGTGCTTTGTTAGTTTGGGAATAATAGGGGACAGCTCTAGCCTGTCGAAAAAAGGGGATTTCATCAAATCCTGACTTCCTATTTTTTTGATTAAAAAAAGCACTATAATCTATTAAATTATCAATGTTTTTTATCGAATTAAAATCCAAAAAGCGGGAATATCTTTTTATTTCAAAAGGTTATATTTCGACAGGCTAGGACAGACCACATTTTATGCTGATGAAAGGCAAATTCATGACAGCTATAGTTTTTCAGATAAATATCTTCACAAATGTAGGGGCAATCCCACGCGCAAGCCCTTATGCATCTGAATTTATTTTTCTGAACATCTATAGGTGTAGCGCAATGATGGATAAACTGCTTATCCGATACCAAGTCATCATAAGAATTCTTGGTGACTTTTACTAAAAAGTTGAAATTAAACAATGACTTAACTTATGCCTTGCCGAAGTCGTGCATTTTCATGCTGTGGCTATTAGTTACAAAAGATAAGCGTTTAATCTCAATTTTTATCACAGCGACATGCTATCTAGAAATTGAGTACAAGTCAATATATTTAAATGCAATGTAAAGTAATTAAAAGTAAATCAATAAGTGATTATTAACAACACTATTATTCAATGCGAACGCAACGCTCAGTTTTTGTTCTTTAAATTTATTTTGGTTAGCAAAGAGTAAAATAAATTTTGCTGCTCCCAATTATTGACTACCCTCTACGCTTGAAACTTGGAAAATGTTTCAAGTAGTTATAAACTAAAGGATCAGTTATCAGCAAGCGTAGGGTGTCTTTTTAGGGCTTTAGATGAGGTTATTGACTGTGCGTAATTCGGCGGGTCATATTCAAGAAACGTGGAAAAATTTATCTTATCCAAAGTTTGCTCAGGCTACCTTAGCAGCATTAGCGAATACCATTCGATATTCTAAAGAATATGTCAGCATTTCAAGTATTTTGAAAACGATAGGAAAGATTTCATATTAATAAATCCGTATTAGATGAAACTTTGGCTTGGTTAATTCAGAATACTCGCTTATTAGAAAGACAGTCAGAGCGTTACCGTTTTCGTATTGATTTGATAAGGCATTGGATTTATTATGAATTTCAAAGCGGTGAAGATGTTGTAAATAAATGGGAGCACAGGTTTTTGAAACCTGTCAGGTTTGATCCTAAAAGCGGGTATTGACTACCGGTTAGGTAAATGTCGGGTTACGAAAGGGGTTTAAGTGTAACGAAGTGGATTCCTATAAAATAGGAATAAAAGATGGGGTGAACGATGGGGCTTGAACCCACGACCGCCGGAATCACAATCCGGAGCTCTACCAACTGAGCTACGTTCACCATAGAATTGAAAAATTTTGCGCTCGGCAGGACTCGAACCTGCTACCCTCGGCTTCATACCACTATAGCTTTCGCTACCAAATTAATGTTTGCGGTCTGGACCATCTCTTTGCCATCTCAGGCATGGTGCGTATGGCCTCTACGGATCCCGGCAACTTAATTAAGTTGACCGAATGGTTACCTGCAAAATTTTTATAAAGATTTGCCCTTTCACCATCCCCTCGGTTTCCTCGGTATTGCCATTTGACAGGTTTCACCGATATAGCACCATCCACCATAACAGTTCCTGTTTTCCGTTATGGGTCCAATTTGCTTAACACAAAAAAAGAAGGCCGATGCTCTATCCAGATGAGCTACGAGCGCATACATAAATGGTCGGGGTAGAGGGATTTGAACCCCCGACACCCTGCTCCCAAAGCAGGTGCGCTACCAGACTGCGCTATACCCCGTTGAATCGATAAGAATAAAACTATATCGTGTATAATACGCTCATAACGTTTTTATGTCAAGACTTTATTTAAATTTTTTTTCATTTATAGTTTAACTATTTGATTTTTAACGAAATATTTTTAAAAAATGGTTAATGGTTAATAGTTGATGATAACTGATAACTGGTAACTGATAACTGATATGCAGGCTTTTCCTTGTCAAAAATTGTGTGAACTGATCAGTCGTCATGGCACTATCTTATGTGAAGATGCCGAACGCTGTGAATTTTTACTACACAATGCGTGTGGTAAAGAATATCAACGAGAAATTTTTGTACTAATTATCGCAATTAAAAAGGGTGTGACTCAGGAATTGTTAATTCAACCACCTGGTTTACCAAGCGATGCTGTGTTGAATCGTTTAGCACAACAATTACATGATGATTTATGTTTAGAAAAAGAAGCCGCACAATGGGCTGTGCAAAGTTGGGGAACCGCTTTAGGAATAAATTTTAAAAAAATGGCTATGGTTAATGAAAAATCATCCCAATCATTAGCCAGCCATACCAAACAATCTGCTAAAGTCATTTCCTCAAAACCGCTATCACCTATGAATCTTTTAGATTATCTACGTTTATTCTGGTGGGTTTTGGTTATGCCGCAACGATTACACGCCTACCGGAAAACTTATGGTCAAGACGATGAAAAACAGATAGGCAATTGGCTAGTGAGTACTCTCATTTGGTTCCCCTTATTAATACCTAGTTTAGCATTAGGATTAAAACAATTACCTTATTCTGACCATGCGTGGTTACCGGAAACTTACTGGTTATTGAGTATCTTATTAATCGGTGCCTGGGTATTAACGGGTGGATTAAAAATTAATAAAGATGTGCCTATTGCCGTGGTAGGACTCGTTTCAGTTGGCATGGCGGTTTTAGTTTCGGTTAGCGTTGCCGGTATTGTGGAGAGTTTATTTTCATTTTTGGTTTCGCTTGGCGTGGCAAGCTTGGTGTTAGTTGTTATAGCAAGTATTGTGATGGTTGGGGGGGCAGTTTTGGTGTCAGTTCTGGTAGCAAGTGATGCTGCTATTGTTATAGCGGGCGTTGTAGCGATTGGTATGGCAGTTGGCATCGCCGGTAGTGTCGCTATTTTAATAGCAGATTTTATGACCGGTTTTATTGCCGCTAGTTTAGCAGGTTTTGCCGCCGGTTTGGGGGTGGATATTGTGACTAATAGGCTGGGAAACGCGATAGAAAAAAATTTAAATAAAGGTATTCCCTATTTTTTAGGCAGCTTAATTTTTTTATTGCTTATTATCGCCTATTTATTTTTGATAGGGTTATTCATTGTGCTACACTATTTCTTATAAATATTTTTAAAACTCGTCAAAATCATATTGTTGTAGGCTGCATACTTTGATGGTTCCTTAAGTCGTTACGTGTGGGTTTGTAGGGGCTGACCACCGCGAATGCCCTCCTGCGTGTCAGCATCCTGTACTAGTCAATCTCATTTTCTAAAACTTTATTAGGCTCTTTAGGTGTTTTTTCAAAAATTTGAATGCCAGGGGTTAATAATTCAAAACCCCTTGTTATGCGTTGCCCAAGTTTGCCTCTAATGTTAGCTACCCATAGCGGATATTCTCTATTGGCTTGTTGTAATTTTTTCCAAGTTCTAGGACGTACCGCGATTTTCACATGTAGACCATTGCTATCAATAATAAATTGTTCCCAAGTATTTCTCAGGGTTTTAGAATCAGTTGGTAATTCATTTATTTTAACATTGAGTTCCATCTGACCTTTAACAAGTTGATCAAGTTGGGGGGGAGCTAAGGACTCTTTTGGAGACTTCTGTTTTTTTATTTTTGCAGAACGCATCGGTTTTTCACCGACAAACCTGGCTTTGGCATCTTTTATATGTTGTTGGGAAATTTCTTCACAAGGATTACCTTCTAAATCAATGCGTTGCCCACCCTTCATGACTGTTTTGCAATAATTCCTATTTTGAGTATAAAGTGCTATAGCGGCTGAGACTTCATTTTTAGTGTATTCACCATTGAATGCCATACGAACTTTTTTGTGAATATATCTTTGAAGAGGGCGTACTTTTTCAGATTCTCTGAAAAAGGTGTTTGGGAATTTTTCAAACAAAATTTCCATGAGTTCTTCAGGCTGTGTAGAGAGTTTGACAGTTCTCGACATAACGGAGGATGTTAGTAAGGGAGGCAGTTCATCCATGCCTTCTAAATATTCTAGAGATTTAAGTGCCTCTGTGGAATTAGTACCAATAAATGCTAGTTTAGTGTCCTTGTGAATATACCAACCACGTTTTCCTGATCGGGTATGTTCACAGTAAGCTTCTTCACCATACAAGGACTTAGTGAGCTTATTCAAATCAATTTTAGTTATTCGTTTATTTGTCATCATATTTTTCAGTTATTAGTTATCTCAGTTGAAATTGGGGATAATAAATCTGATTTTTTTAAAAATCGGATTTCTATACTGCTCAACATTTTCACAGATTTGATTTTAGTTCAGTATAATTTTAACTATGATTTATATAATTTATGTGATAAAAATATGACTGATAGCTTTGAGCGACACTTTCATAAAAATTCTAAAAATCCTAAAAATCACAGTTGAAAATTATTTAGGAACATGTCTAATCATTATAAATCGGGACCAATTGTAATATGTAACCTTAATGGTGTGCCTGATTCACTTAAAGCAGTTGCAACATCGACACGAATCAAACCAACCGGTGATTGCCAACGTACCCCCACGCCTGTGCCATGTTTTAGCGGTTCAGAAAAATCATTAAAAGCATTTCCAACATCATAAAATATGGCTAAACTCCATTTGTCTATAATTTTATGCTCGTATTCAATACTGCCCACTAATAAGTTTTTGCCACCAATGACTTGCCCTTCCAAGTTTTTTGGTCCCAAAGCTTGATAATCATAGCCTCGTACACTGCGATCACCGCCTGCAAAGAACCGAATTGATGGAGGCAAATCATGAAAATCACCATCCAATAAAGAAATAACACTATAACCTACATCCCCCCTTGCAATTACCCGTCCATTTTTTAATAATTGCTGAATAATTGTGCCATTTAAACGAGTTTGTAAAAAAGTGGCATTGGAACCAAAGTTACTCAATGCACCTCGTACACCTAATTGTATTTTATGTCCATGCAGGGTATAGATGCGATTATCAGCTTTTACATAAGACCAGTTGATATTGGGCATCAATAACTTAGCATGTCCAGTATCGCTACCTATCGCATATTTTTCGTCACGGTATTCTATACCAATGACTTCACTTAAATTAAAATCAAATAAACTACGAGCATGATTTTTACTGATACCAACTAAGAAAACTTCGCTATCGCTAGTATCTGTGCTTTCATCTTTGTAACCGGCGGTGATGTCTATAAAGTTATCTATATCGGCACCCATAGGAATAGAATAACGTGTGGTTACACTTCGGCGTATTTCAGATAGTTCTGTTTTAGCCGAAAATTGATGTCCATAGCGGTTAATATAGCGTTGTTTCCATTCCAAGCTACCACGCACTCCCGTATCGGTGCCATAGCCAATGCCAGCGGCATATTTATTCCGTTTACGGGGTTCCAAAGTCACATCGACTGGCAGATGTAAGTCATCTGTTGATGAAGAATGTGCAATATCGACATCAACCTGTTCAAAATAATCACTATTCGTTAAAGCGTTTTTAAATGCTAACAATTGATTACCAGTATAATAATCGCCCGATTTAAAGGTTAAAAATCGTTGTAAAAGTGATTCATTAAATAAATCTTGTTTAAATATCACATTACCAAAAATATAACGCTGCTTAGAATCAAAAGATAATGCAATATGGGCTGTATAAGCTGCTTCATCAATACGAATTTTATGTTGGGTGAATTGGGCATCGAAATAGCCCCGCTCTTCAGCGAGATTGCTCAAAACGCGCTTGGCTTTTTCATAATCAGAATGGTTCAGTTTATCACCGACTTTAATAGGAAAATTAGCCAATTGCTTTTGAAAAACGCTATCCTGTTCTGCATCGCCAATTATAAGTACTTCAACCGTTTGTATTGTTAAAGGTTCTCCCAAATCAATAATATATTTTGCTTGCCATAGTAACTCTTCTTTATCGTCATGCTTAAGCTCTTTGTCGCTATCCTTTGGAGCTGTCAATTCAGAAGTAACATTAACACGATAGTAACCAAAGGGCTGTAATGCCTGCTTGATCTCTTCGGATGCTTGTTTATGTAAGCGTTTTATACGCCTATCTGATAAACGTGGATGTTTTTTTTGCTGCTCAAGACTTATGTAAGCCAGCACATTTGTAAGTAATTCGCCTTTTACACCTTCAACCTGAATTTCTACAGCAATATGAGTAGCAAACACATTTTGATTAATAGTCAATAAGAGTATAAAAAAAAATATGCTGCAAAATGAGCGAATAATCAATAAAAAAATTGGGTTATATGCCATTCAGTTATATAAGTAAGTATAAGTGTTTTAACATTTTTAATCCGTTCAAGAAATCCGATTTTTTTAAAAATCGGATTTCTAATGATTCTATTGGATTCCAAACAACGGGTATCTTGGAATCCAAAGCTTTAGCTTTTTCAGGCTAATTAGTGACACTTATTCTAACTCAAGACTTTCAATTTCTACCACTTTAATAATATGTCGTTTATTAATAATGTGATAAAAATGATCATAACCTGATAAGACGATAAAATCTTTAGCATCCTTATTCAAGGTATCTGAAAGTCAAGAAGTTCGTTCAACTACTAGAAGTCCCTTTAAGGACTGAACCATAAATAAGGCTCATTTCAACATGCACATCTTTTCGCGTTAGTGACATTTTTTTTCTCCTACATGACTAGTCATCTGTACCTATCAATGTCAAGGCGCGTTTAATACGATCTACACACCGCGATTGACCGATTAAATAAACCGTCACATCAATTGGTGGGGACACGGTTCCACCAGTCACAGCTACCCGCAACGGTTGTGCAATTTTGCCTAATTTCAGTTCATATTGTTCCGCCACAAGATGAACTATAGCATGAATTGCCTCTGCATTCCACTCAGCAAGTTGTGCTAATCGGTCACATAAATCGGTCAGTGGTTTACGAATCGCGGGTTTGAGGTTTTTTCGCACCGCTTTTTCGTTAAATTCAACTTCGTTCCCAAAGAAAAATTGGCTATTTTTTGCCATTTCCGTTAGCGTTTTTGCCCGCTCTGCTTGTACTTTCACAATTTCTGCTAAAGAGAGACCATTACTGGTATCTATTTTTAACTGGTTACATTGAAACTGCAAATGTTTTGCCAATTCTGAAGGTTGACAGGTTTTAATGTAATGCTGATTTAACCATAATAATTTATCCTGATTAAAAGCCGCAGGAGAGCTATGCACGGCTTGGATGTCGAATAAATCGATCAACTCTGCTATCGAAAAGATTTCTTGATCGCCGTGCGACCATCCAAGGCGCACCAAGTAATTAAGTAAAGCTGCCGGCAAATAGCCTGCTTGTTTGTAATTCATCACACTGACCGCACCATGCCGCTTAGATAGGCGTTGCCCATCTGAGCCTAAAATCATGGGAACATGGGCATATTGTGGCACTGAAGCACCCAGTGCTTCTAAGATATTAATTTGGCGCGGCGTATTATTTAAATGATCATCCCCACGGATAACATGGGTCATACCCATATCCCAATCATCTACCACCACGGTAAAATTATAAGTCGGTGTTCCATCAGGGCGAGCAATAATCAAATCATCCAATTCATTATTGTTAAATATGACAGTACCTTTAATTAAATCCTTGACAACGACTTCTCCCACTTTAGGATTTTTAAAGCGAATCACCGGCTTAATATCAGTAGAAGGGGGCGTGGTTAAATGGCGACAATGACCATCATAACGGGGTTTCTGTTTACGTGCTTTATATTCAGCACGCACCGTTTCCAAACGCTCTTTGGAACAATAACAATAATAGGCTTTACCCTCCGCCAACAATTGTTCAATGATTGCATGGTAACGCTCAAAGCGTTTTGTTTGATAAAAAGGACCTTCATCATGCTGCAAACCAAGCCATGCCATGCCATCTAAAATGGCATTAACTGATTCCTGAGTGGAACGTTCACGATCAGTATCTTCAATCCGTAATATAAATTGCCCCCCCTGCTGACGGGCATATAACCAGGAAAATAAGGCGGTGCGAACACCACCAACATGTAAATACCCCGTAGGGCTAGGCGCAAAGCGAGTACGAACCATTTTTTTTTAACCTTGATTTTATTTAAATGAGGGCAGACACTTATGTCTGCCCTCCTTTTTGATATGAAATTATTTTTCCGAACATCTATAGGGCTTTCAAATGAATAACATACCCAACCTCAAACTAGAAAGCAAATTTTTTGAAAAATTCAGTCGAATTTTAGACCTGTCCCAAAATCATTCCAATCTGTTCATTCGTAGGATTGGCACTTTCTTTAACCATGGCGATGAGTGCCTTAGCATCAATAAGTTCTTTTCCTTGTGGATTACAATGTACCTCATTATCATTAGAAATGTAAGCCACTACAGTGCCTATATCTGCTTTCATTAATTGATAAACTATCGAAGCCCATTCCCTTTTTTTAAGGGCAATATCAAAGCGTTGGTATTTATCGCCCAGGTGAGTAAACATATTTTCAATCACATTTTCAGAACCAGGTGCCCTGATAGCACTAACCATCATTTCCGGATAAGCTCGTATCGGTCGCACCGTAATATTCGCACCGGCTTGTTGTAAGCGATTCCGATTGACATCATTAACGCATTCTACCAATATTGAAGCCGTTTGATTATACTCCCTTAGCCGATGCAAAATGTCAAAAGTATTACCATCGGAAAGGGGATCGTTATGCCTTTTAGCCAGCACAATAATAACGTCAGCCCCTTTAACATTCACAGCCTCTAAATCTTTTGGTACATTACCCTTTCCCTGATAGTGAACAACCCCTAATAATTGTAGTGATTCCGGCAAACCATCCCGAAAATTATTAGTCAGTATTTCAATCGCACAATGCTCATATTTTGGAACCTGTTGAAATTCTGTCACCAGTCTTTCATAATACTGATTTGATATATGATCGTCATGATCCGAGATAATGACAATATGATGACTCACACTCCACCTCCATTCGCCTGTCAGTTGTTTACGATGCTTGATAATCCGATAATCAAAATAATCCCCAGCCGTTTTGGCTAAAACAAAAATGCCCCCCAAATAAAGGAGTAATATAGTTGATGTTCTACCTAATGATGATTTGATCGGAATATCACCATATCCAACGGTTGTGATAGTGGTCCAGGTTACCCAAATAGAATCTCCAATAGGAAGCCCTTCTAATTGAGTCATTGCAAGAGTATGAAGACAAAAGATAATAACAAGATATATTGATGAATAAAGAAAACTTTTCCTCAAATCTTTTCTAGTCACTATCGGTTTTCTATTTCTGAACTTCTTAAAGCATGTCAATATTGTTAACATAAAATTCACCTTTTGGGGATTGGGAATATAGATTCACGTAAGGACTACCCTTCAGTGTTTGCCCTTTTGTAAAATTATTTATCTAAACTTATATTGGTATGCAGTTTGCAAGCATACCAGTAGGTTCTTTTTATACCCCCAACTTCCACTTTTAACTTAGATATTATAATTTATGAACAATAATAGTAAGGATAACGTTAACATCAAAAATCAGGTTTCGCAAAAAAGCATATCCCCTGGTACTATTCTACGCAATGCGCGTGAACAAAGCGATATGTCAGTTCAAGACGCAGCCCATCAACTTTTCTTAGAAACGCGTGTGATTAGAGCACTTGAAGTTGATAAATATGATGTGTTGCCGCCTGGCGTTTTTGTCCGTGGTTACCTGCGTAATTATGCTAAATTACAAGAAATATCACAAGAAACTGTGATGGATTCTTTTGAAACAATGATTGATCAACAACCAACACTATCGCCAAAAAAGCTGCCACAATTTAAACCTCTCAAGCAAACCACTTTTTTTCAAGATTTGTTATTACCTATTGTTGGATTATTGGTTGTCTTGACTATAGTGACTTTCATCTGGCTAGTTCATACGACAAACAATGTTTACCAAACGCCTGAAAAATTATGGCTCCTTTCAGACACCTCTTTACATCTTAGGGAATCAAAAAGCCATTCAAAAACCGCAGCGATTCCAACTAAGGTAGATAATTTTGTTGTAACAGAACCATCCACTAATTTCAACCCCTCTTCCATTCCCTCTTCCATTTTGCGAGTCCATTTTAAAGAGAAGGCTTGGATAATGATTGTCGATACAGAGAATAAGAAACTGTATCAAGGCATTGGCAATCCTGGTGAGATATTATCGCTTTCTGGCATTCCACCGTTTAATGCCAAAGTGGGTAATTTTGCAGGAGTCGATATTGAATACAACGGTCAAATCGACAATATAAAAGTTTTTCCTAAATCTCCATCAAGGAAACGAACTTTTATCATTGGATAATATTCCGAACAGTCAAGTTTTCTGATTTTCGTAGGGTGGGCAAGCCCGATTGCTTGCCCTTGTTTATCATAATAAATTCCGTATTTCCCGCAAAGCCACTGATAGCATAGACAAATCTGGTTTTTTAATGCAGCTTAAATCAGATAAAACATTTTGACAACGTTCGATACTTTTGGTTTCCATCCATTTAGACAACAAAGCATCAGGAGCGATATCATTATCGTCGTTTTGCAAAACGACAGTGGTAAGCTGACGATGGGTGCGATATAATTCGTCGCGCAGAGCGGAACGGGATAGAGCCGTCCAACGAGTATCTCGTGGTAACTTACCAATATGAGCGCGAAGCCAGTGGAGTTTTAAACGAGTACCTAATAAAAAGTGTACTGCTGCCACCTTTTCCAACTTAACAGAAGTCGTGTTAGCCACCTCAACAATATCTAAGGCGGATAATAAATAGACTAAGCTGGCAACGCGAGTAGCGAATGCTTTGGAAACACCAGCGTCTATAAATTGTTGGGCATTCATTTCTAATTGTTCTTGATCAGCGTGACTCATTAAACTTGATAAGCTGTCGGCTAATTGTAATACACCTGGGCGCAAAGTGTTTATGCTATTGGCAATCTCTAAGGGCATTTTGTAATGACGTAATAGCCAACGGGAAGCGCGTTCAATTTGTTGACGAGCCGCTATCATCATACGAATTTGCACAATGGCACTGATTTGATCATCCAGTGCTTCAATCTCAGCAAAAATACTTTGCATATCAAAGATTTTCCAAGAAACCATGAAAGCGCGTACAATGTCGGCGGCGGTTTGCCCTGTCTCCTCATCTAAACCAAACACAAAAACAATTCCACTATAATTGACAACCAAATTAGTGAGCTTTGTAGCAATGATTTCTCTACGCAGACGGTGTAGGGCTATGGGTGCGGCAAAACGTTCTGGTAACGGTGCAGAAAAGTAATTTTCCAAGTTCGTTTTGAAGTAAGGTTCTTCCAGCAAATCAGACTCAAGTAGCGTTTTATACAAAGTGATTTTACTATAAGCTTGTAACACACAGAGTTCTGGGGCTGTTAGCCCTTGTTGGACAACCTGTCGTTCAGCCAGCACTTTATGACTGGGTAAAAATTCCAAAGCACGATCTAACTGCCCTTGGCGTTCTAAGTGGCGGATAAAACGACCATGTAAATCAAGCAATTGTGGAGAAATTGAATGGGAAATACTCAGGGACTGCATTTGTAAGTAACTGTTTTTTAAGACTAAATGAGTCACAGCCTCGGTCATCTCAGCTAGCAGTTGGTTCCGTTGTTTATGGGTCATGTCACCATTGGTCACGATAGCATCCAGAAGGATTTTGATATTCACTTCATGATCGGAACAGTCAACACCGGCGGCATTATCCATCGCATCAGTATAAATACGTCCGCCCTTGAGTGCATATTCAATGCGCCCTAATTGGGTAAAGCCAAGATTACCCCCTTCGCCAACGACTTTGCAGCGTAAATCTTGCCCATTGACGCGCAAAGCATCATTCGTCTTATCGCCCACATCCATTTGATGCTCAGTTTGAGCTTTCACATAAGTACCAATGCCCCCATTCCATAATAAATCAACTGGCGCACATAACATGGCACGGATTAATTCATTAGGCGTTAAAGTATAAGCTTGGATATCTAATAAAGCTTGCACTTCCGGCGATAATGCGATAGATTTACGGCTACGTGAAAATACCCCGCCGCCCGGTGAAATCACTCTTGTGTCGTAATCTACCCAACTTGAACGCGCTTGAAATAAACGTTGCCGTTCTTGAAAACTTTGTTGAGGGTTTGGATTGGGATCTAACAAAATATGGCTGTGATTAAATGCCCCCACTAATTTAATGTGTTCAGATAATAACATGCCATTGCCAAAAACATCACCCGACATGCTGCCAATACCCATGACGGTAAAATCCTGAGTTTGGATGTGACGATCTAATTCACGAAAATGCAGTTTGACCGCTTCCCAAGCACCTCGCGCCGTGATACCAATTTTTTTATGATCATAACCAGCAGAGCCACCCGATGCAAATGCATCACCTAACCAAAATTGATAAGTTTGGGCAATCTCATTAGCCAGATCAGAAAACGTCGCGGTACCCTTATCGGCTGCGACGACTAAATAAGGATCATCTTCATCATGTCGCACGACATCAGGTGGTGGTACGATTTGCCCATCGACAAGGTTATCGGTTAAATCTAATAAACCGCGAATAAAAGTTTTATAGCATTCTATGCCCTCAGCTTGTATCGCATCACGTCCCCCACCACTCGGCAAATTTTTAGCGATAAAGCCACCTTTGGAGCCCACCGGAACAATAACCGTATTTTTGACCATTTGGGCTTTAACCAGTCCCAGTATTTCGGTCCGAAAATCTTCTATCCTATCTGACCAACGTAAACCACCGCGTGCGACTTTGCCACCGCGTAAATGTACCCCTTCGACACGAGGCGAGTAAACAAAAATTTCAAACATTGGGCGGGGTTCTGGTAACTCTGGCACCTGGCTTGGATCAAATTTAAAGGAAAGATAGGGTTTAGGGTTCCCTTTCGCCGCATCGACTTGAAAATAATTGGTGCGTAGCGTCGCCAAAATAACCCCTAAAAAGCGTCGTAAAATACGGTCCTCATCCAAACTGGCAACAGAATCCAATGATTTTTCAATTTGTTGCACTAGGGCATCGGCATGGTTTGAGCGATTATCCAGTGCCGGATTGCAACTGGCATTGAATAAATCACGTAATAACTTCACAATAGCCGGGTTATTAACCAAAGCTTGTTCAACATATTGCAGACTGAAACTGGCACCGGTTTGTCGCAAATATTTCCAATAAGCCCGAAAAATAATGATTTCACGCCAATTCAATTGAGCCTGTAGCACGAGACGGTTAAAACCATCATTTTCGATTTCGCCCCGCCATACTCGTTCAAAAACGTCTTGGAATGCCCCTTTCACTTCGCTGATTTTCAGGGATTTTTCCTGGTGTTGCAAACCAAAATCTTGAATCCAAACGCTCGGTTTCCCTGTCGCCTGTACTTGATAGGAACACTCGCTGATGACTTTGACTCCCATATTTTCCAATTTATGCAATACTTCGGAAAGGGAAATATGGCTTTGAACGTGAAATAATTTAAAACCCAGTGAGTTATCAAAGGCTTTAACTGGACGATATAAGCTCATGCTAAAACAGTTCTCGGCGCATTTCAGGGCAGCTTCTATTTTTTCAATATCATAAACGGCATGACGGGCAGAAAACTCTTCCCGATAAGCGACTGGAAATGCGTTTTCATAGCTATAAAAAAAGCGAGTTCCAACTTCTTCGCCGTTATGTTCAAGAAGTGCCTCTTGTAACATTTTTGACCAGGTGAGAGTGACTTCAATGAGCCTCTTTTCTATGTCTTTGATGTCATAATCAGGGCAACTCCCAGTCGGGGTGTAAATAATAAAGTGTATTTGCGTTAATGCCACTAATTCTGATAACCAAACACTAAACTTGACATTGGAACCGCCAAATGCTTCTAACAGCACTTTTTGTATCCGTTGACGAATTTCCGTTTCATAACGATCACGGGACACATAAACCAAGCAAGAAAAAAACCGTCCAAAAGTATCCGGTCGTACAAATAAGCGAATCCGTTGTTGGCGTTCCTGCAATTGTAAAATGCCCATTGTAGTTTGGAATAGGGTTTCCTCATCAATTTGGAATAACTCATCACGCGGATAAGTTTCTAAAATATAAGACAAAGCCCGTTTTTTATGGCTGGTACACCGGAAACCGGCTTTTTCAAAAACAGACTTAATCTTACGGCGTATCAAAGGCGTATCGCTTGTGAGTTGGTGATAAGCGGCGGAGGTGTATAATCCTAAAAAGCGTTGCTCTCCGGTCACAACACCTTCCTGATTAAAGCGTTTAATGCCAATATAGTCTAAATGACCAGGACGGTGTATCGTTGCCGGCGCACTTGTTTTGTTAAGCAGTAGTAATGTCGGTTGAAGAGCCAATTTGCGTAAACGCAACGGTAACTGGGCAAAGCTGGATTGGGAGTTGGAAATTTGATCACGCAAAATACCGAGTCCGGACCCTGGCACCCTATACAAAATAATTTCATCCCCATGAGCTGATAATTCATATTCCCGGTAGCCCAAAAAAATAAAATGATTGCTTTGTGCCCAGCGTAAAAAGTCACAGACTTCATTAATTTCCTGGGCATCAAGCGGTGGAGGGCTGCTTTCCAGTTCTTGTAGCACATCGCTCATTTTTTCGCGCATCGCTTGCCAATCATCAACTGCTTTGCTCACATCATTCAAAACTTTTTCCAATTCACGCGCTATGTTGTCCAAAACAGCAGCTTCTGTTTGTCGATCCACTTCTAAATGGATAATGGATTCTTCATTGCCCATCTCCATTTCTGCCAGGGCATCTTGAGCATCGCCGTTATAGGGCAAAACTTCCAATAACTGCCCTTGTTCATCGCGGCGCGTTTTAAGGACCGGATGAATCGTAAAATGCACCGTCAATCCGTGTTGATTTAAAGCCATGCGAATGGAATCGACTAAAAAGGGCATGTCTTTAATCAAAATACTGACGACTGTATGGGAACTTTGCCAGCCATCCTGCTCAAATTGGGGATTATAAACTAGCACCTTGGTTTGTTCGGGTGTATATTGACTCGCAAAACGCCAGTAGGCAACAGCTGCACCGTACAAATTAGACACATCCTCCCGCTCAAGCATATCTTCAGGTACGACAACTTGATAAAAATACTGAACAAAACGCTTGATTTGTTGAGATTCGGGTGGTGAAAATTTTGTATCAATTTTGGCGATGATTTTTTCCAGTAATTCTGCTGCCTTTTCTTTAGGTGTTAATGCCATAATGCCTCCAAGATTGTCATAAATTTTTAGAAGCCCCGTTTTTTCAAAAAACAGGGCTTCTGCCGTTCATAGGGCGATAACAAAGGTTCGCCCTACAAATAGAATATAATGTGCGGTTAAATAAAAATAAGCGAAAATAGGAATATATGTATGTAGAAGTATTTTAACATTTTCAGTAGGGCTCCCTGCGTGTTTTTGCAGCCCACCAGCCGCAGCAAAGGCGTTGCACGAAAACCACCTTAGGAGTCCTACAAAATGTTAATAAACTTTTGTGTACCTACTTATGTAGAAGCATTTTATTTTTAATCAGTCTATAGATGTTCAGAAAAATAAGTTCACGATTGCATATTTATAACTTATTGAAAAATAAACAATAATTTTTTAATTTGTGAAGTTATTTATCTGAAAATCTATATAATATAATGGTGAAAATTTTGATACAGAATAACAGTATTACCAAAAAAATGTGAGCTTCAATTTACCAGATTAAATTTTAGATTTACGGTAGGCATAAAAAAAGCCCTTTTGGTTCAATGAGCCAAAAGGGCTTTTTTAGGAATGCGCCCAATAAAAGCGCAGTTGGTTATAGGGCATAGTACAATGAATTTACTAAAACAACGAATTTAAACCACCAATCTGCAAGAATATACTCAACGTGGGAACAAACTGAACTTTTTTCAATGAGGCTGGTAAATGTCGGGTTACGTTTTTTTGCCGCGCAATTTGAAATTTTTGTACCAGGTAGATTGGGTTAGCGTAGGGTCAATGGCATTGACGCTGGCGCGTGGGAACCCGAAAAAAGGATATAGCATCAATAGGGCAAGTTAATTTCTAATCCAATTAGCAATTCACAATTCACAATTAAAAGTATGAACAAACAAAAAATATTTTTATATTGGCTGAAACCTTTAAAATTATAGAATTTGAAGAAATATTTCTTTTGGCCTAGAAATTTTTTTCAAAAATGGCTTGATTTTTTTTCAAAACGTGGTAATATTCATGCCCAAATCATGAAAGTCATTTTTGACTATATAGCAAGAAAGGGACCAGGCTCAATTTAATTCTTAATCTTGGATTTTTATAGAAATTGTCATGTTTTAAAAAACAATTCGACCCCCTTTATTCCATTTCACGCACAGTAAGGAGTTATTAATGAAAAAAGTTTTCTCTACTATTCTTTTATGGGTAGTTTTTGTCATAGGATGTGGATTTTATGGTATATCCTATGCCCTTGATATAACTGGAACATGGGATACAAATTATAAAGTCATGTTTTTTTGGCAAAATGATACTTTTGTAGCTGGTGAATATACGTATGAAAATGGTGTTTTGATAGGTGCTTTAAATGGAAATACACTTCGAGGATGGTGGCGAGAGTCTAAGGATCCTCGAAAGTGTGGGCCAGATAAGGAGTGGAGTGGAGCCTTAGCCTTCAATTTTTCTTCTGATGGTTCGAGCTTTACCGGCGATTGGAACACTTGCGCTGATGATAAGCAATTAAACCCTAATGCGAAGCGTTGGACTGGTACAAAACGTACATCTACTGTTAATTATACCCAAACTGATTGTGAGAAATCTGGTCGCTTTTGGTGTAATGGCACTTGTAGCTTAACAAGCTGTACACAGCTTTTAACAGAACAGAGTTGTTTATTGTCAGGAAGAAACTGGTGTAATGGATTGTGTCAAATTTCTTCTTGTTCTGAGACAATCATACAATCAGACTGTGAATTGAGTGGTAAATATTGGTGTAATGGAATTTGTCAACAAAGTGTTTGTAGTGAAAATGATGAGAGTGAAAATGATGAGATTGATGTAATTTGTCTTATTCCTGCGAATAATTATGATGATGGTTTTAATGCTGGTAAACAAGCGTGCATCAATAATCCTGCTTCTTGTGGCATAACTATTTCTGATAGTGCTATTCCTGTTAGTGGTAATTGTATGGCAAACTATTCTGTTGTTGGTCAATTGCATGTACCTTGTGTATCTGTATCAGATGCGTTTGGTGGTATAACCGTTTATAATATTATGATGAACCAACAAACCGGTTCTTTTACTTTTGATTTAGATATGGGCAGTATTAAGCCCCGTTAAAAATAGTTCTATACAAAGGGCAGACAAGTTTTCGGATTTTAGTCTGGTTGTTTTTTTAAAAACGAAAACTTGAACGTCCGGAGTATAACTTGCCCTTGACCTAACGAACAAAAAAATGGGCCAGATTCGATTTAATTTTTAATCTTGGAATAATTGGGGTCAAAGTAAAATATAATTCTAACAAAGCCTTGCAGCCGACGCAAAAAGCCGC
>Ga0190283_1000032_pt1 | contig 77379 bp, 57 predicted proteins | sample 48691801_MG_FD_161669 | JGI IMG/M metagenome (GOLD analysis project Ga0190283, IMG submission 161669) | Hydrothermal vent microbial mat bacterial communities from Southern Trench, Guaymas Basin, Mexico - 4869-18-0-1_MG | ecosystem: Environmental > Aquatic > Marine > Hydrothermal vents >...
ACGACGTCAATCGGATTGAGTGCCAACGGTTGGGACGGACCAACCAGGACTCTAGTTGCAATCTAAAAGGGTTATCTTTAGTCCGCGAATTACATATTCATCGTTTTGAGTCGATTTTTAGGAACAGCCAATCAATTACCAATTACCCATTACCAATTACCCATTACCCATTACCCATTACCCATTACCAATTACCAATTACCAATTAGCAATTACCAATTACCAATTACCAATTACCAATTAGCAATTACCAATTACCAATGAGCGGAGTGTCACTTTCAATTATATTTGAAACAAACAAACACGATTTTAATGGCCTCGATTGTGTGATGGCTGACATGCCATTTGTAATTATTATATGAAAATAAAAGCGATTTATCCGGGGACTTTTGACCCTGTCACGAATGGGCACCGTGATATTGTTAAACGTGCCGCCAAATTGTTTGAGCATGTTACCGTGGCCGTGGCTGCTAATCCCAGCAAAATACCAGTGTTTACCTTAGAAAAACGTGTTGAGCTTGCAAATGTGGTGTTGACAGACATAAATAATATCACTGTGCGCGGTTTTGATGGCTTGCTCGCCGAATTTGCCAAACAGTGTGGCGCACAAGTCATTGTGCGTGGCTTGCGGGCGATGTCAGATTTTGAGTATGAATTTCAAATGGCCGGCATGAATCGTCTCTTGACTCCTGACATTGAGACCATATTTCTTACCCCAGCAACTGAATATACCTATATTTCTTCTTCTCTCGTGCGAGAAATTGCAGCGTTGGGTGGTCCGGTTGATGATTTTGTTTCACCAATCGTGTGTGCTGCATTGGAGAAAAAAATGTGCTAACATCCATCATTTATACCTTAGTTTTTTAGTCAGGAATAGGTTATGGCACTTTATATTACTGATGAATGTATTAACTGCGATGTATGCGAACCAGAATGTCCCAACGGGGCGATTAGCCAAGGGGAAGAAATTTATATCATTGACCCTAATCTTTGTACGGAATGTGTTGGGCACTACGATGCATCGCAATGTGTGGAAGTTTGTCCGGTAGACTGTATCCTCGACGATCCAAACCATGAGGAAAGCCAAGATCAGTTACAGGAAAAATATCATCGTTTGACGAATTAGTCAGATTAAAATATTCAAAGGGGCAGGTTGTCTCGAAAAATTTTCATAAAACACTTGCTACGTGGGACTCATTTTTAGTACAATGCTTCAAGTTTGTACCGGGCCGTTAGCTCAGTTGGTAGAGCGGCTGACTCTTAATCAGCATGTCGTAGGTTCAATCCCTACACGGCCCACCATTTAAGCCACGCAATAATTATGGGGCCGTTAGCTCAGTTGGTAGAGCGGCTGACTCTTAATCAGCATGTCGTAGGTTCAATCCCTACACGGCCCACTTCGGTTTTCGTCGCGCCTCATAAGGGCGGTTTTTTTTGTACTCTGCGCGGGGGCAAATTGAACGGCGCAATTTAACTCGCCCCCTTTAAATTCCCCCTAGGGGGACGGCACTACTTCACCCAATTTGTGACCAAAAAGTCGAGTTATGACCTCGCGCAAAACGGTTTTTCAATAAATAGTTCGTAAGCGAAAGTGGCGGAATTGGTAGACGCGCTGGTTTTAGGTGCCAGTAGGCCTAGCCTGTGAGAGTTCGAGTCTCTCCTTTCGCACCATATCTATTTTAGGCTTTCAGGCAAAAGTTTTTCCGCTGCGGAAAAACTTTTTTTTTAACTTTAGCCTAAAAAATTAGCCTAAAAACCTCTGTGCAACACTTTAGTTCTAATCTTATGCGACAAGTCAAAAATTCTGCCACCCGTGGCTAAAATCTAATGTCGTTTGTGTTGGTACTTGAGTCCCTCCTGCACCCAACTGCACACCGTCATAAATTGCGTTTTTTATAGCTATTAAGTACTGAACCATAAATTTTAAGGTATTATGAATTTTTGGTAGGGTGTTTTTTTTGTTGTCGGCCCCATTTTTTGCAGAGTGGTGGGCAAAAAAAGGCATTGGGAGGCTACAAAATCCCTGAAAATTTGTGCTTCGGGACTTATTATAACGGTGCTAACTATAATGCCACTTGACTTTCATTTTCAGACAAAGTACCCTGCTTATTGATCGTTTTTTGTTAGAAACTCTCGCTCACGAAGAACACCTAGTTGAGACTTATAAAAAGTCTACTGTAGAGTTCAAGAACAGACGAGTTCTGGTGGGTGGTGGTGTTTTGAAAAGTCAAAAAGTCACCCTAAGCTACGGCGAGGGGATATTGGGTAGGTTACACCCTTATACACATTATATGTTGACATAAAATATCAACCTGTCCATAAATGTCTCTAAAATTGTGATCTCTATATATATTAATAAGAGGTTGAAGACATGCAAGTGTCCGTCGAAACAACCAGTACCGTCGAGCGTCGTATGACAATCGGGGTACCTCCCGAACATCTCGAACCAGAAATCCAAAGCCGTCTAAAATCGTTGGCGCATAACACAAAAATCAATGGATTTCGCCCCGGTAAAGCCCCCCGACGAGTTATCGAACAAAAATATGGCCTTCAGGTACGCAAGGAAGTCCTCGGTGAAGTCATACAATCTAGTTTTTCCAAGGCGGTGGAGCAGGAAAAACTACGTCCGATTGGTGACCCCATCTTTGATTTGGATAGCGACATTAGAAAGCTTGAACAAGGACTGTCTTACACGGCCACTTTTGAAATCATACCTTTAATCCCCACACTGCACGTAGATGACTTAGCCATCGAAAAGCCCGTGGCTGAAATCAATGATGCCGACATTGATACCATGTTGTACAAGCTGCGCCAACAACGTCAAACTTGGAACGACGTTGACCGGCCGGCCCAAAAAGGTGATCGCGTTATTATTGATTTTTTCAGCACCAAAGGTGACAACCCCTTCAAAGAAAATGAAGTCAAACAAGCACCGGTAATCTTGGGAGAAAATAAATTTATAATCGCCGATTTTGACGAAAAATTACTGGGGGCTTCTTTGGGAGAAGAGCGCGAATTTGATTTAACTTTTCCGCAAGACTATAAAAAGCATGCTCAATTAGCCGGCGAGACGGTGCATTTTTTGGTACATATCCATTCGGTTGCAGAACCGCAATTGCCTGAAATAGATGCTGAATTTGCCAAATCATTTGGTGTGCCCGATGGCAGTGTCGTTTCATTGCGTCGTGATGCGCGTCACAATATGGAACGTGAATTGGAGTATGCGGTCAAAGAAAAAGTCAAACAGCAGATACTTGAGGCTTTGTTGAAAGCAAATCCTATCGAAGTCCCTCAATCCCTCGTTCTCGATGAGACACAACGGCTTAAAAAAATTCGCCACACCGAGCGGCCTACTCAGGACTTACGCGCCGAGATGTTTAACGACGAGGCCGTTAAGCGGGTAAAAATTGGACTTTTAGTAGGTGAATTAATTGAAAGATATAAAATCCAAGCACCCCCCGATAAAGTTCGGCAAGTGATCGAAAGAATTGCCTTTGCTTATGAAGATCCCAAGGCGGTTGTAGAAGGGTTTTATGCGGACTCTGAGCGCATGAGAGAAGTGGAATCAATGGTACTAGAAGAAGAAGTTGTGGGGTGGTTACTAAAAAGAGCGCAACTAACTGAAAAACGCACGGAATTTTACACGGCCGTGATGGAACCCAATCAAGTCTCGTAAGGTATGGATCCACAAGATGAATGATAGACCACACTCTGAAATTTGGGCGACCGGTGGATTAGTGCCGATAGTCGTCGAACAATCTGCCCGCGGAGAGAGAGCTTATGATATTTATTCTAGGCTACTGAAAGAACGGGTGGTTTTTTTAGTAGGCCCAGTTGAAGATTACACGGCCAATCTTGTCGTGGCCCAACTGCTTTTTTTAGAATCAGAAAACCCCGAAAAAGATATACACTTATATATTAATTCACCGGGCGGTTCAGTGAGTGCGGGATTAGCGATTTACGATACCGTGCAGTTTGTCAAACCCGATGTCAGTGCCATAGTGATTGGTCAAGCGGCTAGCATGGGGGCCTTACTGCTGGCGGGGGGTGCTAAGGGCAAACGCTATTGCCTACCCCATTCACGCATCATGATCCATCAACCCATGGGGGGTTTTCAGGGCCAAGCGACGGATATTGACATTCACGCCCGCGAGATTTTAAAGGTGCGTGAGCGTCTGAATACCATACTTGCTAAACATACTGGACAACCCATAGAAAAAATTCAACAAGATACGGAACGGGATAATTTTATGGGCGCAGATGAAGCGATGCAATATGGTCTCGTTGATGCCGTGTTATCAACTCGACAAGCCATGACAGCGGCGCAATGACAGTTATCTGTTATATGTTAACAGTTATTAGTTAACAGTTATTAGTTATTAATGTGATTTCTGCTTTAATCTCAAGCCGTTCTAAAATGATTGTTATATCAATGGGTTGTAAATATTGATTATTGACACTTCGTAAAGCGTTTTTTTAACCGTGACACACCCTCAATGCCATTAAGTTAAGCTTTTTCGTGAGGGCAACCATAAAGCTCCAGCCTTTCAGGCTAAAGTTTTTCCGCCGCGGAAAAAACTTAATGGCATTGGACACACCCTAGGCATTCCCTCAATGCCATTAAGTCTAAAAACGTTCTTTTGTAGGGGGCCGGCAACGTTGTTGCCCACCTTCGTCGCATTTTGGAGGGCAAGAAAAACACCAACACCCTGCATGTATGGATTTATTCTTAACTTAATGGCATTGAGGCATCCCCTCTCGGGAGGGACTTTCCGTGCGGTTTGACTCCCCGAATTGAAGGGGTGTGTCAAACTTCGTCTCAAGCGAAGCGAGATAAAAGTTCAAATTGTGTTAATGGATGATGATATCGCCAATGATGAATGAATACCCTCGGATAATATGTCATCATTAATTAATTCACCATTTACAATTAACAATTAATAAAAGGACTTACCGACTTATGGGTAAAGATGATATCGATGCTGTGAAACTTATAACTGTTATCTGTTAACAGAAACAGGGGGGATTTATATGGCTGACAAGAGAAGAGGCCACTCAGGTCATAATGATCGCTTGCTCTATTGTTCCTTTTGTGGGAAAAGCCAACATGAAGTTCGCAAACTGATCGCGGGGCCGTCGGTATTTATTTGTGATGAGTGTGTTGGATTGTGCAATGACATCATACGAGATGATACACCCCAAGGGGAGGACACCGACAGCCATCACCGCTTGCCAACCCCGCATGAAATTAATCAACACTTAAATGAATATGTCATTGGGCAAGATTATGCCAAAAAGATACTTTCCGTCGCGGTGTACAATCACTACAAGCGATTGGAAACCAATACAATAAGCGATGATGTAGAACTTGCCAAAAGTAATGTCTTACTGATAGGGGCTACCGGCAGTGGCAAAACCTTATTGGCCGAAACATTGGCACGGTTTTTAAATGTACCCTTTGCGATGGCAGATGCCACCACGCTCACCGAAGCCGGCTACGTCGGAGAAGATGTAGAACATATCATACAAAAATTATTGCAAAAATGTGATTATGAGGTTGACAAAGCCCAAACGGGCATCATATACATAGATGAAATTGACAAAATTTCCCGCAAATCTGAGAATCCCTCAATAACCAGAGATGTCTCTGGGGAAGGCGTGCAACAAGCCCTGTTGAAATTGATTGAAGGCACTGTGGCTTCTGTACCGCCCCAAGGAGGGCGAAAACATCCGCAACAGGAATTTACCGCCGTTGATACCACAAACATTTTATTTATTTGTGGCGGTGCTTTTTCCGGCCTCGAAAAAATCATTCAGGCACGCACTGAAAAAAGTGGCATAGGCTTTGCTGCCGATGTTCCCACTAAAGAAGATAAACGGACGAACATTCAACTACTTAACTCTATTGAGCCGGACGATTTAATTAAATATGGCTTAATTCCAGAGCTTGTGGGACGTTTACCGGTCGCCGCGATACTTTCCGAATTGAATGAAGAACAACTCGCACAAATACTCACAGAACCTAAAAATGCCTTAACCAAACAATATAAGCGCTTGTTTGAGATGGAAGGTACAGAACTGGAATTTCGGGCATCGGCCTTACGGGCGGTGGCATGTAAAGCCATGGCGATAAATACCGGGGCGCGAGGTCTGCGTTCAATCCTGGAGCATGTCTTGTTAGACATTATGTACGAGCTACCGTCTATGGGCGATGTCGCCAAAGTTACCGTTGATGAGAACGTCATTGAAGGCAAATCTAAACCATTAATTTTATACAAAAATGTAGAAAGAAAACGGGCAGCCTCGGACAGTTATCAGTGAACAGTGATCAGTTATCAATGATCATATCCATGCGAATTAAGGGTTGAATTGAATCATAAAAAATCAATGAGTTATAAATAGTTATTGAAAGTGATTTTATAAGGACATCTTTGTTCATTCTTCATTTTTCATTCGCATTATCCGTTCTTTGCACCCGTTTTTCATGAAACTGTGGAGCAAAGAAATCAATTATCAGTTAGTTAAATGGTGTACCGGACACAATGATAGACGAAAAAGTGATTTCCCTTGGTCGTTGATGTAGTTGATTGGGGCGGATTTGACGTGGGATTTACCGCTTGATGGAGCCTCTAGCGAAGGCCGCAAATAGCTTTGGGGCTTTGGGGCTTTGGGGCGAATAGCTATTTTAAATAGCATTAAAAATCAAATATTTATGATAGACTTCATCAAATGATCATTCACCATTGGCGAATGAAGCTTGTGCTGTTCCATTTTTTATGGAGTTTTGCAAGAGTTAGGGGAAGTTATTTCAACCTCACTGATAACTGATAACTGATAACTGATAACTGATACTGATAACTGATAACTGATAACTAATATGAGAGAAGAAGCTCGTATTATCTTGCCGGTACTCCCATTAAGGGACGTTGTTGTTTACCCACATATGGTGATTCCATTGTTTGTGGGCCGTGAAAAATCCATTCACGCCCTAGAAAAAGCGATGGCGGGGAATAAGCAGGTTCTGTTGGTTGCCCAAAAAAATGCGGCCGAAGATGAACCGGGTAGAGATGATATTCATCATGTTGGCACGATTTCTACTATTTTACAATTGTTAAAATTGCCGGATGGAACAATAAAAGTACTGGTTGAAGGCCGACAAAGGGCAAAAATCGTTAATTTTCTGTCAATAAATCAATTGTTTGCCGCTAACGTCATTTCGTTAGTCACCCAAATGGGCGATGAAAGAGAAATCGAAGTACTGTCGCGTTCCATCACGTCGCGGTTTGATCAATACATCAAACTCAACAAGAAAGTACCCCCCGAAATTCTCAATTCCTTGGCAAGTATTGATGATCCAGGACGTTTGGCCGACACCATCGCCGCTCACATGGCGATTAAACTCGAAGAAAAACAAAAAGTTCTGGAAATTGCCGTCGTGCAGAAACGCTTGGAACATCTGGTTGCGTTGATGGAATCAGAAATTGATTTGCTTCAAGTCGAAAAACGCATTCGTAAACGAGTCAAAGGCCAGATGGAAAAAAGCCAGCGGGAATATTATCTCAATGAGCAAATGAAGGCGATTCAAAAAGAATTGGGAGAACTTGAAGATGTCCCCAATGAACTTGATGATCTCGCACGCAAAATTGAAACCTCTGGCATGTCTAAGGAAGCCAAAAATAAGGCGACGGCGGAGTTCAATAAACTTAAAATGATGTCGCCGATGTCTGCGGAAGCGACGGTGGTGCGTAACTATGTTGATGTCATGGTTAATGTCCCTTGGAAAAAGCGCACTAAAATCAGTCACGATATTACTAAAGCCGAAAAAGTTTTAGAAGCCGACCATTATGGCTTAGAAAAAGTTAAAGAGCGGATTCTCGAATATCTCGCCGTGCAATTGCGCGTGAAAAAAATGAAAGGGCCAATACTGTGTCTGGTGGGACCACCGGGGGTTGGCAAAACCTCATTGGGTCACTCCGTGGCGCGTGCCACCAATCGTAAATTCGTGCGAATGTCTCTAGGTGGGGTACGTGATGAAGCCGAAATTCGTGGGCACCGTCGCACTTACATAGGCTCAATGCCCGGCAAGATTATCCACAACTTAACCAAGGTAGGTGTGCGTAATCCATTGTTTTTATTGGATGAAGTCGATAAAATGTCGATGGATTTTCGCGGCGATCCGTCGGCCGCGTTGCTAGAAGTCCTCGATCCGGAACAAAACCATACTTTTAATGATCATTATCTGGAAGTCGATTATGACCTGTCCGAGGTAATGTTTGTTGCGACGGCCAATACGCTGAATATTCCGCCCCCCCTCTTAGATCGTATGGAAGTCATACGACTGTCGGGGTACACCGAAGATGAAAAGCTCAATATTGCCAAGCACTATCTGACGCCCAAGCAGATGAAAAATAATGGTCTCAAAAACAGCGAGATCGGTATTGACGAAAGTGCCGTGCGCGATATTGTTCGCTATTACACACGCGAAGCCGGCGTGCGTAACCTAGAACGTGAAATTGCCAAAATTTGTCGCAAGGTTGTTAAGGAAATTCTGATAAACCCCGACACCAAACATCTGACCGTTAACTCGGACAACGCTGGAAAATACTTAGGTGTACAACGCTTCCGTTACGGGCGTGCCGAAGAGTTAGACCGTATTGGTCAAGTGACCGGTTTGGCATGGACTGAAGCGGGCGGAGATTTGCTGACCATTGAAGCCGCCGTGATGCCCGGCAAAGGCAAACTGTCATATACTGGACAGTTAGGCGATGTTATGCAAGAATCTATTCAAGCCGCCATGAGCGTGGTACGGGCGCGTTCAAGCAGTTTGGGGATAGAGACCGATTTTTATCAAAAATATGACTTACACATCCATGTGCCAGAAGGTGCAACCCCCAAAGATGGTCCCAGTGCCGGTGTTGGTATGTGTATCGCCATGGTGTCGGCACTAACGAGCATTCCAGTGCGCTCGGATATTGCGATGACCGGTGAAATTACCTTACGTGGTGAAATCCTACCCATCGGCGGATTGAAAGAGAAATTACTGGCAGCCCTGAGAGGCGGCATACGGACGGTATTGATTCCCGAAGAAAACCTGCGGGAGTTACCGGAAATACCAGATAACATCAAGAACAACTTAGACATACAACCCGTCAAATGGACCGAACAAGTGCTTGAATTTGCTATGAAACGGATGCCAATGCCACTAGAAGAAGAACCCATGCTTGAACCGACGGTCAAAAGTGGTGTTATCTCGATGGGAAAAAACCAGAGCGTACAAACTCACTAAGTGCTACAATGACTGAATGACGTGTTGTAGCAAGGAAGGCACGGTTTGTATAATTAATAATAGAGTTATTCCTTCTTCATTTTCACCCCTCATAGCACCTCCCTTTCCCCACTGGGGAAAGGGCCGGGGTGAGGGGCCAAAAAAATTCTTGGTCTTAAGTGCCTGAAGTCCATGGTAGGACAGTATTCACTGAATTTATTTATGTATGAGCTATTTTTTTGCCACGTAAAACGGGGGAAAAATGAACAAATCAGAATTAATCCAGGCTGTTGCCGACTCCGCTGATATTTCCAAGACGACTGCAACCAAGGCGGTTGATGCGATGATAGATAGTGTCAAAGATGCGCTTGCGGAAGGTGACTCAGTAACTCTGATAGGATTTGGTACTTTTGCGGTACGTGAACGTGCGGCAAGAGTGGGGCGTAATCCACGTACGGGTGAACGACTTGATATTAGTGCTGCAAACGTACCGGTATTTAAGCCTGGTAAAGCGCTTAAAGATGCGGTAAACTAACTCGCTACCGGCAGTTATACTCAGCACCGCTATCGTTCACTCGCGTACGCGTCAATCCGAAGTAACTTCCGCTTCCGCAGATCACTCGTAAAGCGTTTTTTGTTTGATAACCGTCACACACCCCGTTCATCCTCGAAACGAAGGGGGTAAGGGGTGGGGTGGTGAAAATCATTAATGATTAATGATTAATGATTAATGATTTCAATTATATTTTTTAAAAATAAATACTTAAGCGGAATAAAAATGGGATCAAGTTTTAGAACCCGTTGGAACCTCCTTTTCACCATCCCAGGTAAGGGGTGTGTCTCAAGAGCTACTAACTATTTTTTAATGGTGTTAAGTATAGTTGGGTGTTGAGAAATCGAGGGGGCGAGCGTCGCCCCTTTGATTTTAAAGTGGGGGCTGGCGTCCCTCAACAGCCATTAATTTAAATTGAGTGAGATTAAAAGTCTTGACATCTGGCTATGAAATGATTACAATACCCAACCTCTGCGACACTAAAGCAGGTTTTTTCTCATCAGTGACTTCTCACGAGGAGAAACTTTGGAGTCATTATCGGTTTAGAAGACCAAAACCGTCGTGTCCGTACAACAAAGCGTCGCTGTACAAACGACGAAAATTAGGTTATTATTATTTAAAAATGAAATGGAGCAGTAGCTCAGTTGGTTAGAGTATCGGCCTGTCACGCCGAGGGTCACGGGTTCGAGTCCCGTCTGCTCCGCCATTTTCATAAACACTCCGAAATTGGGTGTTTAGCTCAGTTGGGAGAGCGTCGCCCTTACAAGGCGAATGTCGGGGGTTCAAGTCCCTCAACACCCATTACATTAATTTATTCCGAGCGAGATTGAAAGTTATTTGCGTTTTGCTCGGTAAATAATTTCTTACAACGAAGGAGCAGTAGCTCAGTTGGTTAGAGTATCGGCCTGTCACGCCGAGGGTCACGGGTTCGAGTCCCGTCTGCTCCGCCATTTTAATTCAAACCCCTAAAGCGTATCTTTAAAGATGCGCTTTTTTTTTATTTGTTAGGTCAATCAACACTTCTATAACACAAAAGTCCGGGAAAATCAATATGCTACAAGGTATCCGTGACGGTGCCCGAGGATGGCTGGCTTGGGTAATTGTTGTCATCATCTGTGTTCCTTTTGCGTTTTGGGGTATAAACGAATATTTCAACCCCAACCCAAAGAGAGTGATCGCCGAAGTCAATGATGTTGAATTGTTTGAGAGAGATTTTCGACAAGAAATGTCTCTACGGCGACAGGAATTACGGCAATTACGTGAACAAGAGCGGCGATTACGGGCCATGCTTGAAGAGCAGCAATACCAAAATCAACAGTATGTTGATTTTTGGTTCTACACGATGAGACAAATTCAGCAAAAGAGCAATGAAACCAAGGAAAGTGTACTGGCACAGATGATAGCAAAAGAAGTGCTAGTGCAATCAGCCGCCAATGCCGGAATGCGAATAGGTGATGCATCACTGGCAACATATATTCGCAGTGTTCCTGACTTTCAAGAGAACGGTAAATTTTCCCAACAACGGTATGAACAAGTCTTGCGTTATCGCCCCGACTTGGAACGGAAAATGCGGCGTGATTTGTTGATTAGGCAACTCAGTCGAGGCGTGTTAGGTTCGGTCATATTAACGGCCTACGATCAACAACAACGCACCCGCCTTGAAGAACAACAACGCTCTATCAGTTACCTGACTATCCCCAGAAGTCGCTTTAACGACTCAGTGGCTATCACCGAGGCTGACATTGAGGCTTATTATAAAAAACATGCCAAGCAATACCTGACTCCAGAACAAGTCAGCATCGAATATGTCGAATTGTCACAAAAAGATTTAATCTCAACAGAAAGTGTCGATGAGCAGACACTAACAGAACGCTATCAAGAACGCAAAGCCTCTTTCACAAAACCGGGGAAATGGAAAGCGCGGCATATTTTGATTGGGCTAGGCTCAGAGGCGACGGCGGCTGAGATAGAAGCGGCCGAGAAAAAGGCGCAAGACTTGTTAGCCAAAATACATGCTGGCGACTCTTTTGAAGACTTAGCCAAGCAATTTTCTGACGACACCGTTAGTGCGAAAAAGGGCGGCAAATTAGGCTGGTTTGGGCCCGGGCTGATGGTAAAACCGTTTGAAGATACCGTGAAGGCCATGAAAGTCGGCGAAATCAGCGAACCGGTTAAAACACAGTTTGGTTTTCATCTCATCAAATTGGAAAATGTCAAGCCAGGTGTGACTCGTCCTTTTTCTGAAGTACGTGAACAGTTGGAAAAAGAAATCCAAAAAGAACGGGCCGAATCAAAGTTTGAGGATCAATTTGAAGAATTAGGGTCTCTCGCCTTTGAAAATCCCGATAGCTTAGAGGTGCTGACAGAGAGCTTCAATTTGAAAAGTAAAACCACCGAGTTGTTTGAGCGCAGTGGGAATAACCAAAAGGATTCTATCCTTTCTCATCGAAAGGTTATTGATGCCGCTTTCAGCGACGACGTGTTAAAAGGAGGCCGCAACAGTGAGGTCCTCGAAATCGGAGAACAACATGTTGTCGTGTTGCGCGTAAAAGACCACAATCCAGCTAAGGCAAAACCCACAGATGAAGTCAAAGAGGAAATTGTCTCCGCTTTAAGACAAGAAAAAACGGGGGCCGAAGCCAAAGCCTTGGGCGAAACCTTGATTGACAAAATAAAACAAAACGGCAATCCAGATACTGTGGTTAAAGAACATGACTTGAGTTGGTCACCGGCACACTGGGTAAAACGACAAGCCACCAACCCCAAACGGGCGATAGTGGGCGAAGCCTTTAAAATTGGGCGGCCGGCGGCCGATAATAAGGCGATTTATCAAGGCCTTGAGTTGGATAATGGCGATTATGCGCTGGTGGCAGTGTTGGCCGTCAAAGACGGGGTAGCCGAGACACCGCCGACGACGGAACAAAAAGACAATGACAGTAAAAAGCCTGATCCACGCCAACAACTCAAAGAGCAACAACAACAGGCACTTGGGATCAGCGAATTTAACCAATTGGTGTCTGGTTTGAAAGCGGGGGCCGATATTAAAAAATATTCTGAAAAGTTGGAAGAAGAAATCTAAGTAGCCTCACCCCCCTTACCTCTCCCTCAAGCTTGTAGGGCTTTTTAGCGTCAGCGTAAGGAACCCGACATGGCTTGTCTTTTAAAATTCACGCAAAACCGCAAAACCGCAAAAGGTAGACTGTTCGCGGGGTGCATTCCTATTTTCAGGGCCAATAACTACAAGGATTGCATTTTATAAAGGATTTATGAAAGGATTTCTTTAAGTCTTCTCGCTTCTAGAATTGCTAAAAATCCGATGTCTTTAAGACCTCGGATTTTTTTAATCTTGAAAAAGCGAGGCCGTAGAGGTGATAAAAATGCCAATAATACGTCAAGTTGCCCAATTAGGTAACGACATCCTGAGAAAAACCGCGAATGAAGTCAAAGATATTAGAAGTCCATCAATTCAATTATTAATTGAGACATGCTTGCCACTGTCTCAGATGCTAACGGTGTGGGTATCGCAGCGCCGCAAGTCTATGAACCGCTACAAATATTTATCATGGCTTCATATCCTGACCCAAGATACCCTGATGCACCGGAAATGGAACCGACTGCCATTGTTAATCCTAAAATCCTGATGACTTCCGACGAAATGGAAAAAGACTGGGAAGGATGCTTGAGTGTGCCGGGCATACGCGGTTTGGTGCCAAGGCACAAACGCATTGGCGTGAAATATACAACAGTGGAGGGCACCACCAAAGAACAAGAGTTTAGCGATTTTTTAGCGCGACTATTTCAACATGAATATGATCATCTTAACGGAATAGCCTTTCTTGATCGTTTGGAAAGTACAAAAGACATTATCACTGATAAAGAGTTTCAAAAACGGATTGCCTAAGCGTTCCTAAGCATTTGCTCCCTCACCCCGCCTCTCCCCTTAGGCTTATCTTTACTTTAACTCTATTAGCCCTGAAGGGGCGTATTATTAAAGCTAGTACAGTAAGGCGGAAGTTTCCATACCACTCGCCAACGGCTAAAGCCGTTGTCTAAAAGCTCAAGTAGGCTAAAGCCTACTGAGTCTCTTGTAGTGCCCTGAGACGTACTTTAGTGGGAAGACAAACGCCGTAAATGCTTACGCGAGATAACTAGATAACTGTTTTAGTTGTTGGCTGAGGGGTGGTATGGATATTTCCGCCCTCCTGCACTAGTGTAACGTTCTTCCGTGAAATTATTTTTCTGAACATCTATAATATACAAAGTAACTGAACTATAGAGTTTGGTGCCAATAGGCACCCAGAGGGAATTGAGGGGTAACAAATAATTAACAATTAACGATTAACGATGAATTAACTATTAACTATTAACTGTTAACTATTAATTAGTCGTAAGAAATCCCCTCTTGGGAGGATATTTAGGGCCGTGTAAACTGTAGCGGATTAAATGGATAGCCTATTGGTACATAATTTTTAACGTCATTTATGTCAGTAAAACAATCAGTTAGTGATTATAAAATACTCACTCGAAAAAAGTATAACCCCCGTAAATTTTCTAACAATCGGCTGTTTTATGTTATTAAAATTGCTCAATATTATAGATAATATATAAAAGTCCTTATTTTTACTAAAATACGGCTAAAATACGCCCAGAACGACCGTCTTTATAGCCGCATTTTTTGGTATTAACTCTTTAAAAAGTAGGGTTTATTATTATCACGACTATTCGTTAAAAGAATAAGATAGGCACTGTTATTTAAATAATTTTTATTTAACGCTTATAAAACAGTCACTTATATTTTTAGAGTACACAAAAAAATTGTCAGACGTGTTGTCTCCTTTGGAACGGATACCCTCCAAAAATTTCTATAATTATTATATGACGTATTGCGTTTATTTTTATATAGTCTCATATTATGAATAATCATCAAGTTGAATAGACTGATATAGAGTGGTACTGTGCAGTATATTTTGTTAGCTTTAGTCCCAAAAATTGGGGGCAAAATATCGACGAGTCAAGATGTCGCTCATTTGAAATTTCATTTTTACAAAAAAAGTCACAAGTCAGGGTGCCAATTACCTTCCTCAAAAGGGCAATTAGCTCCGCTGAGCTTCGGTTCACAATTCGTTTACGTCACAATTCACAATTCACAAGTCCCTCTACTTATCACCATGACAGACTCAATCAGAAAAATTTTAGTAACCAGCGCGTTACCTTACGCCAACGGTTCCATACACATCGGGCACTTAGTTGAGTATATTCAAACAGATATATGGGTGCGCTTCCAAAAACTGCGCGGCCATCAGTGCTACTACGTCTGCGCCGATGACGCGCATGGGACGCCCATCATGCTACGCGCCCAAAAAGAAGGCATTACGCCTGAAGAACTCATTGCCCGTTTCCATACCGAACATCAAGCCGACTTTGCCGATTTTGCGATAGGGTTTGACAATTACTACTCCACTCATAGTCCGGAAAATCAGCATTTTTCCAATCTGATTTATAAGGGCTTGAAGGAAGGTGGGCACCTTGAGCGTCGCACGATTCGCCAATTTTATGATCCCGTCAAAGACTTGTTTTTGCCCGATAGATTTATTCGCGGCGAATGTCCACACTGTGGTGCGAAAGACCAATATGGCGACAGTTGCGAGGAGTGTAATAGAACCTATAATCCGACTGATCTCAAAAATCCGGTTTCAGCCATTTCTGGGGCAACGCCGATAGAAAAAGACTCGGAACATTTGTTTGTCAAGCTGTCGAATTTTGAGTCCATGCTACGGGAATGGACAAATAGCAATGCGTTACAGCCAGCGGTGCAACATAAACTCAACGAATGGTTTGAGGCAGGGCTGCAAGCGTGGGATATTTCTCGTGATGCCCCCTATTTTGGCTTTGAGATTCCCGACGATCCGGGCAAATATTTTTATGTCTGGCTAGACGCGCCCATTGGTTACATGGCAAGTTTCAAAAATCTCTGTGACCAAAAAAACCTCGATTTTGAGGAATTTTGGGGAAAAGACAGTCAAGCCGAAGTCTATCACTTTATCGGCAAAGACATTCAATATTTCCATTGCCTATTTTGGCCGGCCATGTTAACGGCTGGCGGATTTAGAAACCCCAGCGCCGTTTTTGTTCACGGGTTTTTAAAGGTGGATGGACAGAAAATGTCCAAAACCCGCGGCACTTTCATCAACGCCCGCACTTATTTAAGCCATCTTAACCCCGAATATTTACGCTATTATTTTGCGGCTAAATTGGGCCACGGTGTGGACGATGTTGACTTAAATATGGACGATTTTTTTTATCGCGTTAATTCGGATTTAATCGGCAAATTTGTGAATATCGCCAGTCGTTGTGCGAGATTTATCACCAACCGCTTTGACGGACAACTGGCCCCTGAATTGGCGGAGACGGCCCTTTATAAAGAATTTCTGATGCGCGGCAACAGCATTGCTTCAGCTTACGAAAGCCGCGATTACAACAAAGCGGTGCGTCACATCATGGCTTTGGCAGATCGCGCTAACCAATATATTGATGAACACAAGCCTTGGGTGATGGTGAAACAACAAGGCAATGAGGCCCAATTGCAAGCCGTTTGTAGTCAAGGCCTCAATCTTTTTTGGGTGCTGTTGGGTTACTTAGCCCCGATTCTGCCACGACTGGCAAAATCGGCGGAAGAATTTTTAGCCGCCCCGGTGACTTGGCAACCTGAGCCATTACTCGCACACACCATTAATCCGTTTAAACCGTTAATGAAGCGTGTCGAGAAAAAACAAATTGATGCCATGATTGAGGCTTCCAAAGACAGTCTAGCCGCCTCAAACAAACCAGCACAAGCGCCCGTCGCCTCAAACAAACCGGCAGAAGCCCCCGTCGCATCAATAGAGCCGGTTGATGAATTCTCCAAAATCGACTTACGCATCGCTCGTATTATCAAAGCCGAACAGGTTGAAGGCGCGCAAAAACTGTTGCGTTTAACCCTAGACGTGGGAGAAGAAAAACCGCGCAACGTGTTTGCTGGTATTAAAGACGCTTACGCGCCGGAACAATTAACGGGCCGCTTGACGGTAATGGTGGCAAATCTTGCCCCGCGCAAAATGCGCTTTGGAGTGTCAGAAGGCATGGTATTAGCGGCAGGGCCGGGCAAAAAAGACCTCTTTTTGCTTAGCCCCGATGAAGGGGCGTTGCCGGGGATGCGAGTTAAATAGCCCAAAGCCAAGGGCGTTGCCCTTGGCTATATTAATCTAGCTCAAAGCCAAGGGCGTTGCCCTTGGCTATATTAATCTCGTACCAAAGGGGCTAATCTAGCTCAAAGTCAAGGGCGTTGCCCTTGGCTAAATAAAGTCTGGCCTTACAAACAACAACAAGGATTGGGTATAAGCAAGGATAAATCCGCAGCATTATTCAATCCTTGTAGTTATTTGGAGTCAGTTTTACCATTATTTTTGTAAGGCTATTGGCACCGATTTGAGGGCCATAAAACCAAGTTTTCAAATTAAATTCTGGCCCCACAAACAACTACAAGGATTGAGATAAACCTGCGGATAAATCCCTGCTTATACCCAATCCTTGTAGTTATTAGGAGTCAATTTTACCATTATTTTTGTAGGGCTATTGGCACCGATTTGAGGGCCATAAAACCATTTGGAAGTTTTAAATTTAAACTCTGGCCTTAAAACCGATAATCCCAAGGATAAATCCCTGCTTATATTCAATCCTTGTAGTTATTTATATTAGGCACCGGTTTGAGGGCCATAAAACATGCAAATTTTATGCCTTTTCAATTAGGCTCATATAAGTGTAGTAAGAGTACAACTTCTTTTAGGAATAAACGGATTGTTTCGACAGGCGTGTTGAGTTAGTCTGGTATTCTCACTAGATACAATAACCGTTCTCCGATTTGGGCCGACAACATATCTCATTCCACGGTTCGGTTCCTGCTTCAACCAAGCTGGTTATTTCCAGAATTCCAGAAGCAGGCGTTAGTTCCTTTGGTATCGCCGTACACCTTAAAAGGTAACCCTATATTACTAAATAAAAATTCAGTAGTCAACTCTAATTTCAACGATCAACATAAGTAGGATAAGTAGCCACACCCTTAGTGCCTTTAAGGGTTTCAACCCAAGCATCATAGGTCGCATCTACTCTCCCCCGAACCGTGCTTGCATCTTTCAATGCACACGGCTCTCCAGTAAATCCTAAAGTCCGTTTTCTACCTTAGTGATTCAAGTTCCTTAAGAGCTATTGACATGGCACATGTCACTCCAATTCACTTAAATTGATTTACCTGTTTCCCTTCATTGCTGAGATTCTCTCCCTTTTCCCTTGGCATTACCCAAGGCTTATAACGTACAACTACTATGGAAACTCCGTTACCTTAACCATTATTGGTCTTAGGCAATCCCCAAATTGCTTTGGTTAATACTTCGATTAGCCGAGACTATTCTCTAAATGCGGATTCCTGGCACCTTAGATTCGCTGTTCGTTATTTAAGCTCTAAACCTACCGAGAGCCGTATATGTTAGGTGAACATGCCACTATGTCTGTTCTTTAATGGCATCTATCATAACGGGAGTTATAGGCAATGTATCCCGTAGCGAAATTCTACACTTACATAACTAGCGTTCAAGCAGTATAGCCTTAATCAATAGTGCTTTATCTGGGAAACTACTCGTCTTAAATTGCCTAGACTAATTTTCCCATAATCGTCATGCTACGGTTCCCTTAGCCATTTCTAGTTAAAGGTTAGACGCTGATTTATTCCGATTTCCACACGGAAACTCGTCCTTGAGCTACCACATTAAAGCCTTATGGGCGCACACAGACAAATTTGTCAATATTTGTCCATAAAATGGTGAACTGTTTTTAACCCCGGAGGAAATACATGAAAATACCGATAAGGCTCTGGCCTTTTCTCCATCATGCCAAGGCGGTACCGCGCTGGCTATTTCAAGGCGGGTTGGCGGTGTTTTTGCTGGGCAGCGCGTCGAGTGCGTTTGCTGATAAGGGTAATGTCATTTATTCTGTCGTCGATGGGTATGGCAAATTGTTTGTGCCTTGCGTTGAGTTGGACGAAGGGACGATTTATCAAGCAGATTTGGATCATGTGCGCGGCATTGAACAGTTTTTGTTTAAGTTGAAGACGGCGTTGCCAACCAAACCCATCAAGGGTGTGTGTGCTTTTTTTGATAGAAACAGCGGGAAAATTATTCTTCCGGTTGTTGAAGTCAATTTGGGCGGTAAGAAAAGACTTTATCAAGTGGAAATGACGGCCGAGTCCCGGGCGATTGATGGTGAGATGATGTTCGGCGTGTCTCCACCGGTGTTGGAAATAGGCCCCTATGCCAGAGGCCGTTTGCGGGTTGTGCTAGATAATCCCTCTGCCACGACGGGTACTCGTAAGAAGGATGAGGATAATGGAGACAACGGCAATCAGGCGGATAAAGGGGAGACGGATAAGGCGGATGATGGTGAGGGCGATGATGGCCCTAAAGTGACTATTTGTCATAAAGGCAAAAATACGCTTTCCATATCACAAGCCAGTCTTCAGGATCATTTAAATCATGGCGATACGCAAGGCGCATGTGCGGGTACACCGGCCGATAAGTCTGAGGACGGCGATGAGGACAAGGATGGCGATGATAAGGGCCAGGATAACGGTGATCAGAGTAAGGATAAACCCGCCAATCAAGGCGGTGAAGTCACGGCGGTTTGGCTTGATGTCAACAAGGTGAAAGTCTGTGGTGATGACAGTGGTTGCCAAACGGTTGGGGGCAGTCAACGCTTGAATTTATTGGACTTGGATGGCAAAGCGTTATCGACGTTGGTTGATGTGTCTTTATTGCCGGCCACCTTTCATCAATTGCGCTTGGTATTGGGTGGTGATAATAGCGTGATGGCCGATGGCAAAACCCAGCCGTTGAAAGTGCCCAGTGCTCAACAATCGGGCCTGAAAATCATGGGTGATTGGGAAGTCAAGGCCGGTTTTGCGACAGAAATTCATTTGCTGTTTGATGTGGATAAGTCGGTGCATTTTAATCGGGGGCAAGGGTATATGCTGAAGCCGACGATTAACGCGACGGTGGTGTTGACAGCGTTAACACCGAGCGCGTGGAATGTGGTGAGTGGCCTTGCCGACGAGTATGCAGCCACCGGTAGTCTTAAAATTAACAATGATGATCTGTTTACTGAGACGGAGAGTGTCACGCTCACGTTGAGGCCCGACGCGACACCAGAAAGGATGCGCTTTAGTGTGGATGGGCAAACGTGGAGTGAGTTTGAGCCTTATAGCTGGACGCGAGATTTTCTGTTTACCGATGGAGTACTGGGTGAAAAAACGGTTTATGTGCAGTACCAAACCGGTGGTGTCACGTCTTCGCAGGAATATGACCAAATTCTTCTGGTGCCGATGTATGGTGCCGAGTATCAGGCCAGCAATTTGCCGACGACAATGGCGCAAGGGATCACGTATGCGGTGAATCTGTCGGTGACGAATACCGGTTCGCTGACTTGGGATTCGCAGCATAGCCAATATCCGGTACAAGTTCGTTATCGGTGGAAAGATAGCAGTGGCAACGTGGTGGATAAATATGGCAATTATGGTTTGTTTGCCAATAGAGTCGCGTATTCTCAAAGTGAAGCACTCACCCTGCTGGTCCGTGCGCCGTTGCTACAGACTCTGCCAGCCAATACGTCGTCACTGACGCTGGAAATTGATTTGGAAGAATGGGGCACCACTTTATTTTCAGAAGTGGGTGTAGCGGCCCTGACGCAAACCGTCGCTATTAGCGATACACCGCTGCCAGAAAGGCCTACGCTTGATGTGACTAAAATGCCATTTGGTGTGGGCGGACAAGAAGGTAGTGTTCTTAACGATCCATTTCGCTTTTTTATAAAGTGATTTCAGGAGGAGTTTGTGAAAAGCATCAAATATTTTGCTTCGGCAATATTATGTGCAGTGCTTGTTCTTCCCTCAGCGTTCGCGGCTTATTCTATTGATACCAGTTCGACAACAAATGGTGAAAGCTTTTGGGAAAGCGAGATTTTGAGATTAACTGCTGATTTAAATGGCACCAATCTCACACTCACTGTCACGAAAAAAGATGGAAGTCTGTTTAAATCTTCTGGCACTCTCGATTTTAAAGTCGGTAGTCCCGAAACTTTTGGAGGCACTAGATTTGAGACTTCTGTTTATGATGGCCTTTCTTCTCAAGAGTATACTCATAACCTGGATGATTATTTGGGTATTGCATGGGAAAATAATCCGACCGGTTATCCCAAAGAGTTTTATGCTCGCTATGAAGGGCCTGATAAGACATGGGCATGGGTAGGGCCTATTCAGGTTTTTTATGAGGCTGATGTTGATGTGTCTGATCCCGCTCCAACGGTTCCAGACTCTGGCGAGCCGTGGGCTGAAATAGTCGGTATAGACTCCACTTATGTGATTGGAGAGAGTGTCTATCCATTTCTCACCGCAGGTGATGATGGAAACCTTTCTTTGCTAGATTTTGTGGTAGCCGATGCCAATGGCAATGAACTCTATCGCAAGAATTGGGATAATCTGAGCGGAGAGTCTTTCCAGACTTCAGCGGAGTTTTCAACCGCAGGTTGGTCAGCAGGTTGGTATCGCTATTCTTCCTACGTTGAAGACGCGGCCGGTCATTCTGTTATAGTGGAGGGCGATGGGTTTTCGTTGGTAGATGATACGACTTCATTGCCGCCAGATGAACCAACCACGCCGCCACCACCGCCTCAAGTAGAGGAAAAACAAATTTGTGGTAGCGTTGAGCCGGTAAAACTGTCAAGCTCACAATTGCTTGAACAGGACGGTAATATCTTGATGAATGGCACGACTGTCACTGTTCTGAGTGAAGGCAACGCGACTGAAATCAAAGTCAATCACACGAGCGAAACCGGTTATGTGGCGACTACCAATCTCAGTGAGGTTTGCACCATTCCCACTCCGCTTGAGCGTCTTCACGAGCCAGACAGTGGTGAAGTGGTTGTCTCTACGCCAGTCGGCATCTATGCCCATATCGCGCCCAATGTTGGGAGCCGCTCTGTCGATGTTAACGGGGATGGGACGGGCAATCAGGCTGACGTTATTCCCTACAATACTTTCCTAGAGGTGCAGAGAGTCTGGCAAAATTGGATTAAAGTGCGTTTTGAAGGCACTGACGGCCAAGCGAAAGAAGGCTGGATTTATCGTGGATTTGTTGCGGAAGGCCCGGATATTCCGCAAACTTCCGAAACCAGGGAAGAAAAGCAAACCGGTGTCATTGCATGGGCCCATGATATGACCGTTGATATCCGTATGTATCCAAAAACGGAGATTAATGAGATTATTTGGGAGAGTTATGAATGTACGCCAGTTCAAATCATTGAGCAACACAACGATCTGCCGTTTGCCTTTGTGAAAATTGACTCGCCCTGCAAGGAATTGGATGAAGAAACGACCAAGCAGTATGGACGGCTTTATGACGGGGTTGTTGATCTGAACAAACTCCAAATCGGCTTGAGTGGCTGGGTGCATCAAGACTTTATCAAGCGTGATGGGCAAACTTATGACACGCCATTTGCCTATCCTTTTGATTATGATGCGGCCAAAAGTGCGCCTATTGCTGAAAAAGGGCTTGTTACCCAAATCTTCTTTGAAGAAGTGATGGGACAAATCCATGAGTGCATTGACTACAACCTTGAAGAAGGTACACCTGTTAAAGCAGCCGCTCGTGGTACTGTGACTTTTGCCTGGCTATTAGACGGGCTTGGCAATACGGTGGTATTGAGCCATGACAATGGCTATTTCACTGTTTACGCCCATTTGCAAGAAATCTCTGTGGCAAAGGATGATGTGATTCCTATGGAAGTCCAAGTTGGCACGGTGGGTGGAACAGCGGATCATGATGCTGGCTCGAAACGACCACATCTACATTTTTGTGTCCGAAACGATGGTGAGCCACAAAAAAGTAAGAATTGGCAAAACGCGCTTAATCCTACCAAGTACGTTGCTGGTTATGATGCGAGTGATGCTCATCAATGTGTGAAAGACTTTATTGTGGATGAAGGGATTAGAGATATTAGCGACATTATCTTAAGATGTGTGGTAGGAATTGGTGGAATTTCAGAGCAAGACGATGAGACTATAGCTTTGTTAATAGCAGCCTCAGCAAAAGCTATGATGGAATGTGCTTTGTTAATTCAGTCTGATGATTTTCCTGTTCTTGTCATTAATGAAAAGCAGTGGTACTCAGGATTCTGTATAAAAGCAATGGAAGAGACTGGAATTTTAAGCACTAAGCGGTTTCAAGTAAATGCTCCGAAAGGATCGAATGTGCGGACAGGCCCCTTCGAAAATAAGCCGAAACTAGAACTCACCAAGGGAGTTGTTGAGTTAATAAAAGATAAACAAACTGTTGATGTTCTGTATGCAGTAAAGGGTGATAAGGTTGGTGAGAACGATATCTGGTACAGGGTGATTTACGATAGAGACAACGCTATATATGCGTATGTTCACTCTGGTGCTTTTCAAGATTTCCTTAACGACGATACTTATAAGAAACATCAAAAGGTTATTGATGCTTACTGGGCTCGTGATAAAGGTCTTGATAAGGGAAATAGGGTATTCGATTACGAAGATAAACGAGGTACTCTGATCACGAAACTTCTACACTCCTATAATGATTACCTTAATGCTGAAGGGGAAACAGATGTAGATGTCCCTTGGGAAATAATCGCAGCAATTCATTACCGGGAAACTAGATCAAGTACAACTGCTCAGGATGATCAAACAGGTGGCAATGGTGTGGGTCATTTTCAGTTTGATAAGATTAACCTTGCACAAATTGAGCGTACAAAAACAGAGTGTGCAAAATCTGTAGAAATTGGTGCTAGATGCGTTGGTGAAGCTATTCAGTGGATAAAATGTGCCAAAAAAAGTTCTTTGATGGGGTATGATGATAAAGGCAAAGAAATCTATGGGCCTTCCGTGTGTAGTCCTGAATTTGATAAGGATGGCAACAGAAAGACTACTAAGGTCACTAAGAATCTCAGCAGTGCTGAGAATGAAGATGTGATTAAGGATATTTTCTGGGGCTATAATGGAAGATATGATCAAAAACAGGATTTGTATGAATATCAAGGTGGAACACCTGATGGTTCGTCGTATGTTATGAACCAGTTCAAGGGAAGGGAATTAGGCCCTCATATGCAGCAGCTTGATGGGACGGACGACCAAAATTATGGTGCATATCGTGTATTTTTAGAATTGGAAAAATTAGGACTCTAATGCGAACGTAGCAAGCGTTTGATGGATTAATTAATGAATTGTGGAATTGTAGGGTGGGTAGAGCGAAGCTAAACCCACCATTTATTTCATTCGTTTCATCTTCATTACCATTCCATCACCATACCTATCTACTCTTTCTTCCGTGTCTTTGGTATTGCGCTTTAATTTGATTGTCGTCAATGGGTTGTTTATGGTGGGTTGGACATTCCATAACGAAATTGTGCTTCGCTCTACCCACTCTACATTTCTTATGTTGATTGATGGATTAACTGATGTCGGGTATCGTACAGCTATAGATATTCAGATAATTATTTAGTCCCCTTTAGGGGACTTTCGCTTTCAGACAACTGCTTTAGCTGTTGGCTGCCAAAGAAATTATTTATCTGAAAAACTATAGTTGGCAAAAGTCAACGGATTAGCTGTTAGTACTTAGGATATGCACGGATATGCTTAGTACAACGGATACGCGTTCCGAAACGGATGATAAGTTAAGAGTGCATAATAACCCATTTTTATTTTTTAGCTGTATTAATGGCCATTGAGATTGAAGTGTGAATTATCCCATCATCAATCCGTGTGAGTTATCCGTTTCGGAACGAGTATCCGTTGTACTATGTGTAGTTTATGTTGATTGATGGACTAATAGATTGTTGTCGGATATCGTACAGCGGGCTGGCGGGAGTCAACGGATTAGCTGTTATTAGTATGCACGGATATGCACGGATATGCTTAGTACAACGGATACGCGTTCCGAAACGGATGATAAGTTAAGAGAGCATAATAACCCATTTTTAGCGGTATTAATAGCTGTTGAGACTTGAGAGTGAATTATCCCATCATCAATCCGTGTGATTTAGCCGTTGAATTATCCGTTTCGGAACGAGTATCCGTTGTACTAGATAGTGTTGTACTGTACTAGACAGCCACCGTCCGTTGTTTTAGACTTGAAAGTGAATTATACCGTCATCAATCCGTGTGAGTTATCCGTTGAGTTATCCGTTTCGGAACGAGTATCCGTTGTACTAGATAATGTTGTACTAGACAGCCACCGTCCGTTGTTTTAGACTTGATAGTGAGTTATCCCATCATCAATCCGTGCGAGTTATCCATTGAGTTATCCGTTTCGGAACGAGTATCCGTTGTACTACTTGAAAGTGAATTATCTCGTCATCAATAATCCGTGTGAGTTATCCGTTGAGTTATCCGTTTCGGAACGAGTATCCGTTGTACTACTTGAAAGTGAATTATCCCATCATCAATCCGTGTGAGTTATCCGTTTCGGAAAGCTTTGCACACAGAAGGTTCGCATATCCTAAGTACTAGACTGAACCAGACTTAAGAACAAACTATGCCACAACTTATCCACAAAGAACTCACTTACATTGTTCGAGGCGTACTGTTTGATGTCTACAACCAACTTGGGCCGAGACTCCCTGAAGAGTTCTATCAAAAAGCCATCACCCACGGCCTCAAAGAACAAGGTATCACTTGTGAACCTGAAAAAGAATTTGAAGTCACTTACCGAAACCAATCAGCCGGTACTTATAAAGTTGACCACTGGCTTGCAAACGGCAAACTCCTCCTTGAAATCAAAGTGGCCCCTGGAATCATGCCGATTCATCAAGCCCAAACCATTTCTTATCTTAAAGTCACCAATGCCGACTTAGCCATCATAGCCAACTTTGGTGCCAAACCCCTACAAGATCAACGACTACCTAATTTCATACGAGAGAAAACGGCTAACTTTCAATGGCAACGCCAACCACTGACAAAAGATACGTTATACCCAGAACTTACCAACCGCATCCTTGAGGCCTTACATCGAGTACACTTTACCTTAGGGCCGGGTTTTATCCATCGTGTCTATCGGGGGGCCGTTATGATAGAACTGCAGCATCAAGGCATGGGTTATGAGCAGATTAAGAAAATTCCGTTTTACTACAAAAACTACTATATTGATGTGCAAAAGGCCCAAATGATTAAGGTAGAAAATAAAGTGCTGTTGGGCGTTTTTGCGGTAAAAGTGGTTGATGAAGTGAAGGCGATTGTGATGAAGGCACGGATGAAGCGTTTGGGGGTGAAGCTGGGATTTCTGGCCAATTTTTATGGAAAAGAGTTGAAAATAGAGAGGGTGTTTGATGACAATGTCGTCTAGTACAACGTCGTCTGGTACAACGTGTTTAGTTAGTACAACGTGTTTAGTACAACGGATACGCGTTCCGAAACGGATGATAAGTTAAAAGGTAATAATAACCCATTGAAAAGCGGTATTAATAGCCGTTGAGACTTGAAAGTGAATTATCCCGTCATCAATCCGTGTGAGTTATCCGTTTCGGAACGCGTATCCGTTGTACTAGATAGTGTTGTGCTAGACAGCCACCGTCCGTTGTTTTAGTTTAGACTTGAGAGTGAATTATCCCATCATCAATCCGTGTGAGTTATCCGTTTCGGAACGAGTATCCGTTGTACTAGATAGTGTTGTACTAGACAACCACCGTCCGTTGTTTTAGTTTAAACTTGAAAGTGAATTATCCCGTCATCAATCCGTGTGAGTTATCCGTTGAGTTATCCGTTTCGGAACGCGTATCCGTTGTACTAGATAGTGTTGTACTAGACAGCCACCGTCCGTTGTTTTAGTTTAAACTTGAAAGTGAATTATCCCATCATCAATCCGTGTGAGTTATCCGTTTCGGAACGAGTATCCGTTGTACTATGTGTAGTTTATGTTGATTGATGGATTAACAAATTGTTGTCGGGTATCGTAAGCGGGTTGGCGGGAGTCAACGGATTAGCTGTTATTAGTATGCACGGATATGCACGGATATGCTTAGTACAACGGATACGCGTTCCGAAACGGATGATAAGTTAAAAGGTAATAATAACCCATTGAAAAGCGGTATTAATAGCCGTTGAGACTTGAAAGTGAATTATCCCGTCATCAATCCGTGTGAGTTATCCGTTGAGTTATCCGTTTCGGAACGAGTATCCTAAGTACTAGATAATGTTGTACTAGACAGCCACCGTCCGTTGTTTTAGACTTGAAAGTGAATTATCCCATCATCAATCCGTGTGAATTTCGAGTATCCGTTGTACTATGTGTAGTTTATGTTGATTGATGGATTAATAGATTGTTGTCGGGTATCGTACAGCGGCAACAGATTAGCTGTTATTAGTACTTAGGATATGCTTAGTACAACGGATACGCGCGCCGAAACGGAAGACATCCAAAGCATTTTATGGCCCTCAAACTCGAAAAATCCAAATAACCCTAAAAAAATAAAATAACCCTAAAAAAATAGGTTAATAACAGGGGCCCGCGTATCACTACTCTGCCAAACCAAACTCCCGCGGCGGCTGCACCAAACTAAAGTTTGGACGACTGCGCGTGAGGCGATTACAAGCCTACTACAAACGGGCCTTTTCCGTACGGTATGGCATTGACGATCTGGCTCCCTATCTCAACTTTTTAGGTTCAACTATGTTCAAACCTTTCAAAATTATCATTGAAAAACATTCGGATGGTTATGTCGCCTACCCAATTGGATTAAAAGGTGTTGTTGTGGCTGAAGGCGATACCTATGAAGAAGCGCTGACAGAGATAGGTTCTGCTATTCAATTTCACATTAAGACTTTTGGTAAAGAGGCATTTGAACAACATGAAGAAACATTAGAGGCCTTTATTGCCGAAGCGAGGGTTGCCATCTGATGTCCAAATTTCCGAGTGAGGCACCCAAAGCAAGAGTCATTAAAGCATTTGAATCAAAGAGCCAAGAAATCCGATTTTTAAAAAAATCGGATTTCTCAATTATTAAGAACAACGGGTTGGCAAAAGTCAACGGATTAGCTGTTAGTACTTAGGATATGCACGGATATGCTTAGTACAACGGATACGCGCGAAAAACGGATGAGAAGTTAAAAGGTAATAACCCATTTTTAGTTGTATTAATAGCCGTTGAGACTTGAAAGTGAATTATCCCGTCATCAATCCGTATGAGTTATCCGTTTATTTCGAGTATCCGTTGTACTAGATAGCCGGGTAGGATGCCAAGATTTTTTTTGAAAAATCGGATTTATCAAAGAGCCAAGAAATCCGATTTTTGGGAACGGATTTATCAAAGAGCAACAAATCCGATTTTTTGGAAAAATCGGATTTCTCAATTATTAGTACTAGATAGTGTTGTACTAGACAATGCTGTACTAGACAATGTTGCACTAGACAATACCATTTTCAATTTTCATTATTAATTCGCATTATTAACTTAATGGCAGCGAAAATGAATCTATTTTGCTGATGAATGTAGCTGCCGGTATTAAATATTTTGGTTTGTTGCAAAGATTAGCTGAAAATAACCAATTGAAATCTGATCATTTACTGATAATTGATGAACCAGAAAATCATCTTCATCCTGAATGGCAACTGTTGCTGGCGGAATTGATTGTTAATTTAGTTAATCAGCATAAGGTTTATGTACTTATCAATTCGCATAGCCCCTATCTGATTGAAGCTTTAAAAGTTTATAGTGATATAAGTATAAAGGAGAAAACCCATTTTTATTTCAATGAGTTAACGGATGAAGGTATTGAAGTCAAAAAAGTCACTGATGATTTAAGTTCTCTATTTGAAGCACTTTCTTTGCCCTTTCATAAATTGGAACAAACCGTGTTGGGAATTAGTTAATGCAACATTTACAAGCGGCATTTGAACAATGGTATGGGGATTGTCAACGAACCTTGACGGAAATTAGTTAGAGTCTATAAAAATATAAATATTTGATAACAATATAGAAGAATATCTATATTAGACTTGTCCGTAAATAAATAAGAAAGCCAGGGGCGTTGCCCCTGGCTTTAATAACACATACCGAAGGGGCTAATAGAAAAGCCCCAACGGGGCGACATTAATAAAGCCTGTGTATCTACCAGGCAAGCCCCAACGGGGCGACATTAATAAAGCCTAGGGCATCGCCCCAGGCAAGCCCCAACGGGGCGACATTAATAAAGCCTGGGGCATCGCCCCTGGAAGGTGGCGGGAAGAGAATGGCGAGAAGCCGTTAAATTAAGAAAACCCTTATTTTCGGACAACTCTATTAATAAGCAGATTTATGAAGAAAGCTTTCTATATATTTCTATATTTAACAACAAAATTTTGATCTGATAATGCCAATGAGCGTACACTTTGTGTCAGTGAGGAAAAATATCTTGATTTTGATCAGATCGCTCAAAAATATTTTAGAGGAAAAAACCAACCATCCACTGTGGATATGTTAGCTTTTGGTAGTGAGCCTGTTTTATTGGTTGAATTCAAAGCCGGTAAAAATGTTAAAGTGGAAAAACAAAAGCTTCAGTTTAAACTATTGGCAAGTATTCTTCTATATGAACGAGTAGCTGCCACTATTGTGAATCTTGATGCGAAGAAACTGGTTAATACAAAATTCGTCTATTTGGTGGTTTTTGATCCCAAAAATTGTCCCTCCTCGTCGGCTCGTACCGCCAATATTCAGAACCATATGGATAAAGTCAAAGTTCGTTTTGGTATTGATAAATACAAAGGCCGTTTTTTGTTCGAGCCTTTACACATGAATGTGGAGATGAATTTAAAAAACTTTTACAACGGTTTGGAGTAAAACATTTTTTGACTTAAATTTTTATAATCTAATGAATTCATTAAAAATATTAATAGTCACCGGCATATTCCCACCGGATCACTGATGCCCAGCCAGCTATGTGCCAGCCATTGCCACTGCCCTATCACAAAGACATACGATTATTGCTGTTATAACCCTGACAGAAGATCAAACTTATGATGACGCTGTTTATCCGTTTCTGGTAAAACGCATTCGTCGTCAGCAAAATCGTCTGATAAGACGTATTCAAACGATTACCACGATTTACCAATTAGCAAAAACAGCGGATGTTGTCTATCTCAACGGCTTAGTTTTAGAAGGCGTAATAGCCAGCAAAATATTGAGGCGTAAACCCACCGTCATTAAAATCGTTGGATATCTGATTTGGGAAAGAGCGCGTGTTAACGGCATGACACAAGACACGATTGACGATTTTCAACACAAATCATACAACCTCAAATGGAATATCCTAAAAAAAATACAAGGATGGTACACAAACCTTGCCGATAAAATAATTACACCCAGCCAATATTTAGCAGAGATCGTGGCACAATGGGGTATAAATAAAAGCCAAATTAAGATCATTTATAATAGCGTCCACACATTACCTAGTGATAATAAAATCAATCAAGATAAACAAGTTGATTGTGTAACAGTAGCACGTCTGGTACCTTGGAAAGGGATTTCAGAATTGATTAATGTCGTGATACCCAATAATTGGAGTCTCAATATTATTGGAGACGGTATCTTAAAAACCACACTAGAAAAACAAGTCAAACCAAGTCAAACGCATTTAGTCAAATTCCTTGGCTATATTCCTAAAGAACAAGTCATTGAAGAAATAGCCAAAGCTAAAGTATTTATTCTTAACTCCACTTATGAAGGACTCCCCCATATTGTCCTTGAAGCCAAAGCAGCCGGTGTGCCAGTCATTGCCACAGCGGTTGGGGGAACACCAGAAACCATTACTGATGGCGTGAACGGTTATCTTATTCAGGCAGGTGATAACCCAGCACTGACAGAAAAAAATCCGCTACTTACTGGATAACCCTAGAGAACTGCAACGTATTGGGCAAGCAGGGCAAAAACAAGTCAAAGAATTTTTTTCATTTGAAACTATGGTATTACAAACAGAGCAAGTGTTGATATGCAATTAATCATTAACAATTTTGGCCCAATTAAAACAGGTGAAATTTATCCGTTCATTTCGCGTATCCGTTGTACTAGAAATTCGCATTATTTGTGGGCCATAAAACCATTTGAAAACTTTCAAACTAAAAACGGGCCTAAAAAAACGACAAAGACTAGGAAATCCCAAAGACAAAACCCTTCTTACATTCAATACTTATAGTTTTTATAGGATTATTAGCACCCATTTGTGGGCCATAAAACCATTTGAAAACTTTCAAATCAAAACATGGCCCACAAAATTATCCGTTTATTTCGCGTATCCGTTGTACTAAACAATGTTGTACTAGACAAAGCTGTACTAGACAATACTGTACTAGAAATTAGCGATAGTCAACGAATTAGCGATTATTAATATCGCATTATTTGTGGGCCATAAAACCATTTAAAAACTTTCAAATAAAATCATGGCCCACAAATAAACGCACGCCAAAGACACAAGAGACAACCAAATAAACTTGCGCCTTTGGCGTTAAAAACTCTCTGTGGGCCATAAAACCATTTAAAAACTTTCAAACTTTTTAGATTCTAAATTCGAGTAATCATAATGGATAACGAAGATAACAACGAAAAAACTTATTGGCATCAGATTCTGGGCAGAATACTTGAATTTTTACTAACACCCGTCGGGATAATCGTCTTAACCGATGTTAAGGTGGTTAATAAACTACCCGAGGCATATGTCTTATTATTAAAAACAAAATCGAAAAAATGGACTCAAAAACAACTGGAGCGATTACCCGATGGGATTAGAGACAGCACAACAAATGACGTTTTGCTAGAATTCAAAGCAACTGAATCCATTAACAAAAACACCTTTATCCAAACAGCGTGGTACGAATATTCCTATAAACGCTCACAAGAAATAGCCGATGACGAAATCCAAACGTTTTTGATATGTGCGAAACAACCCCAAAAGGATAATAGGGAGCAATACGGTTATACAATCCAAGTACAAGCCGGTGTTTATAAAAGTACACATATTGCGTATAATCACATCACATTGATATCCCTTAATGAGCTACCTAATAAACTTCACAATGCTTGGATAACTTGCTTAGCCAGTAAAAAACTCAAAAGACTTAAATCGTTTCAGCTTTTGAAAGAACAAGGATTCAAACAGATCAAAAAAGCATTTAAAGGTTTTTTACTCGAATTATGGCAACATATCTCAATAAAAGGAGATGATGACATGACACTTGAATTGAGTCCGACAGAAATCAAAGCGATTGGTGACATGTGGGGGGTTCAATATTATTCTCAAGAAGAACTTGATAAATTATTGAACGAACGGTTGAGAGGCATGAGACCAAAAGATGTGGTGAATTACTTTAAGTCAGAACAACTCGAAGAAATTGAAGCCATTCTTAAACAACGAAAACAACAGCGTTAACCATTTTAGAAATCCGATTTTTCAAAAAAATCGGATTTCTGGAAAAAAAGAATTCTCCTATGGGGGCCATAAAACGAGTTGAAAACTTTAAAATCAAAACCTGGCCCACAAAATTATCCGTTCCGGAACGCGTATCCGTTGTACTAGACAAAGCTATACTAGACAATACTGTACTAGAAATTAGCGAGAGTCAACGAATTAGCTATTATTAATATCGCATTATTTGGGGGCCATAAAACGATTTGAAAACTTAGTTATAGTGGAATTAACGGTTTTCTTGTGCCGGTGCAAAATAGTCAAGCTTTAGCGGCAACGATGGAAAAATTTATTAATGATGTTGAATTATGTCAACGTATGGGTTTGGCGGGCCGGAAAAAAATTTGTGCAGAATTCGATGAACGAATAGTGATACAAAAAACATTTGATGCTTACGGCATTTAATAGACATTAGCCTGATCGCAATTCTGTGATAATTCTAACATCTATTAACAAATGTTAATAAATCCGAACACGGGAACGATCAACCCATTATCCCCCGGCTTCCGCTTAGGGTAACATTGCTTGAACCCATTTTTTTTACAAAGAAGGCTAACCACTATCAATTCTTATTAAATATTGCTCCTAAACGAATTAGGTTAAACTTGGCAGCCGTGCCGCGAAGCCAAACGTTAGTTTGGACGACTTTCTGACGTATTTGAACCGTCAAAACAATGTTGACAGACTACTAGTGCCCTTTAGGGTACTTAAGCTTTCAGCCTTCCGATTTATCGGAAGGCGGGGGCCGGTTATTTTTAGAAAAGTCCCCAAAGCTAAAGCTTTGGACATAATTTTGGGGTTTATCTATGAACTTAGTTATTCTCAGCCTATTTGTATTTGTTGCTTCTGTGTTTGGAGTGTGGGTTGTACGCCAGCTTGCCATGAAATATGGCTGGGTTGTGCAACCTCGATCTGACAGATGGCATACGAAGGCAACAGCGTTATATGGCGGGGTAGGTTTCTATCCCGCCTTTTTATTGGGTGTCCTTGTCGCGTTTGTCATGTATTTTCCTAATAACCTAGCAGCAAGTTTGATTGCTGAAAATGTGTGGGTAAAAGAAGGAATAGCAGTCCTTGCGGGTTCTTTGGTGATGTTTATTTTGGGGGGGCTTGATGATTTAAAACAATTCAGTCCGGTCACCAAATTGTTAGTACAGTTAATTGCGACCAGTTTTGCAGTTGCCGCTGGAATAGTTATTCCACTGACTGATGTCCAAATATTTAATATTTTGATGACTTATTTTTGGTTCGTTGGAATTATCAATGCGGTTAATATGTTGGACAATATGGATGGCTTGTCATCGGGTATTGTCTTTATTGCAGCGGGAACAATAGCCATACTTTCAGGTATGGTGCCCCATTCCAACTTGTTGGGCATTCCTATTGCGTTGTCACTGATGGCCGCTTTATTGGGTTTTTGGTTTTACAACCGCCCACCGGCAAGCATTTTTATGGGCGATTCAGGTAGCTTATTTATCGGATATGTATTAGCATCGCTTGCCATTCCAAATGAACTCAATGGATATTTCGGTATTGTGAATCCTAAACCGACAGAGTTATCTCTTTTAGCGTTACTTATACCAGCAACCATTGTCGCAATGCCCATTTTTGATACAACCCTGGTGACAATCACCCGGAAATGGCGGGCGCAGAAGGCCTCTCAGGGTGGGCGGGATCATTCATCACATCGCTTATTGTTGCTAGGATTCAAAGAAAAACAAGTTCTCTTGGTATTTTACACGATGGCACTTTTGGGTGGATTGGTAGCGGTGGGAATGCAACACTATACAGATTACTCGTTGCTTTTGTTTAGCGCCTTTGTGGTTCTTATGCTTCTAATTGGTATTTACCTCACTCGCACGACGGCACAGAAGATAATCAAAAGCGATATGACTCCGCCCACTTGGACACCGTTTGTCAACTTGTTACTGCATAACTGGTATTTTGGTATGATCATGCTGGATATGATATTTATTATAGCATGTTATTACGGTGCTTATCTGTTGAGATTTTACGGTGTTCTGTCGGTGCAAATTTTTGAGTCAGTAGCTAAAACCATACCTATTGTCGTTGTTGCGTGTCTGGTTGCTTTTTTTATAGCTGGAATCTATCGCGTACAATGGTATTTTATTTCCGTTCCAGATATTTCTCGTTACATACTCGGTGTGACAGGCGGGGTAATATTGAGTTTGGCAATCGTGGTAATAGTCACCCGTTTTGAAGCGGGACAATCACGGGGAGCTTACCTGATTTTTGGTTTGCTTCTTTTTATAGTAGTTGTGGCATCACGATTAAGTTTTCGTTTTTTTGATCATATGTTGAATACCCAATTGAAGAAGAGTCAAAGTGGAATAGACACACCCGTTTTGATTTATGGGGCTGGCAAAGGAGGGAAAATTCTTTTAGAATAAATTATTTATAACCCAGAATTCAAAGAGTTTTGTGTCACAGGGTTTATTGATGATGACTTGAGAAAAAGAGGGAGTCGAGCGTACGGGCTACCGATTAAAAGTCTTACCGACTGGGCCGATTATGTAAAGGAAATAACACCTGAAATATGGATATCGTCTAAATCTATCTCTATAGATAAAATACGATATTTTTAAAATAAATTAAAAACAAGCCTTTCTATTCGTTGCTTGAGATTGAAGGTCGATAATCTATAGTTTGTAGTAGGCGATTTATCGCCTTCCTTTAGTGGCTTTTGCAACTACTACAAACATTTAGTTGGCTTTTGCAACTACTACAAACTTAAGTTGGCTTTTGCAACTACTACAAACTTAAGTTGGCTTTTGCAACTACTACAAACGGGAAGTAGTGATACGCGGGTACCTATTATTTAGCTATATTTTTAGGGTTATTTGGACTTTTCTATTTTTCAGGCCATAAAATACCACAGCAAAATGTTCTATGCCAACTCGAAACGAATTAAAAGAACTTGCTAGGCTTCGACTTGAAGAAGCAGAAACCCTTTTTAAGCTGTACGTGAGAAGCCTAATGGGGTATTAAGATGGATCATGAAATATTGGTAAAAGAGTTCCGTCATACGATAAGAGCGCTTAAGCAAGAAAAGGGTGCTATCTCATTGTTTATGCTCAAGGCTTTTGAGTATGATATAACTGATTGGAATCTGATTGTCAGCGCGCCGGCGTATGACAATTTAACGTTGAAAACGGCGTTAATACATTTAGTCACGGTACTTAATAACCATCTCAGTCAAGCCATCCGGAGAAAAATTATACGGTCAACCATTTTAAAAACCACCGATCCTTTTGTAAAAGAAATCAATCAAGTCTTCAAGGTGACAAATACCGTCAAATATATACACTCAGCTGTCATCTCTGGTATTTATCTTGAAAAAGCGATCATTTTTGAGTCTCATCCGGTCTCGGTAAAATACCAAAAAGGCGCTTAATGCTTTGAAAATGGGTATATCAACCGGATAAGGTGGCAACGTGTTGCCCACCCTCACAACTTCTGACAGAAAAGCCCCAAAGCACAAGGGCTTTTTCACATTATCAACATGGGCATAATTTGCACTTTTGTCATTCAGAGTCTCGTCGGGATGAGACATGACAGAAAAGCGACCTTGTTCAGTATATAACGCAACAACTCTATTCTTCCCGTTTGTAGTAGGCGATTTATCGCCTTCCTTTAGTTGCTAAAGCAACTACAAACTTAAGTTGCTAAAGCAACTACAAACATTTAGTCGCTAAAGCGACTACTACAAACGATAGGTTGCTAAAGCAACTACTACAAACATTTAGTCGCTAAAGCGACTACTACAAACATTAAGTTGCTAAAGCAACTACTACAAACTTAAGTTGGCTTTTGCAACGACTACAAACGTTTGTCGTCATTTTCGTCTTCGTAGAGTGAAATGACATCACCGTCATCGTCAATTTCAAAGTCCCAGTGGCAGTTTGGGCATTTGGTACCGCCATCTTGTGTGACTGCGAATACCGTGTCGCAGTATGGACAGGCAACTGGAATGTTGTCTTTAGAGGTTTCGTCGTCAGAGTGATGAAGGTAAGATAAATAGGATAACGGGTTTTGTTCGTATTTCTTTCGGGCTATTTCAAGTAGCTTTTCTAGTTCTTCATCCGGTTGTTCTTTCTCTCGTTGAGATGGCTTAATCTGTTTTTGTAAGGCTTGGAGTTTGTTGATTATTTCTGCTATCGAGGGCCGGTGCGCTGGTGCTTCTTCAACGCAGTCACAGAGTAACTCAAATAATTCTGGCGCATTCGCTAATCGTTTTGGGTTGAGTTTGCGCGGACTTTCATTGGTGAGCAGGCGATACAGCGTGGCTCCAAATGCAAAAACATCGCTTTTGGCACTGGGTTCACCATATTGTTTAAAGCCTTGTTGTTCTGGGGCGGCATAATCGAGTGTTCCAAATACAGCTTGTCCAAGTAGGCTGAGTTGAGTTTTGTGTGTCTGTTGGCTAACAAGTTGTTGTTGCAACGGGGAGGCGACTTGCGAGAGGCCAAAGTCGATAATTTTCACCGAGATATCCGAGAGGTTGGAAACCTCGGAGGTTTTTTTCAACAAAATATTAGCGGGTTTTAAGTCTAAATGTAGAATGCCAGCGGCATGAGCAGCTTGTAGGCCTTTGGCGATTTGTAGGCCGACTTGTAGGCCTTCTTCTAAATCCAATTTGCCATGTTGTTTTAACCAAGTTTCGCCGTCTATTGCGCCGTCAATATATTGGGTGACAAAAAAGGCGCGTTCTTGTTTGGCAGCATCGACGTAGCCATAATCTAACGGTGCCGGAACATATTCACTGGCGATGTCACTCATGGCAAAGGCTTCTTTAAAGACTTGTTCAGCCGTTCCTTTGCTATGTTCCCAAAAGCATTTGACGACGACTCGTTGTTTTCGCAATTTGTGTTGACACAGAAAGACGCAGCCCATGCCACCTGCACCTAAAATCCGTTCAATGGGATATTTATCTATATCATGTAACGCGTATCGGTGTGGATTGATTTTAATCGCTTCTTGCAAGGCGGTTAAGGCTGGTTCAAAGTCTCGGCTTCGTACTCGGAGTTGAAACAGATTAAAAGCGGCTAATCCTCTGTCATTGTCGGTTCGGGCAATGTATTGCGCTTGGGTAAAGAAATTTTCGGCCTCTGGTAATGCGCCGGTTGAAGACAGGGCACTGCCGCCCATGATAACTAATTGGCTATATTGAGGATTATTGGTGGGCAATTGTTTTAATTTGAGGGCCGTTTCCGTAATCGCTTTGAGGCTGTCGCGGTTGTGGTGAGTCAATTCGTCACTGGGCTTGATTTGCTCCGATAAGTCAAGGCGTGTCATCAGTTGCTTGAGGGAATCTTTGATGTCACGGACATCTTGCCATAAGCCTTGTCTTTGTAGGGCCGCTAGCGTGGTTTCTACTCGTGGTTCTTGGCGAAGTTGTTCATGTAGGAAAAACAGAATGGCGGTGCCTAGTAGATCATTATGGCGGAGAAAGGCAACAAATTGGTCATCTAATAAATAAGGGCGCGTGGGTTTTAGGCGACGCAATTGTTCTAACACGAGTTCTGTGATAGACAGAGAATCGGTGTCAGTAATGAGGGCCGCTAATTCGGTTTCGCTGAGTTGAGTTTGGTCGCCTTGAAACAGTAATGCTTTGTGCGGGATTAAGGCCTGACAGTTGGCAATTGTATCGGTGCAGAATTGTTGCAACGCGGAGCCTTGCAGTCCTTGTTGGGCGGCAAAGGGTTGCAGGTAGTTGGGGATAATTTGCTCGGCAAATTCTTTTATAACTTTGGCGTCGAAAACAGACGCTTGACTCAGGCCGACAACGAGGGCCTTGAGGGCCGATTCGTAGCTTTGTTGGTAGGCCTGAGCAATTTCGTCGGTGGTTAAGGTGAAATGCTGTTCAAGGGTGGTGACGGCTTGGCTGATAGTTGATGGATCGGTTAGTTTGACGACTTTGAGTAAGGCCGAGAGGCCTTTTTGCATGAAGGTGGGTAATGACATCTGTTTATGCTGTTCCTAAAAAGTTAGACAAAGTTGGACATTCTTTATGAAAAGAAATCCTATTTTTTTGAAAAATCGGATTTCTCAATGGTCTCCCCAAATCCGTTGTACTTTCAGTATGGCTTGACGACAACACGTCCTTGTATTTGTCCTTGCAAAATTTTGTCGATATAAGTAGTATTCAGCGTAGTTAAGTCACATTCAATCATCAATTGTTGCAAGGACTCTATTTTCCACTCATTGGCGATGAGTTGCCAGAGGCGTGAACGGCTTGTCATCGGATATTCGACGGAATCCACGCCTAACAGATTGATTCCGCGAAGAATAAACGGAAAGACGCTGGTGGAAAATTCGGCCGAAGCCACTAAGCCGCAGCAGGAAATATGTCCACCATACTGAGTCGATTTGAGGGCGGTGGCTAGGATATTTCCACCGACGGTATCCAAAACACCGGCCCAACGTCCCTTGAGCATCGGACGTTTGCTCTTATCTTGTAATGTGTCGCGTCCAATTACTTCTTTGGCACCTAATTGGCGTAGAAAATCATGGGACTGTGTTTTGCCCGTTGCCGCGATAACAGAAAAGCCTAATTTTGCCAACAGTGCCACCGCGATGCTGCCGACACCACCAGTCGCGCCTGTCACTAAAACTTCACCTTGCTCGGGTTTTAAGCCAGAATGTTGTAATTTAAAAATTGATAACGCGGCCGTAAAACCGGCCGTGCCGTAAATCATGCTTTCTTGTAAGCTAAGATTTTTGGGCAATTTCATCACCCAGGCTGCTGGCACACGGATATATTCGGCAAATCCACCGGCGGTATTCATGCCCAAATCATAACCGGTGACTAGCACTTTTTGGCCTTCTTTAAAATCGGTACAGTTACTTTGAGCGACTATACCAGCGGCATCAATGCCGGGTGTGTGAGGATATTGGCGCGTGACACCTTTATGGCCTTCCGCAGACAGGGCATCTTTATAATTGAGTGAAGAATAGATGACTTTAATCAGTAGATCGCCCGCCGGTAAGTCATTGATATTGCGTTCAATGACGGTACGTTGATAAATTCTATCGTGGACTGTTTTGGTTGGCGGAGAATTTTCGGCCGGGGTTTCTGTAACCCACAGGGCTTTGAATGTAGCGTTATTCATTTTGGGTGTCTCCCATTTATTCGACAGACTTTGAGTTAGGGCGCATTTCCATTTTCCGGGCACGAAAGCTAATAACGATGGCGATGATTATGCTTAAAATAAGGATTGATAAAAGTCAAATTTTATCTGTACTCAATTCGTTTAGTAGCAATATTGGCGGATCAAGACGAAGTTTCGTTGTACGGCCATTCGTTTATCCGCGTAATTCGTTGTACTAAATGCCATTGATTTTTTATGATTCAATTCAACCCTTAATTCGCATTACTTGTACTAAATTCGTTTAGTAGCAATCTTGGAGGATCAAGACGAAGTTTCGTGGTATTAAATTCGTTTATCCGCGTAATTCGTTGTACTGTCATTTTTTCAATCCTCTTAATTCTAAAAAAGTTCTAGAGTTTTTCAAAACAGCAAGCCAACATTGTCTAATAGCTAAAGTACCCTAAAGGGTACTATGGCTTAAAGGGTTAGTAGGCTTTAGCCTACTTTAGCTGTTAGCCTCAGAATTTATTCTGAGGTTTATTTTTTGAAAATAATTATCTGAAACTCTATATAAAATAATATGGCATTCTATCCCTCATAACCGGCACGGTAAAGTGGCATTATGCGGTTGTAGGGGGCCGATTAGCGTCAGCGTAATAAAAAACTTTGTTAATCTGGTAGATACGCGCGAAAAATTTTCGCTTTCACCCTGCCAAACTAAAGTTTGGACTCCTGCAAACTAAAGTTTGGACTCCTGTTCAATGATAACTGATCATTGATAAACTGATCATTGATAAACTGATCATTGATAAAAGAGAAAATAATCACATGCAACCTATTACTTTTATTGGCACCGGCTTAGCCGCTTATACCGTTGCGCGCGAGTTTCGCAAACTTGACAAAGAAAGCCCTTTGCGATTCATCACTACCGACGACGGCCATTTTTATTCTAAGCCGATGTTGTCCAATGCGTTTGCTCAGAAGAAAACGCCAGAGACTTTGGTGACAATGCCCGTCACTAAAATGGTTGAGCAACTTAATGCTGAGATATTAACTCAGACGCAAGTCACTCAAATCGCGCCTTCCGAACATGCCATTTATGCCGGCGATAAGCGCTTTGACTACAGCCAATTAGTGTTAGCGTGGGGCGCGGATCCGATACGCATCCCATTGGCCGGGAATGCCGCGGATAAAGTGTTACACGTCAATGACTTAGGTGACTATGGCCGCTTTCGCGCCGCGTTGGAAGGCGCTAAACGAGTCGTCGTTATGGGGGCGGGCTTAATCGGTTGTGAGTTTGCCAACGATTTGCAGCCAGCGGGTTTTTCGGTAACGTTGATTGATATTGCACCAAATGCGTTAGGGCGGCTGGTGCCAGAGGCCGTCGGGCATGCAGTGCAACAGGCTTTGCAGGAGTTAGGCGTTAGCTTGTATTTTGAAAAAGCGGTCAAAAGCGTCGATTCGGCCGATAGCGGTTATCGTTTAACGCTCAGTGATGAGAGCGTGTTAGAAACATATGTGGTGCTATCGGCGATTGGTTTGCGGCCGCGCACCGAGTTGGCAAAAGCGGCCAATTTGTCGGTGAATCGCGGGGTTGTAGTGGATCGCTTTTTAAAAACCAGTGCCGATGATGTTTACGCGCTCGGTGATTGCGCCGAAGTTGAAGGTTTGGTATTGCCGTTTGTGATGCCGTTGATGAGTGCCGGGCGTGCGCTGGCAAAAACGTTAGCGAGGCAACTCACCGCGGTGACTTATCCGGCGATGCCAGTGGTGGTGAAAACGCCAGCCTGTCCTCTTGTGGTATCGCCGCCAGCGGTTGGCCTTGAAGGAGAATGGCAAATCGACGGAGAAGGCAAAGATATTAAGGCTTTGTTTTATACGCCGTCGCAGCAATTGAGCGGATTTGTGTTAACGGGAGCGAAGGTGGCAGAGAAAACGGCGCTGACTAAGGAGTTGCCGGCAATATTGGCCTAAAAAAATGAAAAAATCTTCATTTTTCATTTTTTGAGGGCCAGGTTGGCGAATTCTATAGTTTGTAGTAGGCGTTTAGGCGCTTTAGCGCCTAAGTTTGTATGTAGTAGGCGCTTTAGCGCCTAAGTTTGTAGTAGGTGCTTTAGCGCCTAAGTTTGTAGTAGGCGCTTTAGCGCCTAAGTCTATAGAAAAAAGTCTCTAAAAAAGCGTCAGCGCCTAAGCAAGTTTGTAGTAGGCGCTTTAGCGCCTTAGTCTATAGAAAAAAAGTCTCTAAAAAAGCGTCAACGCCTAAGTGCCTAAAGTTAGTAGGAGTTGTTTAGCGCCTTCCAAACAGGTAATTTTTATAAGTTATTGATTTATATATTTTTAACGAATAGAAAGGCCGTTCAGTCAAATCAATAAGTTACATTAATTACCCGGAAAATGGGAATGCGCCCTGCGCCTACTACAAACGATGCTAAAGACTATAAACTTTAAGATAAACTTAGGCGCTTACACGTTTATTATTGATTTGGGCGCTAAAGCGCCTACTACAAACATATTAACTTGGGCGCTTGCATGTTTATTACTTAGGCGCTAAAGCGCCTACTACAAACATTTAAACTTGGGCGCTTACACGTTTATTATTGACTTAGGCGCTAAAGCGCCTACTACAAACGAGAGCCATCCATGTTGTTATTGAAAAAATCCTTTTCGCCACTAACTTATTTAAATAAGACTAGTACAAGGATCAAAAAGGATAAAACACCGGCACGATCTAATCCGTTATTATAACGAATCCTTGTAGTTGCTGTAGTTGTTTTTACCAAACACCGCCACGATCTAATCCGTTATTATAACGAATCCTTGTAGTTGCTGTAGTTGCTTTTACCAAACATCGCCACGATCTAATCCTTTATTATAACGAATCCTTGTAGTTGCTTTTATATTAACCGATAAAAAAGGCCGTGGTTAGGATTTGTCTGGCGAGGCCGCCAACAAGTAGTCATAACGACAAGGATTTCGGAATAACGACAAGGATTGTCTTTTAGAACGGATTTGATTAAGACGGATTGACTACCTGAATCAATCTGTTATTAGATAGACTGGCGTTTCTGATAAATTCCTTCTAAACTCAAATGTTTGTAGTAGGTGCTTTAGCGCCTTGCGTTTGTAGTAGGTGCTTTAGCGCCTTGCGTTTGTAGTAGGTGCTTTAGCGCCTAAGTTTGTAGGTGCTTTAGCGCCTAAGTTTGTAGTAGGTGCTTTAGCGCCTAAGTCTATAGAAAAAAGTCTCTAAAAAAGCGTCAACGCCTAAGTGCCTAAAGTTTGTAGTAGGCGCTTTAGCGCCTAAGTTAGTAGGAGTTGTTTAGCGCCTAAGTTTGTAGTAGGCGCTTTCCAAACCTGTAATTTTTATAAGTTATTTATTTATAGACTTTTAACGAATAGAAAGGCCGTTCAATCAAATCAATAAGTTACATTAATTACCCGGAAAATGGGAATGCGCCCTGCGCCTACTACAAACGAGAGTCATCCCTGTTGTTATTGAAAAAATTCTTTTCGCCACTAACTTATTATTTAAATAAGACTAGTACAAGGATCAAAAAGGATAAAACACCGGCACGAGATAATCCTTTCATAAGCAACGAATCTAGGAGATTGCTTTTACCAAACACCGCCACGAGATAATCCTTTCATAAGCAACGAATCCCTGTAGTTGCTTTTATATTAACCGATAAAAAAGGCCGTGGTTAGGATTTGTCTGGCGAGGCCGCCAACAAGTCATAACGACAAGGATTTCGGAATAACGACAAGGATTGTCTTTTAGAACGGATTTGATTAAGACGGATTGACTACCTGAGTCAATCCGTTATTATATGGACTTATTTAGGCGATAAATCGCCTACTACAAACGGCAAAATTTGCTTATCTTTTCTGAACTCATCAGTGGACTAACGGCAACCGGGGGCACGGACATCAACATGGGCTTGTCTTTTGGATTTGAAGAAATCAGTCGGCACGGAGATCGTTACCATGTCAACCAAGTTTTTCTATTTTCCGATGGCAACCCCACCTCTGGAGAACAAAATTGGAACAAAATTCGTCACAATATCTCCAAAAAGGCGACAGATACCAAACTCTCCGTGTTCGCGTTTGGAACAGATGCCAATATTAGAGAACTCAACGCGTTAGCAGGTGTTACCGGAGGAACTTATACCTTTGTGACACAAGCAAATGATGTGCGTTTAGCACTGAATGAAGAACTCAAGCGGCGCGATAAAGTGGCCGCCATTAACGTGCAAATGCAAATCGTCATTAAACCAGACATAGACATACTGCACTTCTATGGGCACGATTTGGTGACTGATCCAGCAACGAGAGCGGCTGTACTAGATAAAGTTCAAGCCACTGCCGAGAAGGCGGAACGAGAATACGGCGTTGAATCCGAAGAAGATTTGGTCAGCAAAGACAACGGAATACGAGTATTCGTTCCCAATTTAGCGGTAGGTGATACCTATTGGGTGGTGTTTGAACTCGCGACACCTCAAGGTTCTGATTTAGAATCCTTTGGCGATGCCACCGTTCAATATGTTGACACCTTGGCAAGACAGACGCAAAAACAGACTCTTCCATTAGAACTCAAAGGGAAGATTCCGCCAAAAATAGTCGCCGAACATGGCATTGGATTGTGGACGAGCGAAGTAACCTTTTATGCGATTGATGATCTTTATGAGAGAGATACCAGCACATTCAGAAAACGCCTCACTAACCATTTGAAAGTGCTTGAAAATGTGGGTTATAGCTTAGGTTCCTCTTATCTCGCCGATGATAGGATTGTACTGAACAAATTTCTTTCCTTGGCCGAAAACTTAGGAAAACAGCAAGTCAGCTCAGATGTTGAATATCCGAAACCCCAACAAATGACTCTGCTGAGAATGAATGCGTTTGGCAGACTGAGGAATGGTTTTGTTCAACGAGTGAATCAGTGAAAGCGAACGTCGGATTTGTAGGGTGGGTTCCGCCACGCGAAACCACACAACCTTCGCTCACCTTCTCACCCTAATAAAACCAAAGGAGCCTTTGTTAGGGTTTCTTGGCTTTCGGCCCTGCCTACCTGTCTGTCAACTTGAGATGAGAGTCAATAAGGGGCTTGACTTACAAATGGTGGGCAAACGGTCACAGGCAGGTTTGTGTTTGCCCACCCTACTGATAAATAAGGATATATTTCACAAAGAGTGCCGAACGAGGTTTGTAGCACCCTTTCCTCCTAACACCGAGTAAAAGAAATCCTATTTTTTGGAAAAATCGGATTTCTAACAAGGAAAGATAGGCACGATTCACGTCTTGTACATAACGCTGCCCCAATCGCCTCATTACTCGCAACGGGCCATTTCTTATGTTGGAGTCATCAACAAATAAACGTGGTTAGTCATCCGGACGTTAGCATGTCTTGCCACTCTTCTGCGCGGCAAGACGTGAAAATCAATTTGTAAAAATGACACTTCATAGCCAAATTATCTACTTATCATTGGTTTAGTCATTTTTCATTTTTCATTAGTAGGGAAGGAGGGCTAACGGCGTTCCTATCCATGTCGGTGTTGATTGTAAGTTAACGGCAAGGATTGTTTATGAGCAAGGATTTAATCTTGGAGTCTGGCGCTAAAACAATAAAAAAATTGTGGGTATTGGTGAGCGATATAGGGCCATACTTTAATTTGAAAACCTCAGAAGTCTTTTATGGCCCTCAAATAAGGCTGTTCAAATACTCTCAACACCACCTACCCATTTTTATAAAGTGCGAGTTTAGCCTAACAACAATATTTTTTTGTATCACTACTTTTTGGGCACTACCCTTTTTTAGGGAATGGCCCCCTAATCAATCCGTTTATTTCGACAATCCGTTGTACTAGCAACATATCTAGTACAACGGATTTGGGGAGTAAACGAATTGGTTCTGAGGGTGATTGAGTCAGGAGGTAGTACAACTTCTTTTAGGAGTAAACGGATTGGTTTTGAGGGTGGTTGAGTCAGGAGGTAGTACAACGATATCTAGTACAACTTCTTTTAGGAGTAAACGGATTGGTTCTGAGGGTGGTTGAGTCCGGAGGTAGTACAACGATATCTAGTACAACTTCTTTTAGGAGTAAACGGATTGGTTCTGAGGGTGGTTGAGTCCGGAGGTAGTACAACGATATCTAGTACAACGGATTTGGGGGTGTAAACGGATTGGTTCGGAGGCGGATTGAGTCAGGAATTCATTTTTTCCTTTTAGTCAAGGGTACTTTTTCAAGGAATGGCCCCCTAATCAATCCGTTTATTCCGACAATCCGTTGTACTAGCCTTCTTGTCAACCAAGGAGCTCAATATTCGTGTTTCACGGCACCGTGCCCACCTGCTTGTCTATTGCTGCTGCAATAACTACAAGGATTGTTTATATATAAAACCGGAGGACAAAAATACTTCACAATGAAATCCTTTCATAAGCCAATAATCCTTGTAGTTATTGTTTAATCGGTAATAAAAACTTCCAATGTTTTCAAAACCTCGGAGGTTTAATATTGCTCATAGCCAACTTCTTCTAATCGTTGCGCTTTTTCTGTCACCTGTTTTTCTAGTCTTGCCTTATACTGTTTAACATTATTGCGAATCTCTTGTGATTTTACCCCGATAATTTGCGCCGCGAGGATGCCAGCATTTTTGGCGCCGTTGATGGCAACGGTGGCAACCGGAATACCGCTGGGCATTTGCACAATAGATAATAGCGAATCAAGTCCTTGTAAAGTCGGCGTTTTTACCGGAACGCCGATAACCGGCAAGGGCGTAAGCGCGGCAATCACGCCTGGCAAATGGGCCGCACCCCCGGCCCCCGCAATAATCACTTCTAGGCCTCTGCCTTCGGCTTCTTTGGCATAATTAGATAAACGCGCCGGGGTGCGATGGGCCGAAGCAATGGTTAATTCATAAGCCACTCCCAATTCCTCTAGCATGGTTGCTGCTTCTTTCATAATGGGCAAATCGGAATCGCTGCCCATGACAATTCCTACGTTTGGTTTCGTCATATTTTCTCCTTATTATTGATTTGCCAAACTAAAATCGACGCAAAAGCCTGCAGCACGGCCGAAAATCATAACCGTTTGCATAAAGCAATTCGTCAAAGGTGGTTTTATTTGAAAACATAGTTTATCATTAAGCTGTGCTTATGAAAAATCCGTTGTACTCTCACTATACACAAAGGTGTAAATTATGATACCACGCTTAATTGCTATTGCATTCTCTCTACTGCTGATGACAGTCGCATCAGCCTCAAACATGCCTACCATTGATATTGGCATGACAGTCGTCAAAGTGCCGATTGCCCCGAAGTCGATGGATGAGGCGGCTAAGTACCTGAAAAAAGAGGCAGAAAAGAAGGGTATTCAAGAAATCGCCCATAACTATTTGCACAAAGAGTACAAGGCACAGGGGCTATCCAACATCAGACGCATCGAAATTTTCCAATTTTGCGATGCCAAACTTGCTAAGGCATTGATTGAACACGACATGAACTTTGCCGCTTATCTCCCTTGTCGGGTGGGCTTGATTGAAGATGAGCAGAGCAAAGGTTGGTTTGTGATGATAAACCCTAATATTTTCAAGGCCTCTATGGCAACGATGCCGCCGGAGTTGAAGAAACAAGCTGGCAAAGTTTGTGGCACTTTGATGAAGATTATTGGTGCTTCGCCCGCGGCAACTCCGGCAAACATGCCCTTTATGGATATGGCTCAGACAGTCGTCAAAATGCCGATTGTTGAGGATGTGGACATAGATGAAGCGATTGAATCCTTGTTATTGCGTGCCAATAACTTGAATGTAAAAACGGTTGCTCGTCTCAATCTGACTGACGAGTACAAGGCACTGGGACTCCCAAACATTAGACGCACAGATATTTTTCAATTTTGCGATGCGAGAATTTCTCAAAAACTGCTTAAGCATGATATAGGCTATCTCGTTTATATGCCTTGTCGGATTACTTTGGTTGAAGACAATGAGGGCAAAGGGTGGTTTGTGATGATGAATCTGGATATGTTGTTACCCTCTCATTTGCACAATCAGGCTGTCTCTTTCACTGAGAAGTTGATGGAGATTATTGAAGCCGGCGCTAACGGCGATTTGTAATACCGTTTGTATACTTTGCACCGTTAAAAATGCTCTCGCTTCGCTCGGAAACGGTTTTAGAATCGCGACACATCCCGCCACGGTTTTATTCCCCGATTGGACGGGGTAGGGGTGTGTAAAGAAGCTCTTATGATCTCGCTTCGCTCGGAACGATGTTGTAACGGTGCTAAGTATAGTAGTGGCTTTAGCCACTAAAAAGGCGATTACAAGCCGACTATACTGAGCACCGCCATAAATATAGCTCTTTCTGTCATTTCTTTGCTCTGAGAAATCTTATCATGTAAAGTATACAAACACTCCAAAGGCGATAAATCGCCTACTACAAACTAATTATACTGTCAAAAAGTCCTTCCATCCCATCCCCATAGCGACGCTTCGGCGTTGGTGAATTCAATATACACCCTATCCTTGGGAATCTTCAGGCTGTCTTCAATGAAGGCACACAATTTTTTTGACAGTTCTGCGGTACTCGCCGTCGGTAAACGGATGCTTTTTAGCACTAAAAAGGCTGTCGGTTGATCCGTTCCGGCAAACAACATTGGCGTATTGGCTTGTAGAGCCACCATCACATAACGTTCTGGTTTCCCTAAAGCTTGGGCAACGGTTTGTGAGGCATTTGCCAATAACGTCGTCTGTTGTTCTGGTTTTACGTCACTGTTGGTTTGAATTTGCAAATACGGCATTATTCTTCCTCCGATTCCTTTTTCGCACAATACTTGTCAACATAAGCCTGCATTTTGGCTTTTTCTTGCTGACGCATTTTATCAGTCAAGACGATAAATTTGCCCTGATTTTCTTTGTCTGGTTTCATCAAAGGACGCTTGGAGTTGAACAACTGCAATTGTTGGTTGGCTATTTTGCAGTTTTCCTCAAGAGTCCGTGTGGGTGGCGTTGCCGCTTTTTCGCCGGAGGGCGGCGCGTTTTCCTCTGAGTCTTTTTGAACCTCGGTTTTCGTGTCAGAAGTGATGGATTGTTCAGTGGGTAAATCCACTTTTTCCAAACACGCGGCGGATGGCGTTTGGGTGTAGATTATATTGCCTTCTTCATCTTGACAGCGATAGATTTCGGTGGCAGACGCATTGATGATAAGTCCGCTTAGCAGCAGTAGTAACGAGAGTCTTTTCATAAAGTTCTCCATTTTTTTGAACAAAGGAATCCTGAGTGCAAAGCTGAGCGCTGCGGAGCTTTGCACTTCTAATATCAATCATAACACAATTTCTCTGCTTATTAGATGTGCAAGGATCGCTAAGCACTCCTGTCTCTGTGCAAGGATCGCTAAGCACACATCGCGGTTTCTCAATGAATTAAACGGAACGTACTTCAAATCGGTGAAAATGACATGCCGGAACTAAAATTTAAATTCCTAGCCAAATTATCTACTTACCATTGATTGACTCATTTTTCATTTTTCATTTTTCATTTTTCATTAGTATAAAGCCCACCTCAAAATTCTTGGTAAAATGTCTTACCATTTTCTTACTCAATAAAGGCCATTTTGCAAATGTCCCTAAAATATTTGATGACGACTTATCGACAACGAGTCGATGCAGCTTTGGAGTCGTGGTTGCCAGCCGCCTCTATTCAACCCACGCACTTGCACGAAGCGATGCGGTATGCAGTACTTAATGGCGGCAAACGTGTGCGCCCGTTACTTGTTTATTTAACGGGCAGCGCCCTTGATGTTAATCCGGTTTCATTGGATGCACCCGCTTGTGCAGTTGAATTTGTTCATGCTTATTCATTGGTACATGATGATTTGCCGGCAATGGATGATGACGATTTGCGCCGAGGTAAACCGACTTGTCACAAAGCATTTGATGAAGCCACCGCCATTCTTGCCGGTGATGCGCTACAAATGCTCGCCTTTTATATTCTCAGTCACGATCCCAATTTGCAAACGACTGACAAACAACGCTTGGAAATGATTGAGACGTTGGCGCAGGCGAGTGGCTCACGCGGTATGGCGGGTGGACAAGCGATTGATATTGAATCCGTCGGGCAATCTTTAAACATTGCTGAATTGGAAAATATGCACATCCACAAAACCGGGGCACTGATTCGTGCCAGCGTCAAACTCGGCGCTTTGGCATCTCCCTCTATTAACTTAAGCCGGCTGGAAAAACTTGATCATTATGCCAAGTGCATTGGTTTAGCCTTTCAAATCCAAGACGATATTTTAGATGTCGAATCGACTACCAAAATGCTAGGCAAACGTCAAGGCTCAGACATTGCCCATGACAAAGTGACTTATCCCTCCTTATTGGGGCTACGTGGCGCCAAACAAATGGCCGAGGAATTAATTGAAGATGCCATAACAAGCTTAACCGATTTTGACCAAAAAGCGGAGCCGTTGCGCTGGATGGCAAACTATATTGTGACACGAAATTACTGATAACTTATTGTTTTTACAATAATTAACGAGTCGTTTTGATTTGGAGTCCAAACCTTTAGGTTTGGCAGTCGTCCAAACCTTTAGGTTTGGACGGAATCTAAGTCCAAAGCTAAAGCTTTGGACTCCATCTAAGTGGGGGGTGTTATTCCTCCAAGTTCTCCCATCAGCCAAAGTTCGCCTAGAGAATACTTTCCTAACCCTTTTTTCAGTTCTCGCGAATCAAGACGATGTAAGTAGCTTCCTTCATCATCACGTTCACAAACCAATATCACATCAGGATATTCAGAAAGTGCCGACACTAAACCATCAGAATGCGTCGTCACAATCAATTGTGTTCTCTGCGAAGCGTCAACAAGCATTTCAGCAAGGGTGGGTAAAATCTCTGGATGTAAACAGATTTCAGGTTCTTCAATACATAAGAGCGGCGGTGGATTTGGATCGAGCAGTAGTGCCATTAAAAATAAATAATGCAATGTGCCGTCGGAGAGACGGGGAGCTGGAATAGGCGAACTTAAGCCTTTTTCACGGATAAATATTTGAACGGTTCCACCGTAAATTTTGATACTCAGTTCTTCTGCTTCCTCATAAAACTTTTGGAACTGTTCAAGAACCTGTTGACTACGGAGCTTATATTGCAAGTCATTCAAAACGAGGCCGAAGTTACTGCCTTCTTCTTCGAGAGGATGTTCTGGTAAATCAGTATGTTGCGGTTTTCGGAGTGCTGAACCTTGGCCTAGGTGCCCGTGGCGATATAAGCCAATGTCTGAAAAGTTATTTTTTAGATAGAAAAAATTTTGGCTTATCAAGAATTCTGGAACACCGGCCTTGGGATTGATTCCTTTAGCAATAACGGATTGATCTGGGAAAATGCGGTATTCTTTTTTTATTTCTACATGACCAATGATCTCTTTTACTATTTCAAGTCTCTGATTAACGCTAGTGAAACTCAGATGATAGTTTAGAATTTTGGACTGTTCAGAATCATTGAGGAAGGCTTCAATTTTAGCGATAGGAACTTCCTCTTTGCCTTTCCAAAGAAATTCATTGACACCACCTCCCTTACGAATGGGAACCTGTAAATCTGTCGGTATTGCTTTTAGAATCCCAAACGCTTCAATAAGGTTCGACTTCCCAGAACCATTAGGGCCAATTAACACATTAAGTGGTTGCAATTCAATTTCTTCTCCCTGAGGGCCGTAGGATAGAAAATTTTGTAGTCTTAACTTTTGGACAAATATGTTGTCTTTCATTGGGTTTTTATCATCTAAGGGCTTTGGTGCGAGCACCGCCCTTGGCAAGCCCCAACGGGGCGAGATTAATACAGCCAGGGGCACCGCCCCTGGCTTTGGTGCGAGATTAATATAAAAAGGGGCAACGCCCTTGGCTTTGGGTTCGGAATGACAAAAGTGCAAATTATGCGTTCCGAAACGGATTGATTTAGGGGCCATTCATTCATTTTGGTAGGAGTCCGTTTTTCGGAGCAAAGTTTGGATAGCCCAAACTAAAAACGACGCAAAAGTTTGTTTCGCTCCGCGAAACTTTTCGCACTGTACGGTTAAAAAGATGATGTTTTATAGATGTAAAATCAATAACTTACCGAAATACGGCCGATTTTGGCACGGTACTAATTCGACTTTGTCAGATTTAATGTAACTCATTGATTTTAAAAGAATGGCCCCAAGAGGCCCTCTATATAAATCAATAACTTAGCACTTAGCTGTCATGTGACAAAGTAGAACTCAATAAACGCACAAAACCATCATTAGTCGGGCGTATTTCAAGTGAACCATTTTTAATCGTACAGGTTGAAACTTTTGCGTCGTTTGGACTCCTAAGTACTTATACTGTCCACCGTCACAATTTGCGCTTTTGGCCTTTTGGAAAAATCCCCGAGGTTAGTCACCTTTAGGTGACTTGAGCTTTCAGACAACTGCTTTAGCTGTTGGCTGTTAAATTAAAAAAAGCGCAATTTCTGACGATACTAAGTATACTCAAGCAAAATCTCGCAGCCTAACAGGTAAACGTTTTGCACCCCAATCGCCAGCTTGGGCTGCGAATACGCCCGCGCAAGCGGTACCACACCGATTACACTTACCATCGGCCGTCAAATTCCAATCACTTAATATATACCAGTCGCGTCCAATGAGTAAATTGCCGCAGCTATGACAATAAGTACTCCCGCCTTGCTTATCATGCACATTACCGGTATAAGCATAGCGCACCCCATTCTTTAGAGCGATTTGGCGAGCCATCGACAAAGTGTGAGCCGAAGTCGGGAGCTTATCTAACATTTTCCAGTCAGGATGAAAACCGGTGAAGTGCATCGGCACATCAGGGCCGAGATTTTCCACGACCCATTGTGTCATTTCTTCAAGTTCTGTTTCAGAATCATTTTCGTCCGGAATAAGCAACGTCGTTAGCTCAAACCAAACATTCGTCTCATGTTTGAGATAGCGCAAAGTATCGAGCACCGGCTGCAAATGCCCACCGGTCAATTTATAATAAAATCTCTCTGTGAAAGCCTTTAAGTCCATGTTAGCGGCATCCATATAACTAAAAAACTCGGTGCGCGGCTCGTCACAAATATAACCCGCCGTGACGGCCACCGATTTAATATCCCGTTCGCGGCACTCTTTAGCCACATCAATCGCATACTCGTGAAAAATAACGGGATCATTATAAGTATAAGCCACGCTGCGACAACCCCATTTTTGAGCAGCGCGAGCAAGCACATCGGGTGCCGCTTGATCAGCGAGCCTATCCATTTGGCGAGACTTGCTCACATCCCAATTTTGGCAAAATTTACACGCGAGATTACAACCGGCCGTGCCAAACGACAAAATAGGTGTGCCTGGCAAAAAATGATTAAGCGGTTTTTTCTCAATGGGATCAATGCAAAATCCGCTAGAACGCCCATAAGTCGTCAACACAATTTGTTGCTTTTGATTGGATCGCACAAAACACAAACCCTGCTGCCCCTCTTTCAACTTACAAGCGCGAGGACACAAATCACATTGGATACGCCCATCCTCTAATTGGTGCCAATAACGAGTTGGTACAATAGTTTGTAATGCTGAAGTATTCATATTGGTAATTGATAGCTGGTAATGGGTAATTTGTAGCGTTTGTAGTAGCGTTTGTAGTAGTCGCTTTAGCGACTAAAACACATTTATAGTAGCAACCACTACAAACAATGATATACTTGAATAGCTCGGCAATGCAACAAAAAGGTAAAAAACGATGAAAACAGTAAGAACACCCGCAGTCGCCGGTACGTTTTACCCTGCACCGGCCAATGAATTACGGACGATGGTCAGAAAATTGTTAAAAGAAACAAACACTTCAGAACCATCAGTCCCCAAAGCCATCATAGCACCACATGCCGGTTACGTCTATTCTGGGCCAATTGCCGCCAGCGTCTATGCGCGACTGACACCGGCCCGCGACACCATAAAGAAAGTCGTACTACTCGGCCCCTCTCACCGAGTTCCGTTGGAAGGACTAGCGGCCAGCAGCATGACAAGTTTTGCCACGCCCTTGGGCGAGATACCCGTGGACAAGCAAGCCATTGATGAAATCCTGTCTCTGCCCCAAGTCACCGTGCTAGATCAAGCACACGCCAACGAACACAGTCTCGAAGTCCAATTACCATTTCTACAAGAAGTCTTAGGAGACTTCAAGCTCATTCCCTTAGTTGTAGGTGATGCCAGCCCCGAACAAGTAGGAGAAGTCCTAGAAAAACTCTGGGGCGGCGAAGAAACGCTAATAGTCATCAGTTCCGACTTAAGCCACTATCGCGACTACGAAAAGGCGCAACAAATGGACAAATTGACCTCTATCGCTATCGAAAACCTGCGCCCAGAAGACATTTATCACGAACAAGCCTGTGGACGGTATCCCGTCAACGGCCTATTACAGGTCGCACGGACACGAGGCCTCTCGGCCAAAACAGTCGATTTGCGAAATTCTGGCGATACTGCCGGCACAAAAGATCAAGTAGTGGGGTATGGCGCTTATGCTTTTAACTAAAGAACACGGCGACACACTATTAGAAATCGCCAAACAATCCATCAAACACGGCCTCGACAAAGGCAAACCACTCGCGGTAGAACCGCAAGACTATGCAGAAGAATTGCAAAAATTGCGGGCCACCTTTGTCACCTTAGAAATCAACAACAACCTGCGCGGCTGCATAGGCACACTCGTGGCTCAGCGCCCACTGATCAGTGATGTCGCTTACCATGCACACGCCGCGGCCTTTTCCGATCCCCGTTTTCCCGGACTCAAAAGTAACGAATTTCCACAGCTGGACATCCACATCTCCATCCTAAGCGAACCAGAGCCAATAACCTTTGACTCCGAAGAACACCTCATCCAACAACTGCGCCCCGGCGTAGACGGACTCATCCTAACAGAAGGCTTTCGCAAAGGCACCTTTTTGCCCTCCGTCTGGGAATCCTTAACCGAACCCACCGACTTTCTCCACCATTTAAAACAAAAAGCCGGCCTACCACCGAACTATTGGTCAAATACCCTCAAAGTAGAACGCTACACAGCCGAATATATTTCCTAGTACAAAGCTGGAGTCCAAAGCTTCAGCTTTGGACGATTACATATTAGTATGAATAAACATCTACATACACCTATTCATTTTTTCTGTGACAATTCGCCTTACTTTATTACTGCGGCTATTTATGAAAAACGTCTGTTGTTGGCAAACGAAGACATAAAAGCTGAACTGTTGCGTCTAATTCATAAAGTTTTTCAGGAAAAAGATTGGATACTGGATCATTGGGTCATTTTGGACAATCACTATCACTTGTTGGGTAGTAGCCGCAAAGGTGAAGATTTACCAAAAATAATGCAAAGCATTCATTCACAATCCTGTTTTTTAATCAGTCAAACGACAAACTGCAAAAAACAGGTATGGTGGAATTATTGGGATTATTGTCCACGAAACGAAAAATAATACAAAATCCGCCAGAATTACTTACTAAATAATCCCATCAAACATGGCTACGTCACCAATCTTAATGACTACCCATTTTCCAGCTTCCAAGACGACTTTGGAAAAATCGGGCGTACCAAAATAGTCAAACAATTTCGTGAAAACACAGAATACAAAAACCTCAAAATAGAAGAAGACGACTTTTAAATTTTGAATTGGAATCCAAAGCTTCAACTTTGTACAACTGGAATCCAAAGCTTCAGCATGGACTCCAAGCTTCTCCATGACAAAAAAAACCTCCGAGTTTTGAAAACCTCGGAGGTTTATTTTTTGGATACCATTAATGTTCCTTTGTTGCGAACCTCGCGTACAAATGTACTTCTACTCTCACAAAATGATTGACAGCAATACTTGGTTTCTAGTATTTTGTCAAAGTTCTATTGACGGGTAACCGTTTTAACTTGGTACTGCCAAACTACTGTGGCATTGCCAAACTAAGTTTTTCTAGCGCGGAAAAACTGGAGCATCGGCAAAAGTTTTCGTGTACGAAAAACTTTGGACTCCTGCCAAACTAAGTTTTTCTAGCGCGGAAAAACTGGAACAACGATTGGAGTCCTGCCAAACTAAAGTTTGGACTCCTGTCTGACGTTTGGACGGATTTAAGGGCGTTGCCAAACGTTAGTTTGGACGACTGACAGACTACTAGGTTCTGAGAAACCAAGTTTCTTGAAGAAACTTGGTCTCTAATACCTAAATTGACATTAATTCACATCAGCCGTATTGAGCCAATATTCGTAAATAACCCACGAGCAGAATATCCACCAAATACAAAGCAATGATCACAACCATCGGCGACAAATCAAGCCCTTGCACCGGCGGAATTTTACGTCGCACTGGACGTAACACAGGTTCATTCAGGTGATGTAAAAGCTCAGTCAACGGATTGTAACTGTTAGGTGTGAGCCAACTTAAAATCACTTGAATGATAATCGCAAATATAAAAATATAAATCAATAAAGACAATAGGTTAGCCACAGATAACAAGAATAACCCAAATATACCAAGGGATTGACCATACAGCCAAGCGATCAAAGATAACTCCAGCATTTTTAACGTCAACATCAAGACAATAGCCGCAAAGTCGATGTCGCGCCAGCCAGGTATAAAGTTATAAAGAAGTCGCAAAGGCGGGTTTGTCAATCTCAAGAGCAATCGCAAGATGGGATCGTTACGAAAACCGACCCGCAGCCATTGCAATAAAAAACGCAGCATGATAAGCAAAATATAAATGCCAAACACCGTATTAATTAAAAACACCAAAGCGGTGATAAATGGACTTAGCACGTTATTGTTCTCCGAATTGTTTGGCCAAAGTGGCGGCGCGTTGCTGGGCCGCTTGCAAGGCTTGGTCAAACAAGGCCTGCAACCCACCGGCTTGTAAAGTATTAATGGCTTGTTCCGTCGTGCCGCCTTTCGAGGTGACACGCGATCGCAAAGTCGCGGCATCTTCTTGGCTTTCAAGGGCCATTTTGGCCGCGCCAAAGGCCGTTTGCAGCGTGAGCAAGCGGGCGCTTTCCTGCGGCAAGCCCAAGCCAATAGCGGCTTTTTCCAACACTTCCATCATCAAAAAGAAATAGGCGGGACCACTCCCTGATAACGCGGTAACTGCATCCATCTGAGTTTCGTCTTCCAGCCACAGGGTTAAGCCCACCGCCCGCAAAATATTTTCCGCCAATTCGCGCTGGAAGTCACTGACATGCGGATCGGCAAACAGGGCCGACGCGCCGCTTCGCACCAGTGCCGGCGTATTAGGCATCACGCGCACAATGGGCAGGGCCTGATTTGCACCCAGCCAACGCGCCAAATCCGCCACGCGGATGCCAGCCGCGATGCTGATAAACAAAGGCGGTGGCGCTGGCATGGCGGTAGCGATGGATTTGGCAACCTCTGGTAAGACTTGCGGTTTGATCGCTAACACGACGACGTTGGCACCGTCCATGGCTTGTAAATTATTAGTGTAACATTGTACTGGAAATTGAGCGGCAAGCGGTTGGGGATCAGTATCCGCAACCCGTAAATTTTCTTGGGCTACGCCCGTTTCAAGGAGTCCACCAATAAGGCTGCTCGCCATATTACCGCCGCCTATAAATGTTATAATGTTGTTTTTCATGCCAATTTTTTCCGTTAATTTTAGACACAACTCTTTGTAGCCCAACGAGCAACTTTTTTACCAGTCCAAACCTAAAGGTTTGGACGAAAGCTCGCCTTTAATTTTTAGTTTGTCCTAGGATTTTTCTGAACAACTATATACCCTTTTTTGGGCGGTATATTATCAATATTAAAGACTATTTTTACCATATCCAAAGTCTTTTTATTGCACTTTTTGCGGATAATGTGCCAATGCACTGAGGGTTTGAGGAAAGCCTCATAAGGAATATTGGTTGTCAAGGCGTGTGGGCGTGAATCGAAGAGCCTCGTCAAAGTATGACGTAACTCATTGATTTAATAAACCACTTAAGTGGGTAAACAAAAGTCATAACGAGCGGCTTGTGAGTCGCTAAAGCGACTACTACAAACCGAGTCGCTAAAGCGACTACTACAAACGGTAACTCATTGATTTAATAAACCACTTAAGTGGGTAAACAAAAGTATTTTAACATTTAGAGCGGTAATAGTCGCTAAAGCGACTACTACAAACCGACTACTACAAACCTGCTTAGATTTCAACCAACTCGTTGTTGGCGAGACTCTCATCGGCATATTTGGGTTCAACTAAATAGAGCCGAGGATTTTTGAACATTTCGTTCAAGGCTTGCCCTCCCTCCCAGCGAGCCTCACGGGATAAATCATAAACCACCAGTGTAATGTCTGACCAATAATTCAAGGGCAGCGGACGTACCAAATCTCCTATCACCGCTAATCGCGTTGCGCCATGCTTTTTCCGTAGCAGTGCCGCCGATTGTTTGGCAATTTTCCACCATCGGGCTTTCCTTGCCGCATCATTAAATTCATTGACTTCAGCTTCAATCAACGCCGATATCCATTGTTGCGGTGGCAAGAGTTTAACGGTTTCTACCATGCCCAAAGTCATCAACAACAAACCTAAAAATTGACGCATTCCAACGATTTGTATCTTATTATTCGCGTATTCAATTTTGGCTCTTGGGCACCATGACACAAATTCTTCAAATGAAATAGACACAGAGTCTAATGCCACACGCGGGACAAAAGCTAAGCTGTCGGGTTTAAAACCTCCTTCTTCGTCGAAAGCCGCTTTAACCTTTTTCTGAGTTTGGGCACGGACTTCAAAAATTGACAGACAGAAGCGGTTTGTTTGAGACTGAGGTAACCACAAATTATCAGGTAAAAACACAAGATTAGGAATATTATGAGGTCGATAGCGTCCCTCACTGTCCGGCCGCACCGGCCAATACTGGCCCCCTGCGAAGCGTAAAAAATCAATTTGCTGGCGTTGGGGATCGACAATCCAATATTCTGGCACACCCCCGGCTTCATAGTAATGCCGTTTGACTTCCCTATCTTGGGCCGCATGAGCCGGCAATATCACTTCAATGACTAAATCGGCCGGCCCTTCCATATACCAATTGTAGATATGATTCAATGGGTTACCACGAGAGAGTAAAATATCGGGTGTAATTCCACTATTGCCCAGATGCATGACAAAATCAGGGCCTATGCTTTGTCCACATCCACCGATACTGGTAGCCTTCGAGAGTTGCACTTCTAAAGAATCTCTTGTTGTCCGATGTCCCTCGTCTTTGCCATATTCGCCGGCACTTAAGTCTTCCGGTTGATAATCAAACTGTGAAGCCCATGCCTCCGCTTGTGTATGTTCTCCCTTTTCGCTGGTAGAAATGGGCGCGTCTGGATAGGCCACTTTTAAGGCTTCCCAACATAGTTTTCTATCAACCAGTGCAACGACGGCCGCGGCTCCCCATCCTTCAAGTATCATCCTAAATAATAATTGGCTTCCAGAGAGGCTATTACCAACGATAAGTTTACCGTCAATCAACTCGAGTTTGGACTCTGGAAGCCTACCCCACCATTGTTCAAATTCATCATGAGTCATAATAAACTCCCATAATACTATTTTGTAATCGTTTGAGCCTTTTCAAGCGAAGCCGGTATCATACAAGGATTCGTTATAATAACGGATTAAAAGCAATAACTACAAGGATTCGTTATAATAACGGATTAAAAGCAATAACTACAAGGATTCGTTATAATAACGGATTGAAAGCAATAACTACAAGGATTCGTTATAATAACGGATTAAAAACAATAAATACAAGGATTCGTTATAATAACGGATTGAAAGCAATAACTACAAGGATTCGTTATAATAACGGATTGAAAGCAATAACTACAAGGATTCGTTATAATAACGGATTAAAAGCAATAACTACAAGGATTCGTTATAATAACGGATTTAAAGCAATAACTACAAGGATTCGTTATAATAACGGATTTAAAGTAATAACTACAGGCAGATTCGTTGCTTATGAAAGGATTGAAAGTGAATAGCCCCAGGTTATACTGAAGGAAGCTTCAACCCTGAAAGGGTTGAATGTGAAGAGCAACTGGTGAAACATGGGGAAAAATGTAAAGCGCTTCAACCCTGAAAGGGGTTGGTTCAAGCCTAGATGCTAAAAGAGCAAAACCCTAACGGGTTATGTGCTTGATTCGTTTTCCACAAATACCATTCTAACCAAAAAAGCTTTGACTCCTTTGAATTAACACATCCCCAATTTCTTTTCCAAGTAGTGAATATTGGTGCCACCGGCTTGGAAAGTGGCATCTCTGAGCAAGCTTTTGTGTATGGGAATGTTGGTTTTGATGCCATCTATGATGATTTCATCCAAAGCCATTCTCATCCGTGCCATTGCCGAATCGCGGCTGTCACTGTGGGTGATGAGTTTGCCAACCATGGAGTCATAGTAGGGCGGCACGCGGTAACCGCTATAAATATGCGTATCGACGCGCACCCCAGGGCCGCCGGGCGCATGATAGCGGGAAATGATGCCAGGCGAGGGCAGAAAACTATCCGGATCCTCGGCATTGATGCGGCACTCCATGGCATGTCCATGAAAATGAATATCTTCTTGTTTATAATTCAACGGTTCGCCAGCCGCTATTCGCAATTGCTCGCGTACAATATCTATACCGGTGATGAATTCGGTAACGGGATGTTCAACCTGTAAACGGGTATTCATTTCAATGAAATAAAATTCCCCATTATCATACAGAAATTCAAATGTCCCGGCGCCGCGATAGCCAACATCTCGACAGGCTTGGGCACAACGTTCTCCAATTTCATGGCGCTTTTTTTGACTTAAACCGGGGGCTGGGGCTTCTTCTAACATCTTTTGATGACGACGCTGCATTGAGCAATCACGCTCGCCCAAGTGAATGGCATTGCCATAACTATCGGCCAACACTTGAAACTCTATATGTCTAGGATTTTCAAGAAATTTTTCCATGTACACTTGGTCATTACCAAAAGCAGCAGCGGCTTCATTGCGGGTTAAAGAAATGGCGTTAAGTAAGGCCGCTTCGCTACGCACGACGCGCATACCACGTCCACCCCCACCGCCGGCCGCTTTAATAATCACCGGGTAACTAATGTCGTGTGCCAACTGTAAATTCTTGTCCATATCCTCGTCAAGTGCGCCATCGGAGCCGGGCACACAGGGAACACCTGCTTTTTTCATCGCGGCAATGGCCGACACTTTATCCCCCATTAAACGAATGGTTTCTGGCCGAGGCCCTATGAAAATAAAGCCACTTTTTTCAACTTGTTCAGCAAAATCAGCATTTTCGGACAAAAAGCCGTAGCCCGGATGAATGGCAACAGCATCGGTGACTTCGGCGGCGCTAATGACGGCGGGAATATTCAGATAACTATTGGCTGACGGGGGTGAGCCAATACATACGGATTCGTCTGCCAGTCGTACATGCTTGAGATCACGGTCTGCGGACGAATGCACCGCCACAATTCTAATACCCATTTCTCGACAAGCCCTTAAAATTCTTAGGGCAATTTCTCCTCGGTTAGCGATAACCACTTTTGACAGCATGCACTTAACCTCTTTTTTTCAGTGATCGTTTTCAGTGAACAGTGATCAGTTATCAGTGATCAGTTATCAGTGATCAGTTATCAGTTTTCAGTTATCAGTGATCACTGACCACTGTTCACTGATTCATTCTAGGCTCAAGTTTTTGAATAGAAAAAACTTGAACCTAGAAATCAGTTTCAGTTATCAGTTTTCACAGGAGTGTGATCTTTATTCGATGCATACCTTAAATATAAAAATTGATTACAAATCAGTATTTTAAATTTACAACCTCAAATTGAGGTCACACTCTTTCACTGATAACTGATAACTGTTCACTGATAACTGATAACTGATAACTTATCACTGATAACTGATCATTGATAATGGTTACTCAATGACAAATAACGGCTGATCATATTCTACCGGTGCGCCGTTATCCACTAAAACCTTGGTGACAATGCCGGCCTTATCGGCCGTGATTTGATTGAGTATTTTCATAGCCTCAATGATGCACAAAGTATTTCCTTCATTGACCATTTGTCCTTCTTCAACAAACGCTTTGCTGGTGGGAGAAGCCGCTCGATAAAACGTGCCCACCATAGGTGAGCTAATGGTATGTCCCTTTGTCTCGTTGTCGGCTGACTCAGGCGGTGGAGAGGGCTGGGGTGAGGCTGGCACGGCTGCCGCTGGCGGCAGCGCGGTTTGTGGCATCACCACCGGCGCATTATGAGGATAACGACTGATACGCACGGAGTCTTCACCTTCGTGAATTTCTATCTCTGCCAGCCCAGACGCTTCAATCAGTTCTATGAGTTTTTCGATTTTTTCAAGTTCTATGAGTTTTTCGTTTTTTTCAGTATCCATGAAGCTACCTAGAATTCGACAAAATAGACAGTGCTGCTTGCAAAGCCAAGGTATATCCTTGCGCCCCGAGTCCGCTGATGACACCCGCTGCGATATCCGAAAAATAAGAAGGGTGTCGGAACGGTTCACGGGCATGCACATTGGACAAATGGACTTCAATAAACGGAATAGCAACAGCTAATAAGGCATCGCGCAAAGCGATACTGGTATGCGTGAAGGCGGCGGGGTTGATTATAATAAAATCAACCTGATTGTGGTGTGCCGCATGGATTTGTTCCAGCAATTCGTGTTCGGCATTGCTTTGAAAAGTGGTGAGGGTGTGTTGGTGCGCTTGTGCCAATTCAACCAGATGTTGATTAATGCTTGCCAAGGTGCTTTTACCGTAGTGCGTTGGTTCGCGCTCACCTAACAAATTAAGATTCGGGCCGTGTAGCACGACTATATTAAACATTTTGGGTTAAGTTTGGTTGGGGTTAATTAGAGTTATTATGAAATTATACGGAACGTATACTAATGAAAAATGAAAAATGAAAAATGAAAAATGATTAAATCAATGATAAGTAGATAATTTGGCTATGAATTATCTGAAAAGTTCAGTTTGTCATTTTCACAGATTTGAAGTACGTTCCGTATACTTCTTTCAGGGTAAAAATGATCGTTACTCGACTACAAACCGTCATGTCGTGTAGGGGCAATCCTTTATGGTTGCCCGAACGAAATGGTTGCCCGAACGAAATGGTTGCCCGAACGAAATGGTTGCCCGAACGAAATGGTTGCCCTCACCCAAAAGCGGTACGATATGGCATTGAGTGTTAGGGTGGGTGAGAGTGAAAAAAGCTTTTCAGTCATGTAATACGTATGCGTCTACAATACCACAATTTGAGTAAAAATGATGCTTATTAGTTAGAACACAGCAATTATAATTCTCTATAACAACCTGATTTAATTATATAAAAATTTTATTAGACGATACAGGCTTAAATCTCGACCTCATACTGGTCAGTTTTGAGGGCCGTATCGATCCATGACATCCCACTCAGAGCCTCATACCACTGAGAAATCCGATTTTTCCAAAAAATAGGATTTCTTTGACTTTTGGGTGGTACGGAAACTGGAGCGATCCCGCACTGCGCGTGAGGCGATAAATCGCCTACTACAAACGGGCCTTTTCCTTATTTTTAAGGGATGATATCTGTCTACGCACTTTTGGGTTCTAGGCATTGAACTGATAGAATCATTTATAAGATTCAATTTAACCCTTAATTCGCATTGACAAAATACGGTGAACAAAATGATGGTGGAAACCCCCGAACTCAAGACACTTTGCATCAGTTGCCTGCAATACAAGGGGCATCGCTCACTATGCCTACAGTGTGGTTATGACGAGCGTAAATATAAAGAACATCCTTTATATCTTAAGCCACGAACTCTTCTAAAAAATCAATACGTTATTGGAATTCCCCTCGGCCAAGGTGGGTTTGGCATCACTTATATTGGGCAAGATTTATGGTTGCAAAAAAAAGTCGCCATTAAAGAGTACCTTCCCGCGGCCCTTGCTACCCGTGATGTTTTCACATCGACTATTATCCCACTCAAAAAACAGGAAAATACTTTTAATAAAGGATTACAATTTTTTATTGATGAGGCCCGCAATCTCGCCAAATTTGACCATCCGAATATCGTCAGGGTGATTAATTTCTTTGAAGAAAATCAAACCGGTTATATGGTGATGGATTATTTGGAAGGCTTAAGTCCAGTAGACATTTTAACTCAAGCCGGCGGACGTTTACCGGTGGATGAGGCCTTAGCCATCATCTTACCCATTCTTGATGCTTTGGCAGAAGTTCATGCTCAACACATTTATCACCGTGATATTTCTTTACAAAATATTCGTATTTTAAAGTCGGGTGTGCCCATTTTGGTTGATTTTGGCGCGGCGCGGCATATTGTGGGTGAGCAGAGTTGCACGTTGGATTTGGTGCTAAAACATGGCTATTCACCGCTAGAACAGTATTCTGGCAAGGGAAAAATGGGGCCTTGGACGGATATTTATGCCGGTGGCGCGTCGTTATATTTGCTGATCACCGGCACATTGCCCCCAGCGGCGACTGATCGGTTTTGCGAAGATAGCTTAATAGCGCCCACTTCGCTGTGCGTGGAAATTGGAACGATAGTCAATGATGCCATCATGCGGGCACTGGCGATTAAATTTGAAGAGCGTTTTCAAACCGTTCAAGAATTTAAAGCGGCTTTGCTTGGAAGTGAGGCGGCTCTACTTCCGAGCACCCTTTCGGCGTTGCCGCCAGTGCCAACTCAATCCCGGCCGCAGTACGACAGGCGAAAAGGCAAGAGAAAAACGGTCGCTATGATTGCCGCAAGCGTGTTATTTTTATTAATGTTGTCGGGGGGGTTGCTGTTTTCTTTTCAACAACAAAACGCCCATCCGGTTAAACTTTTATTTGAGCAAGCACAGGCTCAGTGGGCGAGTGACAAATTGATGAAGCCGGCGGGTGATAATGCTTATGAAACTTATCATGAAATTCTTGAAATGGCACCGAATAATGCACAAGCGAAAGCGGGGTTGCTCAAAATGGCTGAACATTATCAGCACCTAGCCCGTGTTGCTCAGAAAAAGGGTAACTTAGAGGAAAGTTTTCATATGATTCAACAAGGCTTGCAGGTAATGCCGACACATAGAGGTTTGCAAGCTTATGAACAAAGCTTGAGACAGCAGATTGCACAACAGCAACAAGCTTTGGCGCGTGCTGCACAAGTGAAACAATTACTAAGTCAAGCCGCCCAACATTTAGCGATGTCACAACTTGAGGCCGCTTATGCTACCTATCAAGAAGTTTTTGCCATTGAACCTGACAATCAGCCGGCGCGTGCCAAAGTCCAACAGGTGGCCGAAAAATATGTGCAATTGGCGCGTACACAAAAAGGCAGTCTATCGAGTCGTTTGTCTTTTATTAATAAAGGATTAGCTTTATTTCCTAACCATCGTGGTTTGCTTGCGTTGAAACAAGCATTGAATGATGAAAAATTGGCACGACAACGCGAGCTGGAGGCAAAGCGGGCACGACAGCGCGAGCTTGAAGCAAAACGGGCACGGCAACGTGAGCTTGAAGCAAAACGGGCACGGCAACGTGAGCTTGAAGCAAAACGGGCACGACAGCGCGCGCTTGAAGCAAAACGGGCACGGCAACGTGAGCTGGAGGCAAAACGGGCACAACAACGACAGATTGAAAAATTGCTTAGAAAAGCGGAAATTCAACTTAAAGCGTTGCGCTTAACTACACCTAGCGGTAATAATGCTTATGAGACTTATCAAAATATATTGAGTATGGCACCCGACAATGGGCAAGCTCAAGCCGGATTGAGAAAAATTGCCGATCAATATGAACAACTGGCACATATTAAGCGAGATGATTTGCGAAAAAATTTGGCATTAATTGAAAAAGGTTTGAAAATTTTGCCCACACACGCCGGCTTGAAGGCACTGCGTCAAACCCTCATACAAAAAATGCAGCGTGTACAGCCTCGCCCCAACTCTCTCGGAGAAGGGAGAGAGGGCATATCAAGGCCGCGTGTGATAATACATCCTCACCCCAATTCTCAAGAAACCGCAGATAAGTCAAAGCCGCGTGTGACAGCACAGCCTCGTTCCAACCCTGTCCCTCAAAGGAGTACGCTGCCGCCCCAAGCGACAAGTTCATTGCCACCGCGCCGTATTGTGGTTGTACACCCTCGCCCCAAGCTTCTCCCTCAAGAGAGAAGGGACACCCCACCACCTCAAGAAAAACCGCCAGCGGCAGACAGCACCGTGCAAAATTTGCTTGCTCTGGCTCGACAACACTTTGAAGCGGCGCAATTTGAGGCTGCCATTCAAACTTATAGAAATGTTTTGAGGATTGCCCCCGGCAATGTGCAAGCCATAACCGGCTTGCAGCAAATGGCCTATCACTATGAACAATTAGCAAGGTTCCAAAATAAACAAGGCCATTTACAGAAAGGTTTATCTTTAGTTAAAAAAGGATTGGCAGCTTATTCCACGCAAAGTTTATTGGCGTTGCAAGGAGAAATCATCCGCCGTTTAAATGAAAAAACGCTTCCCGATGCGGAGCCTCCACGCCTCATTTTCACGCCTTCCTTTTAACAGGGAAAAGGAGCAAAGGGACAGAAGCAACGGAAAATGGGTATTACCAATGACCAAATACCAAATACCAAATGAAACACATTATTAGTCACCTTGCCGTGACAATCGCAGCCCTGTTATCGCCATCGACAAGCATTGCCCAAGAGCTTTGGATTATTCCCAATATCTTTGTTTCTTCAAGAAATTTTGAATATTCAGTGGTAAATGGCAATGTCCATGGTCATATTAACTCACTGGGGGGCGGTGTCACTGGCATTTACCGAAATTTTTACATAGATTTATCCGGCGAAAGAAACCTCTCAGTCAACGAAGAGTCAATTATTAATGGTTTGTCCAATACGATAGAGCTTGAGCGTACCGACTTTGCTGCCTCTATGGGTTATGCCATCAATGGTTCCATTAGTACGTTTGTGGGCTATAAATACGGCAAATCAACGCTTACTGAGTTAGCCTTTTCTCCCTTTGCGGGCGCAAAAACAAGTTTAGAAGGGAAAGGATGGTTTATTGGTGCCGGTGGTGGTTGGCAGGTTTATGACTGGGGTACTTTTTCATTCAGTGCAGCCTACGCCAAAATGGTTGCCAACTATAATTCATTCTCCTTTGGTACGGCTGAAGGAGATGCATCGGGCACCAGTTTAGGGATTAAATGGAAAGCGCCCTTGACGAATAATCTTTATTATGACTTGTCGCTGATACGCCATGATTATTATTATGAAGACTTTCGTGAACTTGACTTCGATATTTCAGAACAAATCCTCTCGTTGAGACTTGGCATATCGTATCGGTTTTAGAAAGCCTTGCTCAAACGTGGCGCTTTTTCTCAGCAAGAACTACAAGGATTCGTTATAATAACGGATTGGTACCGAGGTGGATTGAAATCCTTACAATAACTACAAGGATTCGTTAATAACTACAAGGATTCGTTAATAACTACAAGGATTCGTTATAATAACGGATTGGTACCGAGGAGGATTGAAATCCTAACAGTAACTACAAGGATTCGTTATAATAACGGATTGGTACCGAGGAAGACTGAAATCCTAACAATAACTACAAGGATTATTTAATAACTACAAGGATTCGTTATAATAAGGGATTAGTACCGAGGTGGATTGAAATCCTTACAGTAACTACAAGGATTCGTTAATAACTACAAGGATTCGTTATAATAAGGGATTAGTACCGATGAGGATTCAAATCCTAACAATAACTACAATAATAAGTTGCTTATAAAAGGATTAAACCCAAACACCACCACGATCTAATCCTTTATTATATACAATCCTTGTAGTTGCTTTTAGTACCGATGAGGATTCAAATCCTAACAATAACTACAATAATAAGTTGCTTATAAAAGGATTAAACCCAAACACCACCACGATCTAATCCGTTATTATAACGAATCCTTGTAGTTATTGAATCCTTGTAGTTATCCCAAGAGGACTGAAATCCCAACAATAACATTTCAGGAGAACTCAACATGAAATCTCAACATTTACTCACAATTCTTATATTAATCATGGCCTTACCCATCAACGCCGAAGTCAGCCTCGACGGCACTCTCGGCCGTGGCGGCCCGTTACCCGGCCCCGACTATCTCATTGGGGCCAAATTAGGCCAACAACGCGGCGGCAACCTATTCCACAGCTTTCGTGACTTCAATCTCAACCTGAGCGAAAGCGCCACCTTTTCAGGGCCTAACAACGTCCAAAACGTTATCAGTCGCGTCACCGGCGGTAATCCCTCAAACATAGACGGATTAATTCGCTCCACCATTCCCAACGCCGACATGTATTTTATTAATCCGTATGGGATCATGTTTGGGCCCAATGCACGGCTAGACGTGCAAGGCAGTTTCCACGCCAGCACCGCCGACTATCTGCGCTTTTCTGACGGAGGACGCTTTGAGGCTCGTCAGCCTAATAATAGTCTGTTGACGGTGGCGCCCATCGAGGCGTTTGGTTTTTTGAATACGCCACTGGCCCCCATTTCGGTTAAAGGACATGGCGAAGTCACCGAAGATTGGGAAAACCAATCCACCGGCCTCAGCGTGCCAAAAGGCAAAACCCTCTCACTCATTGGTAGCGGCATCGAAATCAAAAACGGCACTTTTTTCAAAAAAAATGATAGAACGCTCAACTTACCCCTTCTCCGGGCACCCTCTGGAAAAATTAACTTAACCAGCGTCGCCAGCCCCGGTGAAGTGATTTCAACCGAAGCCGGTTTTTTAGAGATATCATCATTTGAAAAATTGGCGGCCATCAAACTTTCAGATCATTCACTGGTGGATGTTAGTGGCAAAGGCAGTGGCAGTCTTTTTATTCGTGCTGGAAGTCTTGAATTGACCGAAAGTTATATCAGGAGTGAAAGGCTCCACGTTCAAGAGGGTGGAGTCATAGACAGCAAGACTGACACGCTCCACGCTCAAGAAGATGGAATCACAGACATTCAGGCCGACCATATGAGCTTGACAAATTCACACATTCAAAGTGTCACCAACGATGTCGGAAATAGTAACGCAATCGTTATCTTCGTAGCCGATACATTGACACTTTCTTCGAGTATTATTATTGGCAACTCGCACAGTAAGCAAACGAACGCCGGCAAAGGTGGAAAGATTCAGATAGAGGCGGAGCAAGTGAGGCTAGAGAATCAATCAAGTATTGCCAGTTCCACATTTGGGGCTGGAGAAGGGGGTACTATCACTCTTAAAGTGGCTGATACTTTGAGCATTTCCGGGAAACGTGAGACAAACCGGCCGAGCGGTATTGTGAGCAACTCGCACGCGACACAAGTCAATGCCGGTACTGCCGGACAGATTGAAATAGAAGCAGGCCAAATCCTGATAGAGAACGGAAGTATTGCGAGTAACACATTTGGTTTTGGAAACGGCGGCGCTATCGTTCTCAAAGTGGCTGAGACTTTAGCGTTGAGTGATGGCGGGAAGATTACTAGCGAGTCAGCGCGTCTTCCAGAAGCTATCAGCCTTCCGATAGGTCATGCTGGGCGTATTGAGATAGAAGCAAACCAACTAAGCTTAACGGAGCAAGCCAGAATTGCAGGTTCCACAGCAGGTGTCGGAGACGGGGGTACTGTCCTGATCAAAGTGGCTGACGTTTTAACACTTTCAAATCAGAGTCAGATTGGCGCCTTATCAAAAAGCGCTGAAGCCAATGCTGGCAAAGCCGGCGAAATCTCGGTGCAAGCACGCGCCATAAACCTAATAAACAATAGTCTCATAACGGCAGAAACCGCAAACGCCAGTGGGGGCAATATCACTGTCACCACAGCGGATTTATTGTATCTGCGGGGAGGGAAAATTACCACCAGTGTCAAGGGTGGTACCGGTGATGGTGGTAATATCACGATTTCTCATCCGGTGTTTGTGGTACTGAATCAAGGAGGAATCAAAGCACGAGCCGATGAAGGCCGAGGGGGAGATATTTACATTCAATCGGAGCAATTTGTGCGCTCTAATAACAGTCTGGTGAGTGCCTCTTCAAGATTGGGCATAGACGGGAACGTGGAGATTGACGCGCCGGAAATCAATATGGATGCGTTTTTGCTGGTGTTGTCGGGTAATTATATTGATGCCAGCGGCCAATTCCAACCGTCTTGCGACACACAACGAACTCATCAGAATCGTTTTGTGGTTAAGCCCTATGCCGGCCGCCGCGCCTCTCCTTCTGATTGGAAAGCGAGCCATTTATTGCTCAACCGCTCGGAAAAAACCAGCCACCGTCCGAAAACGGGGCCATTTCACCAGGTTTCTACTGGTAAACTTTCCATTAAGCCCGTCTTTCTATTGGCCCAATGTCAACCTCAACAGAAGGCACCGGTTAAAGCGGACCGAAAAAACAGTCCCGTGATTGACGAGCAGTTGTTTTTAAAAGCGTCAGCTTTGGCATGGAGTCCAAAGCTTCAGCTTTGGATAGAAATAGGCCGTCCAAAGCGGCCGTTTGTAGTAGGCGATTTATCGCCTGAAACGATTAAAAGTTTCTAGTTTCTAGTTTCTAGTTTCTAGTTTCTAGTTCATAGTTTGTAGTTTGTAGTTTGTAGTAGGCGATTTATCGCCTGAAACTGTTAAAAGTATCTAGTTTATAGTTTATAGTTTATAGTTTATAGTTTATAGTTCATAGTTTGTAGTTTGTAGTAGGCGATTTATCGCCTGAAACTGTTAAAAGTATCTAGCTTATAGTTTATAGTTTATAGTTCATAGTTTGTAGTAGGCGATTTATCGCCTGAAATGGTTCCTAGTACAGGAGGGCGGAAATATTCATACCACCCCTCAGCCAACGGCTAAAGCCGTTGTCTAAAAGCTTAAGTACCCTAAAGGGCACTATAAGAGAGTTAGTAGGCTTTAGCTTGACGATGCTTTCAGACAACGGTTTAGGCTAAAGTTTCGTTCCGCGAAACTTTAGCCTAAAATGCTGTTGGCTGTTGGTGGTATGGGGATTTCCGCTCTCCCGTACTAGTTTCTAGTTTCTAGTTTCTAGTTTCTAGTTTGTAGTTTCTAGTTTGTAGTAGGCGATTTATCGCCAGAAACTGTTCCTAGTACAGGAGGGCGGAAATATTCATACCACCCCTCAGCCAACGGCTGATGCTGTTGGTGGTATGGGGATTTCCGCTCTCCCGTACTAGTTTATAGAGTTTGTAGTTTGTAGTTTATAGTTTGTAGTAGGCGATTTATCGCCTGAAACTGTTATAGTTTATAGTTTATAGTTTAAAGTTTATAGTTTCTAGTTTGTAGTTTGTAGTTTGTAGTTTGTAGTTTGTAGTTTGTAGTAGGCGATTTATCGCCTGAAACTGTTATAGTTTATAGTTTATAGTTTAAAGTTTATAGTTTGTAGTTTGTAGTTTGTAGTAGGCGATTTATCGCCTGAAACTGTTCATAGTTTCTAGTTTATAGTAGGCAATTTATCACCCACTACTACAAACGGGGAAGTGGCTAAAGCCACTACTACAAACGGGAGAGTGGTTAAAGCCACTACTACAAACGGGGAAGTGGCTAAAGCTATTACTATAAACGGCCTTGAAAGTAGCTAAAGCCATTACTATAAATAATTTTAAAGATGGCTAAAGCCACTACGATAAACTGATAACTGATCACTGAAAATAAAAACGGATATGTCATTAACTACACTGATAAAAACCGGCCTCAACGCCTTATTAGATGGGCCAGTTATAGAAGCCCTTGGGCAACGGGCCGGCAATAAAGCCATTTCTGTTCTCCATGAGCATTTTACTTTTACCGCTTTTGAGATGGCGCATGCCTATCAAAAAAGTTATGGTTATGCCTTGGCGGCTATTGGGGCTGGTTTGGCGGCCCCTGAGGATAGGTTTAAATTTATACGACAACTTAAGCATTCTAAAGTGGAGCGTGAGTTTGCGGACCAAATCGAGGCCGTTTATTTGCGGCCGTTTGCGGCCCAGCGGGGTGTGCAAGACGAGGTTGCGCTCCAAGCGTTACGAAGTCAACTGATTGAATGTATTAAGGATTTAAGCAAATGGCCGCAGATTTTTTCCGCAGAAGAGCGGCCGTTGTCTGAGGCGGAGTTGGCGGCGTTTCTGAGTCATCGAGGCACTTTGGCAATTACTGATTTGGTGTTGGAGCAGTTGCGCGGTGTGCAAGCTAAGCTTGCTGTCGAAGATAATACCGGGTGTGAAGGGCTGCTGGATGAGACGTTGGTGGCTTTTTTTCGGCATGAGGAGTTGTTGGGTGACGCGGTGTTGTTTTTCTTTAGGGAGATACTTCGCAAGGAGCCGCGTGTTGAGAAAACGTTAGCGGCCTTAGAAAGAAAGGCGCTTTGGGCCGATGTGCGCGCTATTAAAAACACCCAACAGCGTCTCGTGAGCCGCTTGCAACGGCAGTTGGATGAGCAAGCGGCCGTTGTAAAGGCGGCCGTTGAGGCCGGTGATTTTGCGAAAGTGAGTCAATTGTCGCCACAGGTGGCGCGTTTGCAGGACTTTATTGCTGAGGTGCCGTCTAAGTTACAGGCCGCTCAGGCCGCTTGGCAACGTAGTCATCAGTCTTTGATTGCGTTTGCACAACGTTTTGAGAGTTGGGCTAAGTTGCTGGATAACAAGGTGGAGCAGGTGTTGGCGGCGATGGATGGGTTGCGTGGTACGGTTATTCGAATTGATGAGAATGTTGAGGTGTTGCTAGAGAAAGTTGATGAGTTAATGCGGCGGTTTGAGTTGTCGCCACAAATTAAAGCGCGTGATGAATTTACGCCTCATAATAGTCGTAGTCTGGCACTGATCCAACAAGCCGTGACTCAATTAAACGCGTTGGGCGTTCCGCCGTTTGGAAAAGCCGGGCTAGGAAAAATGTCCTGGATTTCGGCTCTCAAGGCTATCAAGGCTGGCAGTGTTTTGTTTTCGACAGGTAATGCCAACAATCTGACAGAGGCCGAGCGGTTGTTTGTCCAAGCGCGAAACAGTACCCAAGTGCCGGCCGAAAAGGCCTTAGCCTCTTTTAATCTCTTTCAGGTGCGGTTGCGGCGTAAAGCTTATGATGAAGCGTTGGCCGATTTACAAACCGCGATAGCAATTGATCCCAATTATGCGTTGCATGATGTTAATAAGTATCCTATGGTGCGGATACTCGGTGCCGGTGGCATGGGCTGCGTGTTTCTGTGCCACAATCAATGGGCAGAAGGCGATAAAGTGGTTGTCAAATGCTTTTGGGAAGGGCGCAAAGGAAGCCACCAACAGATTTTCGGCGAAGCAATGATTATGCGTAAAATCGCCGGCGCGTATGTGCCAACGCCATTAGATTCTGGTTATGTTAATGCTGTCCAACAAGAACGCCCGTTTTTTGTAACGGAATATATTGAGGATGCGTTGGATGGCGAAACCTGGCTAAAAAAGCATGGCAAACTCGATGTACCAACCGGTATTGCCGTCGGGATACAAATTGCGAAAGGCCTTCAAGTAGCGCATGAACACGGGATTTATCATTTGGATATTAAGCCCGCCAATTTGTTATTTAAAGAAACAGAAACGGGCTTAATGGTCAAAATAATTTATTTTGGATTAGCACGAATAGCAACGTCTTTAAAACAACAAGCCTTGTCGCGCAGTCGTGCCAGTTCCATGACGCAAATGGCGCAAGGCATCTTTTTTGGCACGTTGTTCTATGCGCCACCAGAACAATTTGGAGAGACTCAATATGGTCAACCCGGCGCGAAAAGCGATTTGTTTTCGACAGGGGCAGCGTTGTATCGGTTAATGACTCAAGAAAGTCCACAAAACCTGAACCCGTTGCGCTTAGCCGACGCACCGGCCGAGTTATTTCAGTTATTGTGTGAATGCAAGGAAGAAAACCCAGCGCAGCGGCCAGAATCGGCACAACTGGCAAGCCGTTTAGAAGCCCTTCCACAGGTGGAAACCGAGGCCGACTTCGCAGAAGTGCAACGCCGAAAGGCCCAACAAGCGGCCATCAGAGAACAAGTTACCGAGCAAAAACCGCGTCGAAAGGCCCAACAAGCGCCTAAGCCAAAAAAACCTCGCTTGCCTTTAAAGAGTGATAGGTTTGGCGAGCTTCGTGTAGTTTGTAGTAGGCGCTTTAGCGCCTTGCGTTTGTAGGAGTTGTTTAGCGCCTTGCGTTTGTAGTAGGTGCTTTAGCGCCTTGCGTTTGTAGTAGGTGCTTTAGCGCCTAAGTACATACTACATACTACAAACGACATAACGACATACTATAAATTATAAACTATATACTAGAAACTTTTCTAGTTTCAGGCGCTAAAGCGCCTACTACAAACTATAAATTCTAAACGAGATACTAGATACTTTTTCTAGTTTCAGGCGCTAAAGCGCCTACTACAAACTAAAAATCCAAACATAACAAGGATAAATGATGCTACGGGTTTATGTATTCCCAACCGTCATTATATGGTCGATAATTCGGCTAAGCCTTTGTAGAAAAAGGGAAATATTTCACTATCAATCGGCCTCGTCAGTTTGGCAAAACATTTTTACTCGCCAAACAACTCAACCAGCGTGATGATTGTGTGGCGTTGAAGATTAGCTTTGAGGGAATTGATGCAGAGACGCATCAGCATCAGGAAAGCTTTATCGCTGAATTTCTAATCATGATAGCCCATCGCCTTGAGTTTTTGGGCTTTGAGCATCTGTCGCAATTGACTGAAGAACATCGCCCTTCGATCACTCACCTACCCGCGTTATCTCGCTTCATCACACAGTTGGTGGGAACGATGCCCAGCAAATCGTGGGTGTTGATGATAGATGAAGTGGATAAAAGCAGTAACAATCAGTTATTCTTATATTTTTTGGGTATGTTACGGAATAAATACCTAACCAGAGACGAGGGTGAAGAAACCTTCCAATCAGTCATTTTGGCCGGCGTACATGATATAAAAACGCTCAAGGCCAAAATTCGCCCGGATGCAGGAAGTGGGAGGTACAACAGTCCGTGGAATATTGCGATTGACTTTAAGGTGGATTTGAGTTTTGCGCCTGATGAGATTGGGACAATGTTGCACGATTACAGCCTTGATAAGCAGATATCGCTTGACATCTCGGCGATTGCGGCCCGATTATATTACTATACCGCCGGTTATCCCTATTTGGTCAGTAAGCTGTGTAAATTGATAGATGAAGAGATTGTTCCAAATCGCCTCGAAAAAAAATCTTGTTTCTAGTTAGATATACTAATGAAAACTGAAAACTGAAAAATGACTTATTTAACCTAAGTCTATAATTTAATTATGTAGTTTGTAGTAGGCGATTTATCGCCTGAAACCGTGAAAAAAATCTTGTTTCTAGTTAGATATACTAATGAAAAATTAAAGAAAATTTCATTTTCACGGATTTGAAGTAGGTTCCGTATACTAGAATCTTTTTATAGTTTCAGGCGCTAAAGCGCCTACTACAAACTACAAACTACAAACTACAAACTACAAACTACAAACTACAAACTACAAACTATAAACGTTTGGGAAACTCAAGAAGAACAAGGGAGTTTTCATCGTCTGAATAATCGTCCAGAAAAAGGCATTAGTGTTACCTCATATCGGTGTGAAACACTAGCAAATGCTTTGGAAATGGATGTGGAGATGCGTTGATTAGTACAACGAATTACGGGGATAAACGAATTGAATTTTTTGGAAACTTATTCGGGTGTGTTTCACTTGTGCTTTTAGAAGGTTTTATTGGTAAGCACTTCAATAACCCGACACTTGAAATCCTTTTTTATATACAATCCTTGTAGTTGCTGTTTTCGATAGGGCCTTCAACCAAATCAACAGAATAAATTCTATAACATGGCCCTCAAAAAAAACCGCTTTAAAAAGACACCTTAGCATGGTAAGCACTTCAATAACCCGACACTTTAAATCCTTTTTTATATACAATCCTTGTAGTTGCTGTTCATTTTTCATTAGTACAAACCGTGTCTTCACTTAGCTTATATATAACACTATGAAAATACTCATCATCGGCAGTGGCGGCCGTGAACATGCCTTAGCATGGAAAGCGGCCCAATCAGACAAAGTCACCAAAGTCTTTGTGGCTCCCGGCAACGCTGGCACGGCACAAGAAGCGAAACTAGAAAACGTTCCAATTAAAGCAGACAACGTGTCTACCCTCGTCAAGTTTGCCCAAGACAATGCGATTGATTTAACCATCGTTGGCCCAGAAGCGCCGCTGGTTTCTGGAATTGTTGATGAATTTCAACAAGTTGGCCTACGTTGTTTTGGGCCTAGCAAAGCGGCCGCACAATTGGAAGGCTCTAAAGCCTTTACTAAAGACTTTCTCTCCCGTCATCAGATTCCTACCGCCGCCTACGCTAATTTTACTGACTTAGAAAAGGCGATAGCCTACATTCGCGAAGTTGGTGCGCCGATTGTGGTGAAAGCGGATGGTTTAGCGGCCGGTAAAGGCGTGATTTTGGCCCAAACGGAAGAGGAAGCGATTACCGCCGTGCAACATATGCTGGCGGGTAATGCTTTTGGCGACGCCGGGCATCGTGTTGTCATTGAAGCGTTTTTACAAGGCGAAGAGGCCAGTTTTACTTGTCTGGTAGATGGAGAACATATTCTCCCGTTGGCGACTTCTCAAGATCATAAGGCCCGCGACGAGGGCGATAAGGGCCCCAACACGGGCGGCATGGGGGCCTATTCACCGGCCCCCGTTGTTACAAATGAAGTCCATGCGCGAATTATGGCCGACATCATAGAACCGACTGTGCGTGGTATGGCGGCCGAAGGCTACCCTTACACGGGCTTTTTATATGCTGGATTGATGATTGATGCTCAAGGCCTTCCAAGTATATTAGAGTATAATTGTCGGTTTGGTGATCCAGAAACGCAACCTATTCTGCTACGGTTGCGCTCCGATTTGGTTGAGCTTTGTTTGGCAGCGCTGGATAATCGCTTGCATGAAGTTGAAGCGAGATGGGATGAGCGTACTGCTTTGGGCGTGGTGTTGGCGGCCGGCGGTTATCCTGGTTCTTATGGAAAAGGCTTTGTTATCAATGGTTTGACAGAGGCCGCGTTGTTAGATGGTAAAGTCTTTCATGCCGGCACGGCCGAGAAGGAAGGGCAAATTGTGACGGCGGGTGGACGGGTATTGTGTGCCTGTGCATTAGGAGAAACGGTGCGTGAAGCCCAAGCTGAAGCTTATGCGTTGGTTAAGCCGATTGGTTGGGAGGGCGTGTATTTTCGTACTGATATTGGACATCGGGCGGTGGCGCGTTTGTAAAAGCAACTACAGGGATTCGTTATAAGAAAGGATTTAAAAGCAACAACTACAGGGATTCGTTTAAAAGCAACTACAAGGATTCGTTATAATAACAATAACTACAAGGATTCGTTATAATAACGGATTAAAAAACCATAACGACAGGCCGATTAGTTGCTTATGAAAGGATTAATTTCATCGCCTACAAGTTAGTTGTCAGCCGCGGTTTTGACAGAGTTATCATTTGGTAAAACAATAACTACAAGGATTATTTGCTTATGAAAGGATTAATTTCATCGCCAACAATTTGTCATCCTTGTTTATATGAAATCCTTGTAGTTGCTTTTAAATCCTTTTTTATAACGAATCCTTGTAGTTGCTTTTAATCCTTTTTTATAACGAATCCTTGTAGTTGCTTTTAAATCCTTTTTTATAACGAATCCTTGTAGTTGCTTTTAAATCCGTTATTATAACGAATCCTTGTAGTTGCTTTTAAATCCGTTATTATAACGAATCCTTGTAGTTGCTTTTAAATCCGTTATTATAACGAATCCTTGTAGTTGCTTTTAATCCTTTTTTATAACGAATCCTTGTAGTTATTGCTTTTAATCCGTTATTATAACGAATCCTTGTAGTTGCTTTTAAATCCGTTATTATAACGAATCTTTGTAGTTGCTTTTAAA
>Ga0190283_1000034_pt1 | contig 75920 bp, 46 predicted proteins | sample 48691801_MG_FD_161669 | JGI IMG/M metagenome (GOLD analysis project Ga0190283, IMG submission 161669) | Hydrothermal vent microbial mat bacterial communities from Southern Trench, Guaymas Basin, Mexico - 4869-18-0-1_MG | ecosystem: Environmental > Aquatic > Marine > Hydrothermal vents >...
TGCCGAGCCAGGACTTCACTCCCGGTTCCTCCAGTGCGAGGCCCATGAGTTCGGTCACATACAGGATAGGCATGTGATACAGTTTACCGCTCTCCTTTGAAATGTCTTCCTGCCGGGTGTCCAGATTAGCCTGGCACATGGGGCACATGGTCACCATTGCGTCGGCCTCCACAAGAATAGCCATGTCAAGAAGCTTGCGGGAGAGCTTAAGTACCAGGTCGGTACGGGTCAGGGCCATAGACCCCCCGCAACAGTCCGTCTTGTACGGCCATTGGACCACTTCCGCGCCCAGAGCCTCCAGGACATGGTCCATCTGCATGGGATTCTCAGGGTCATCCGGCTCCACCACCTCGGGTGGACGAACCGCAAGGCAACCGTAATAGGGAACCACCCGAAGACCTGTTAACGGCTTGCTCAAGCGCTCTTTCAATACCGTCAGGGGCCCCTCCATATGAAGAAGCTCCAACCCTGAAAGAACATTGATCTTGCCCTGAAAAGGAAAACGCTCCTGAAGCTCTTCGTCTTCCCGCAGCTTTATGGCCGCGTGTTTCATCCGGAGGTGACACGCAGCGCACGGCGCCACAACATCTCGGCCCAACTCCTCGGCCTTGATGAGGTCCACCGCGGGAAGCGCGGTCTCAAGATACGCGTCCACCATGTGGGCCGAGGAAGCCCCGCAACAGGTCCAATCCGGAATCTCGGTAAGCCCGACGTCCAGCTTCTGCGCAACGATCCTGAATGATTCGTCAAGATCAGTGGCAGAGCCCTTCAAAGAACACCCAGGGTAATAACTCAACTCCATTGTCAGTCCTTAATCTCTTCCATTGTAATGGTTCACCGGGCTTGAAGCGGTTCTGCGCCCGGTGAGAATGGAGGGCCCACTCGACGTGGTGTCAATAGGTTCTCCACGATATATCCGTTCTTCGACCAAGTAGGCCCATCCCTCGACATTCCCGTGTCCTGGTGCAAAGCATAAACCCAAAACCTTTCTCGAAGCACCCACTCCTGGCAGGCCGGTACGGACTATAAATGAAGCTCCCACTCCAACCGGCTCGCAAATTGGCCCTACGCCCAGTAGCTCCCGCTCCAAACCTCCCCCATACGTAATTCCGGGAGCTTGTACGGTTCACGGTTACCTTCCATTCATCGAAGATTGCTTGAAAACTTCCTTCACTTTTCCCAGTTGTTTCGAAAAGTGCGGCTTGATGTGGATCTTGCCCTTACGAAACATCTTCAAACCCAATCCCATGTCGTTGAAAAAGGTCTTGGTCTTCATCTTGTAAAGACCGATAAGAGTCAACTCATGAACTCGACCGAACATGCGAATAGTCTTCATGAAGCTGGTGTGAAACGCAGGAACCTCTGATTCCCGGGTCTCCAATTTCTTTTGCAAAACCTGGTGGCGAATCGGGTCCAAGAGCGCGGGCACGTCCACGCCGTTGGGGCATCTGGCGCCGCAGGTGTGGCAAGCGAGGCAAAGCCAGATGCTCTTGGACTCCACTATGCGATCCACATTGCCCAGCACCGCAAGACGCACCATCTGATGCGGAAGTAGATCCATGTCAGACGCCACAGGGCAGCCCGCAGAACACTTGCAGCACTGATAGCACTGATGAATGGTCGAGGCCAAATCGCCGGTGGGCGGCGCTACTACGGAATTGGTACCAGGCAGTGGTTGTTGCATTTCCTTTTCCCTTGCGCGGACCGGGGCCGTCCTGAACCCGGAAACGGAATAGAGTATCGCCTTTTGTCGCGGGTGATCGCGAACCACGGGTCATGCTGAGGAGTCGTCAGAAACATTACCCCAGACCCGGGGAATTCTAATCTTGTAGGCGGTTCATGTCAAGCCGTGAGGGGCCCGCACATCTAACCATTCACTTACGAGCGGCCGACGGGAACGACCACGTTCCTGCGTTTGGCGCATGGCAAGAGGGCGCACACACAGGTGCGCGCCGTACACTGTGCCCCACGACGAATCTGGGCCCAGACGTAGGGGCAGACCTATGTGTCTGCCCTCCCCGTTGCCCCCTGTAAGTGAATGGTTACCCCGCACATAGAGTGGTTTTTTGAGCGTGCTCGTGCGGAGTGCATAGCAAGGGAAAGAGTTGCGATCTGCGGTTCGCATGTTTGCAAGCCTTCTTTTGACGGAGTCAGGCGCATTGGAACACGGTGGAACCGAAAGCCCTCAGTCATTCGTGGGGCTACAGGAACGACCATATTCTTCCGTCCGGCGAGTGGCAAGAGGGCGCACACACAGGTGCGCGCCGTACACTCTCTCCCAGCAAGGATCCAAACGCAGACGTAGGGGCAGATCCTCTGGTCGCGTGTGTCATTGCGAGGAGTGAAACGACGAAGCAATCCCCATACCTGGAGCGCAGGCGATTGCTTCGCTGCGCTCGCAATGACATCCTACCGGCGCCCCCGCGAAACTGAAGGATTACGCGGAACCCGAACAATTTTCTTGACACGACTGATCCGACCATTTAGAAGCTGGAGTATCCGCGAGATTGGATCGAGCCCCCTTTTTTGGACGCGGGGCCCCGGCCTGACGGACGGAAACCCCGGAGAAGGCTTGCTGTGTCAAGGACCGCTTGGGACCGGGGACCAACAACGGAGAGGGAACTGTCCATGGCATGCACATCTGACCTGTGTTGGACTTATTCAGAAGATCTCTTCAGGGACGTGGACCTCGATTCCCTGTTCGCACTGCAACAGCGCGCTCTCGGGGGTGAGAATTGCGAAAGCTATCCTTATCTGGTGCTCCTTCATACCGGCAAAATCACCATAGCAATAGACCTTGGACGGTGCGTTGAAATGGCTGACGAGCTCGCATCAGCCCCTTTCTACGAATATGTCGGGGTAAGTGATGACCCCTTCCCTTCCTGAGAATCCGATTTCTCGGAATGTCGTGGCTTCCCTTCGGGCGACCACTGGTCGCGCCGTACAAAAGAGGCTTGTTGTGCCGGCGGCATTTTAATGCGCGGTTCCCATTCCGGCCGACTCCGGCTGTCGTATATTGAAACCTTGTGGCAGAACTGATAATCTGAGCTGGAATTGTGGAGTTTCGATCCACTTCTGCCTGAGTGGTGGAACTGGTAGACACAAGGGACTTAAAATCCCTTGGGGCCATGCCCCGTGACGGTTCGACTCCGTCCTCAGGCACCACACGCTTTTCCATTCCATGAGGTTTCCGGCACATGACACGTCTTTGGGCTCGGAAATATGCCACTGCCCCGAACAACGGCCTGGCTGGAATAGACACCATTTGTGCATTTGCAACGTAATGGTTCACCGGGCTTGAAGCGGTTCTACACCCGGTGAGAATGGAGGGCCCACTCGACGTGGTGTCAATAGGTTAGCCACGATATATCCGTTCTTCGACCAAGTGGGCCCATCCCTCGGTATCCCCGTGTCCCCGTGCAAAGCATAAACCCAAAACCTTTCTCGAAGCTCCCACACCCGGCGGGCCGTTACGGACTATAAATGAAGCTCCCACTCCAACCGGCTCGCAAATTGGCCCTACGCCCAGTAGCTCCCCCTCCAAACCTCCCCCATACGTAATTCCGGGAGCTTGCACGGTTCACGCTGAACGGTTACTTTGCAACCAATATTTGAATGATGGACGCGCGATTGAGATTTACGTTTGCGTGTCAGTGTGTTGTGCGGGCCGGGTTATCTGAGTGGTTACCACACCAAAATGTTTTGCATTCAGTGGAAGACTATGTTATCCATATGTGGAATAAAGTGTCTCTCAGACGGAATAATAATGTAAAGGTCTCCGAGTGTACATGGAGTAGATCTCTGTGGGGTCCTTCACTTAAGAACGGGAGGAACGAGCAATGAAAAAAGAAGCGCGTGAAAAAGCCGAGAAAATGTATCTGAAGGCAGGGGGGAAGATCACGAACAGAGAAATTGCATCGGTGGTCAGCGTGAATCCTCTTACTATAGGTAGGTGGAAACGTGACCTGAAATGGGAATCCAATCTTAAAGCCAGCGTCAAGACCGCCAAAGCAGCAGTTCCGGTAATACGAAAAAAGGCTGCTCGCGACAAGGCTGAAAAGCTTTTTGTAGACTCGGGGGGGAATGTGACCAACAGGAGTCTAGCCGACAAAGTGGGTGTGAGTCCGGCCACCATAAGCAAGTGGAAAGAGCTCGACCGCTGGTCGAATAAGGTGTCTCGGATGTCGGCTGCCAAAGCGAAAATACCGGCCCCCGCCGCTGAGGCGAGAACGGCTGATCTGGATATGAATGAACTTGCTTCTCCTGAACAGATCATCCAAATAAACCGAAAGATCGACACCCTGCTCAAAAGAGAACATCTGACGACAAGTGAGGTGGCTGACTTGGCGGAGGCCAAGAGCGACTTGCTTGAAGGTGTCGAGATATACCTGGCTATCGTTCGGGAACTGAAGGATCTGAGAGAAGGCTAGGAGACTGTTCCTTTCACGCGTTGCGAGATTGCTTGGCTATGATCCCCCCGGAGACTCACATCTACGTTTACGAGGTCCAGGGGGACATGGACTTTGATCCGCCTTCCCCACCTTCTTCCTTTGTCGGACTGTGGAACGAACAGGGTTTTTCCTACCTCTTTTTCACCGCGCCCGAAGATTGGTATGTCAAAGATCGGATCTGTTCCCCGCGTGAGCTCCCGTTTACACGCCACGAAATGCGCTACAAGGACTGGCAGAGGGGCCTCCCTGCGGAAGGACTCCGCGTCGCGGGCGTATCTTTCGTTCCCGCGGATCACCGCGGCCCTCCGCCCGGCGCAATAATTCTAGATCCTTCGGTGGTGTTCGGTGACGGCAGCCATCCGACAACCAGGTCCTGTCTGCGCTCCGTGGAGTATATCGTTCAAAGGGAACAGGTCAATTCGCTGCTGGATCTGGGGACCGGCACGGGGATACTCTCACTTGCCGCCGCGGCCATGGGAATTGAAAACGTCCTTGCCGTCGACAGAAACCGCCTTGCGGTGGCCACCGCGCTGGAAAACGTACGGGTCAATTCACTCTCATCCATTATACAGGTTCGACATGGTGAGGCCAGATGGTTTCTTGACGAACCTTTTGATGTTGTGGTTGCCAATTTGCCTTTCCATGTGTTGAGAGACCTTGTTCCGCTGCGCGGCGTCACCGTCCACAAGTGGTGGGTCGTCTCGGGAATCTATCGGGACCAAAGCGCAATACTTGAAGAACTCTTTTCTGAACTGGGCTTCCAATGTCACCGGCATCAACACGATCCCCCCTGGCTGACTTTCATTGCTCACAATGAGAATATCCGTTGACAGGTGATGGATTTCCCCGAAAACGATCCGGGTTGATTAGTACGCGGTTTTCAACTAAGACTTGGGAGCACGGTTGAGACCGAGCGCGTTCGGACTATCTCAGTTGGTTGACGCACTGAACGGGAGTCCCGGCAGTGTATGGATTGTTCGTGCGGGACGTGAACGTAGACCAGCATAACGAGGAATAGCATTATGAACAATAGTTTTGACGATCCGCCTTCCGGTGGCGACTGGATCACTCGCGGCCCATCAGGCGAGTTGCAGGTTCCTGACAATCCCACCTTGGGTTTCATAGAGGGTGACGGGGTCGGCCCGGACATTTGGGCCGCGTCCCGCCGGGTCTTTGACGCGGCCGTGAGATTGGCTTCCAAAGGGAAGCGCCGCATATGGTGGTGGGAGATACCGGCCGGCAATAAATCTTTCCAGCGTCTTGGAGAATACTTACCCGACCATGCGTTTGAGTCCGTAGAAAGGGCCGTAGTTGTGATCAAGGGCCCTTTGACGACTCCGGTGGCGGGCGGGTTTCGCAGCCTCAACGTGACTCTCAGACAGAAGCTGTCCCTTTACGCTTGCATACGACCCGTCAAGCACATCTCCGGAACCCCGTCACCGGTTAAGAGGCCTGAAGATGTGGACATGGTGATCTTCCGGGAAAACACCGAGGACGTGTACGCGGGCATTGAATGGAAGTCCGGAACCGATGAGGCCTTACGCATTATCGACTTCTTGGACCGCACCATGGACGTAAAAGTCGATCCAGGTTCCGGGATCGGTATCAAACCGATCAGTCCAGGGGCGACCAAGAGACTGGTCCGCCGCGCCCTCCGATATGCGCTGGACAACGGGCGCAACACACTTACCCTTGTACACAAGGGCAATATCATGAAATTCACGGAGGGAGCGTTCAGGGATTGGGGATACGAAGTAGCCCGAGAAGAATTCGGGGACCTGGTGGTGTTCGAGGACGAACTTGCAGCCAAACACGGTGGAAACATCCCGGAGGGCAAAGTCCTTGTGAACGACCGGATAGCGGACGCGATGTTTCAGCAAGTATTGCTCAGGCCCGCGGAATACGATGTTCTTGCCTTGCCCAACCTCAACGGCGATTACCTGTCCGACGCGCTGGCCGCGCAAGTGGGAGGTTTAGGAATGGCGCCGGGCGCCAACATTGGCGATACCTGTGCCATCTTTGAAGCCACCCACGGGAGCGCCCCGAAATATGCAGGCATGGACAAGGTCAACCCGGGTTCATTGCTTCTGTCCGGCACAATGATGCTGGATCACATGGGCTGGAAAAAGGAATCCGAGCTGATAGTTGCCGGCATGTCCGCCGCTATTGGAGCGGGAACCGTCACCTATGACCTTGCCCGCCAGATGCCGGGAGCACGAGAGGTCTCCTGTTCCGGCTTTGCCGACGCGGTCGTAGAACATATGGAGAGACCATAGGAGAATCCACGTGTAACCCCCGACGGTCTCACGCGCACTTGAAGAGCAAAGATGCGCACGATTCCCCCGACCGAGGTGTTCTCCTTGCAAAGGAATGAAACATGAAGAAGCTGCGGAATAAATTTCTTGTGTACATCCTTCTTCCCGCTCTTTTGATCATATTGATAGGGTCCGTCCTGTCCCATATGGTGGCACAAGGGATAGTCCACAAGCAGTTGCACCGGTTGGCACAAATTGCGCTTCGCCGGGCCGCGGATGAGGTGGATGTGGACCTGGGACGTGGCATCAAGATTCTCCAAGTCCTTGCTCTACAGGACCGGATTTCCACAATAAGCGATAAGAAGCGGCGGAAGTTGTTCGTGGAAATCGCCAAAAATCAGCCGTTCGAAGCCGTTTTCATGGCCTTCCCCGACGGCAGATTGATTTCCAGTAGTCGTGAGTACGAAACCGCGCAAGGGGACCCCCGTTCCGAGCCGTGGTATGACAAGGCAACAAAGAGCAACGACATTGTCTTGGTACCTCCCCGGCTTTCCAACTTCTCGGGCAAACTCGTGAATTCGGTAGTCCTCAAGGTCACCGACAAGGCAGGCGCGCTCAAGGGGGTGGTCGGTTTTCACATTCCCGTCGAATACATTCTAAGCAAAACTCCGCAGATTGAGGCTGTTTCCGAGTTCAAAGGCGCGATGTTCTCAATCCTCTCACGAGACGGACGATATGCTGTTCACAGTGACAAGGCGAAGATTGGGCGGAAACTGACCGATTTCGATGATGCCCTGCAATCGAGGATGTGGAAAGCGTTAGAGCAAGGAAAACCCGCATGGCACGATGTGGGAAGGTCGGATCGTATCCGCGGCCAAATGAGAAAAGTCTTCAAGCACGGCCGGTGGTCCTGGCGTAATTGGGGAAAGCCCGAGCATTGCTCGTGGTTTGCCGGATATCAGAAGAGCCGATATGCCGACATATATGTTGCCGTGGAGATGCCGCTTCCCGCAGCCACATTGCCGATCCACATGCTCACCGCCGCGGATTTCGTGCTGCTGGTCGCGTCGCTCCTGGTACTCTCCATAATCCTCATCAGAATGGCAAAGAGGATTGCCAAGCCTGTGGGGATGCTTTCCGAGGCTGCTCAACGACTGAGCAAGGGAGATTATGATCAAAAGCTTCCCGTGATTTCCGACGATGAGCTGGGCGATCTCACCACCGCTTTCAACACCATGATCGACGGACTCAAGCAGAGGGATCATATCCGCGACACCTTTGGAAGGTACTTGACCGAGGAGGTGGTGAACCGGCTGCTGGAATCAGAGGACGGACTCAAGCTTGGAGGAGAGAACCGAGAGATTTCCATACTGATTTCCGACCTGAGGGGCTTCACACCCATCACAGCGGATATGCCCCCTGAAAAGGTGATCGCGCTTCTGAACCGATACCTGGGCGCGATGGTGGAAATAATTATGGATCACAATGGTATCGTGGATGAAATCACGGGCGACGGCATATTGGCCTTTTTCGGAGCGCCCGAACCCATGGAAAACCACGCCGCGGTTGCCGTATCGTGCGCGGTCCGGATGCAGAGGGCAATGGATAGCATCAACTCCCTTAACGAGGCCGATCAGTTGCCTGCGCTTGAAATGGGAATCGGGATCAACACCGGGGCCGTTGTGGTTGGGAACATCGGTTCGGAGAAGAGAACCAAATATGGCGCTGTGGGCGCTGAGATCAACATGACCGGACGGATAGAATCATTTACTGTTGGTGGCCAGGTTCTTATCAGCGCGTCCACTTTCGAGCTGGTCCGGGACCTTGTGGACGTGCAAAACGTTCTAAACGTGGAGATGAAGGGTTTTCAAGGATCAGTGACCCTTTACGAAGTGGGAGGGATGGCAGGGCAGGAAAGCCTTCCGACACCGGGCTTAGTGGATGTCCCTTCTCCGGTTCGAGAACGGATCCCTGTCAAGATACATTCGCTCAGCGACAAGGTCGTCACCACTTTGGAGTCGGATGCCTGGATAACCCATCTATCGGAATCATCGGCTGTGGTGGTTCTGAGGGGAGACCTGGCTCAACTTCAAGACATCAGAATAGATCTGCCTGGAGCGCCGGCCGGCAAAATCATCGGCGAGGCTTTCGGCAAGGTGATCTCCACCAGGCCCGCCGGAGATGAGCAGGAAGCGGTGGTTCGGTTCACGTTCATTCGGCCCGAGGTTCGGCATCTTTTCAGGGAAATGCTCGCAAAGAGCCGGTCGTAATCCATACCGCGTCACGTATGGGACCGATGCGCGTTCAAAAAAAGCAACATGGTTGGGCATACGGTTGAGCGCGGCAAAGCAATCCCTGCACAACAGAGTATGAAGATTGCTTCGGGCCTTGGTCAGAGTCCGAAGAGTCTTTCAGCGTTTCCCCCGAAAACCGCGGCCTGCTCCGATTGGTCGTACCCGGCCTTCACCAGAAGCGAACCGATCTTCGATCTTTCGGCCCCGTGGACGAACCAGGGCCAGTCGGTCCCGAAGAGAATGTGGGATGAGCCATGGACGCGCAATAGCTCTATGAACTGGTTCTCACTGAGGGTATGAGCAGCATTGGCAGTATCCAAGAAGATATTCGGGGCAGGGAGTAAGACTCGGCGTAGCTCATCAAAATCCGCGAGCAGGCCCCCCATGTGGGCACAAACAAAATTGATTCCTTGATGTCGGCGCCCAAGCTTCACGAGCTTGGAAGGCGTCGTAAGATGATCGGGTTGAGCGCGGAAATAGATGTCCGCGCGTGCAAAGGTATCAAACACCAGGATCGGCTTTGGTTCTCGATCGCGTCCCAAGCGTTCCACTTCAGTCAACATGACCTCGACTTCGGGCGCCAGCAGATCAAAGCGCTGGGAAAAGCTCGAGAACTTGAACCCGTTGATGCCCAAATCGAACATTCGAATGATCTCATCCGACAGGTCCCGCATTGTCGGGTGCAGGGTCGCAAGGGTTCGGAGCCTCGGAAATTCCAGGGTGAACTGAATGAATCGATCGTTCTCGGATCGTACCTTTTCCGGCGCCGCGGTGGGGAGCAGCACGCACGCGGCCACGTTGTGGGCCTCAGCGGATTCTTCCAGGGCCTTGGGTTCCAGCCGTGGTAAGGCATCATGAGTATTCAACTTCAATTCTTCGATCATGGCGGGATTGCCCTTAACGTTCCGGACGATCCGATTCGTGAAGATGTGGCAATGGCTGTCAACTAACATGCGGCAGCATCCTATCTCAACTTTATTGTGGTGTTCGCAGTGTAGGCCTCTTTTTACCGCGCACGAGGGGTGGCTGCACGGAAAACGCTTCCCACTCTGGATCACGAAAATACGATCGACGACCCAGACAAGATCTCAACCTTTGACATCCTCCTGCTGAACGGATCTTATCAGAACATCGGTTTGTAATGGATCAAAAGGGCGACGTGAACCCTCTTCCTATCTCCTTCCGTTCCCCGACAACGATCATATGGTTTGTTCCAAGCCCAAAAAACTGGGGCAAGGAGTTGTGTCTAGTATCAATACAATCCCATGAGCTTGTTCGTCAAACCAAAGCCAAACGGACTTGGTATCTTCGCTCGACGAATCGGGAGGAATTGGTATACTGTGAACGCGGAGGAATAGAGATGATTCGGACTATTGAGGCAACAATAGACGAGCAAGGGAACGTGAAGCTCCTTGAAGCGGTGAGCCTGTCGTCCGTGCGACGGGCATTTGTGACCATACTCGAAGACGAGCCGGTCACATCCGCGAATGAAACCGCGCTTCTGAGTGAGCCTGCGCTTGCGAAGGATTGGAACCGACCGGAGGAGGAAATGGCGTGGTCACACCTGCAGCAGGAGCGCTAGCGCTCGTCCCCTTTCCTTTCTCGGATCTGTCACAAGCGAAGCGGTGACGGTACTCGGGGGACTTTGCAGCATCTATTTTGATAAGAGAGATTCGGAGCATCGAGTGGGACGAAATCAACGACTCATTTTGGATTCTTTGCTGCTTGGAGTCGTGGGCGGCCTGAGCGCTCAACTGTTTACTCTGTTGCTTCACGGGTCGGAAGTCTTTTTTCTCGGCCTGCTTGCCGCGTACCAGCCGCCTGGATTGCCTGAGGAAGGTGGTGTGCTGCGGCAGATCATTGGAACTCACGGTCTCTGGTTGATACCGGTCTCAACTACGTTGGGTGGACTCATATCGGGCTTACTCGTATTCAGATTAGCGCCCGAGGCCGAAGGTCATGGCACGGACGCCGCGGTAAAAGCCTATCATAGATCAGGGGGCTTCATAAGGTACCGTGTTCCGGGTGTCAAGATGATCGCGTCGGCTATTACGATAGGGTCTGGGGGCGCGGCCGGTCGGGAGGGTCCTATTGCTCTCATCAGCGCGGGCGTCGGGTCGATCTATGCCGGCCTGCTGCGCTATTCTGAGGATGAACGGCGGCTCTTGGTCTTGATCGGCATGGCAGCCGGGCTGTCGGCAATTTTCCGTTCGCCTCTCGGTTGCGCGGTTTTCGCTGTGGAAGTCCTGTATAGGGACGTGGAATACGAGTCGGGCGCTTTATTCTATACAATCCTGGCGTCTTTGGTTGCATATGTGGTTAACGGCCTTTTCGTGGGTTGGCAACCCCTGTTCCAGGTGCCTCAGGGTCTGAGTGTTACGACGCTACAGGCCCACGGATGGTACCTCCTTTTGGGGTTAGCCGGTGGACTTGTAGCTACGCTCATTCCTGTGATCTTCTATGGTATGCGTGACGCATTTCACGCTCTACCTTTGCCACCTTATGTGAAGCCGGCTATCGGAGGGCTGGGAGTGGGGTTGTTGGCGCTTGCTCTTCCTCAGGTGTTGGGCGGTGGATACGGTTGGATCCAAGAAGCGATTGACGGCAGGCTTGCCGCAAGTCTGTTGCTCATTCTTCTTTTCGGCAAAATCCTGGCATTCAGTTTGACCGTATCTTCGGGTGGTTCCGGCGGCATCTTCGCACCGTGTCTTTTCGTGGGCGCCATGCTGGGAGGATTCCTCGCCAAGATGTTTGGTCAGCCTTCGGCAGCCTTTGTAATAGTCGGCATTGTGGTGGTATTCGGCGCGGCTGCTAGAGTACCTTTTGCCACTCTTCTCATGGTGGCGGAAATGACCGGTGGATATCAACTCCTCGTTCCGGCTGCAATGGCTCTTACAGTTAGCTGTAGCATTCAGGTAACCCTGTCGCAGCGGCTGAGATACAAGAGTCTCTACGAGGCCCAGGTACTGAATAGGGCTGATTCTCCCGCGCATCACGTTGAACATGTGCGAATTGCGCTGTCTCTACTTCGAAACAAGCAGATCCCCCCTTCCGCAAAAATTGAACACCTGAATCTGGTGGAACTCCTGGAGTCGGGAATTCCCGTAGATTTGCCTGAAGGCAGACGATTGGACATACTGGATCTGTCCCATAACAGCCCGCTGATAGGCAAGCGGGTCAGCGCTGAATGCATCGTAGGAATCGCCGGAAACGCCGAGGTTATTGCCGTTATCCGCAAAGGACACGTGTTTCTACCCGAGTCCCGGCATATACTGAAGCCGGATGATAAGCTGCTGTTGATGGACTGGCCGCCGACTTGAGTCGCGACCACTACAGCACGTTGTGCGCGACCCATAACGGATTCCATCAATAGATAAACTATTCATTGCTTTCAGAAACGCAGGATATCGAGTGAACATAAACGACTTCGTAAGGGAACGCAGACGCGATTGGGAGAAGCTGGATGAGATTGTGACAGAGTTCCGTCCCGGGGCTCGGGGTTCGCTCGGTCGGGAACAGCTTTGGCAGTTGGGAAGGCTGTACATGGCCGCGGTTTCCGATCTATCGGTGCTCAAGTCCTCGGTGTTGGCGGCTGATCCTCACAATGAGGTCATCTCGTACCTCAACGGGCTGGTTATCCGGGTTCACGGGACGATCTATCGTAAGCCCGCATCCACCTGGTCTTCCTTTGCGGGATTTCTAACAGTGACCTTTCCCGGAATTTTCAGGCAGACGCCGGCCTACACCAGCTTTTCCTTTGCCGTGTTTTTGCTGTTTGGCCTGGTCGGTTTTTTCGTAGGACTCCAGGAACCCGGATTCATCGAACTTGTGGTCCCCGAACAAATAATTTCAACAGTGGAGAGTGGCCAGGTCTGGTTCAGTGATCTGTACGCTGTCTCGCCCCAGGCCTCAAGTTTTCTCATGACCCACAATATATCCGTGACCTTTTTCGTGGTCGCGGCCGGGATAACGTTCGGCGTCGGAACCGTGTACCTGCTCGCTTTGAATGGGCTGCTGCTGGGCACAGTGGCCGCGCTTTGCGCCAACCACAATCTATCGCTTGAGTTTTGGTCTTTCGTGCTGCCCCACGGAGCGGTCGAACTATCGGCGATCGTCATAGCCGGAGGAGCAGGCTTGATCATCGGGCATGCGCTTGTGGACCCGGGACCGTACCGGAGGACGGAAATCCTCCCGGTGAAGGCCCGCGAGGCCGGGATTCTGGCCCTCGGGTGCGTACCCATGCTCGTGGTGGCCGGATTCACGGAAGCATTTTTTTCACCCTCGCCGCTGCCGCCCTGGGGGAAAATCGCTTTCGCGGTCGTGGTCTTCGCGTTGCTGATAGTCTATCTCTTTGCGTCGGGAAAGAAAGATGAAGACAAGCCATAATCGCGCATCAAGAAAAGTGAAAAACCTCGTTGACCCTGAGGTTTCAGGGAGATAGAATCAAATTTGTGAACAATTTCTATCACCTACGAGGTGCGGGCATTCCGACACAAGGTGTTTTTCCATTCCAGTACGAAGTTGAGAAAAAGGTTGGGGGGCATGATCATCGGGGCACTGTGGGTCCGACGACCCACGAAATCACGTAAGGGAAAATCCGGTGGTGGATTTTGGGAATCCAGGGCCGGGAATATCTTGACAACAATCGAGTTTTCCTAAATATTCATAAGATCAGAGGTTACAGTTCACCGGGTGATGTGCAACCCGCTGGATTCACGATGGGGGAGGTTTGGAGGGGGAGATGAGTCTCCCTCGCCATTCTCGCCGGGCTCAGAGGCGCGTCAAGCCCGGTGAACTAATTCGATCAGAGTATTTGTCAGCGGCCGAATTAGGCTCAAATCGGCCTGGATTGTCCGGGCTGTCCAACATTGGACGCGGGGCCGTCCATTTTGGTGCGGCATCGCCTTTTTGAGGATAGGGGAAACGTTCCAGTGAGATCCGGGAAGATTAAGAAGATCACTCCGCTTGCAGGGAGGCGAGAATTTCTGCGCTTGGGCGCGGCATTTCTGTTGGGTGTTCCGGTGCTGCCGAGCATCACCTATGGGTCATGGTTGTTCCCGCCGGATTTGGACGATGCCGGCCCGACTACGAAAGGGAAGATCTTGCCGAAGGATTCGCACGGAAATCCGGAGGAAGAAGATCTCGTGGCCGGCCCCAAGCCCCCTGGCCACCTGTTTCTGACGTTCGATGACGGACCCCTGGAATGCACAGCGTCCATTTTGGATCAGTTGGCTGCCAAGAAACAGAAAACCACGTTCTTTGTAATCGGTCGAAATCTAACAAATGCGAGCCTCAGAAAACTCGCGATCAGGGCGATCCGAGAGGGGCATGAGCTCGGAAATCATTCATACACTCATCCCTCCTTTTCCACATTGACCTCTCAGCAGGCGGCACAGGAGATCCTGAAGACTCATAAGCAGATTCAGCAGGTTGTGAAAGACTCGGGAGGGAATCCCCGGAAACAGAACCGTTTTTTCAGGTTTCCTATGGGTGAAGCCGGCTCCGACCAAAACCATTCAACCACTAAGAAGGTTCTGGCCGAACTCGGTTACCGAGTCGCCTGGTGGGATGTTGATCCCCGTGACTGGCAGATGCGGGCCGGTTTGCGGTCCAGGCCCACTTCTCACGTGATAGCGTCCGTGAACAAAGCCGAATCCCGCGACATAGTCCTACTGCACGATCGAACCAGAACCGCCGCGATCTTGTCTTCGGTGCTGGGTGCTCTCCAATCGAGGAATCTGGTCTCATTGCCTCTTTCAGCATACGATTCCAACGGGGAAGCCGACAAGAAGATTCGGTCTGTTGATATCGGCAAGCGTGCCTCACGTTCGCCTGGCGCAGGCAAACAAAACAGTCCGGCGGCAACCACGCTGGACAGTAAGGGCTGGCTGGACGAGGATCCGGCAGATCTAGACGCCATGTGGCCGGGAGCTTTCGGGTCCGCTGATTTCCAGTAATCACATTAATTTCCTTACCTTGGATGATAGACAAGCCGCCGCGTCTCGATCTTGTGCGGGGCCCGCTTCGATCAGGAGAGCGTTTCCATAAGATGAACAGCTCGATTCTGACAAACTACGTGCGTTTGCAAACCCATGTGCGCTCGGCCAGGAGGTATGACCATGAATAGGAGCTTTTGGTGTTGGATATTCGCCGGACTGTTGCTGACCGCGGCGTTTTCTATCATGCCCTTACCGGTCTACGCAGAGGAACTGAGAGTTTCCGTGTACAAGGAAAGGAAGGTCTACGGCGACAAACCGGGTCGATGGGCCGTCCGACTGAGGTTCAACAAGACTGTTTTCAGTTCCGACCTTACCCAGGCCGTCAAGGTGACCTGGAATGGCGTCGAGCAGAAGTTTGAAGTTCGTGACCCAAAAACCGACAGGAAAAACAAGGCCCCTTTGCGGGAGTACAGGATCGTGCCGGCGGACCCGGACCCATTACCGCACTCCGTCAAACTTGTCATAAAGAAATGGCTTTCAGACGCTTCCGGGAGGAGGCTGCTGGCCAAGGACTACACCCTGGATTTCTGGTCCATCAGGCGGATCACTGCAAGGAATGTCACCACCTTTTACAGATCCACGAAGGAAAAAGGAATCAAGTTCTACCTGACGGGTGATGTTTCGGAAGATGATCTTAAGAGAGCAGTCCGGATAAGTCCGTCCGTACAGAATCTCAGTGTTCAAAAGTTGCGCCACAGGAGTTGGCGAATTGTGGGGAATTTCAAGCACAAGACTGAATATACGTTCGAGATCAGGAAAACAAAGGTCAATAAAGGCCGGACTCTCGTTGAAAACAAACCCGTCACTTTCAAGGGTCCGGGTGTGGATTCGAATATCCGGGTAAAGACCGCGCGGAATGTGGTGGAACTACGATCACGTCAGCTCTTGCCGCTGAGTATCCCCAATGTGACCAAGGTGAGGCTCAACCTTACACGTGTGCCTCCCTATTTTGTTCCGGAGGTGGTTTACGCGCTCAGAGAGAAAAAGAAGCGGCTCGATGAACCGAACAGCAGCAAACGACTGGCCGCCCTGAAAAAGCTTTCCGAATCGGGAAACGCGCCTGAGGCTTTCCTTGGTCCGTTTTCAGAGGATGCCGAAGTCTTTTTTGCCAAGCAGGATGATCCACAGGTTCAGAGTTATTCAATTCCGTTGTCTTTTCGCAATAAGCCGGAACAAGGTGGGGTGTGGTTAGCCCGTTTCACGGATCCGGACCGGAATTTCGAAGGCACGGAATCCCGGGTGATCCAAATCACGGACCTATCCATTACGTACAAGTTATCGGCAAAGACCCTGCTGTTGTGGGTTACCTCGTTGTACACCGGAAAGCCGGTCCCCGGAGTCGATCTACTGCTGTACCAGTCCGATCGGTATCGCCTTTTTGTCGGCAAGACCGATAAGGACGGTCTCGTGGTTGTCAAGGATGGGTCCAAATTCCCGGGCGTGGCCCCGGGGAAAGAGTCAAAGGGACCGACAAAACAGGCTCTGAATCTGTCCACTACAGGATGGGTCGTGGCAGCGTCCGCGGGTGACGCATGCGCGGTGGAGCTTCGTAAGAATCGGTTGAAACCGTTTATGGTCCAACAGGCCAAGAGTACCAGGACAGAAGTCGAGTCCACCAATGGGTACATTTTCACGGAACGAGGGGTTTACAGGCCCGGGGAGACGGTCTTCTTCAAATTCGTAGAGCGGCTATACAAGGACCGAAAGATTTCATCCCCGAAGGGCCGGAAGATAAAGCTGAAGATCGTCGGGCCCAGAGGTGACACCCACTACAGCAAGGAGCTTACCCTCGGGGAATTCGGCTCGTGCCACGACTCATTTGCCGTTGCAAAGTTTGCTACAACGGGCACATACACCATAGAGGCTCAATTCCGGAAGACGGATACTGAAAAGGACGTCTGGACCCGGACTTTCCTTGTCGCGGAATACAAGAGGCCCAGGCACTTCGTCTCTATTTCCATGAAGCCGGGGGAACGCCGCAGCACGGATTATGTCACTCTCAAACCCCGGGAACAGTTCCTCACAATAAGCGTGCTGGCCGAGTACTATGCGGGCGGACCGGTAAAACACGCTCGCACCAGATGGAAGGCCACACTGGTCCCGGTTTCCAACAAGGTAAAGGGGCTGGACGGTTTCTTTTTCGGTAACAGGGACGACAGGGCCCTGTTCCTGGAATCAGGGGAGTCAATGCTCGATCGTGAGGGCAAGCTCCAGCTGACCATCCCCATGGACCCTCGACTGCTCTCCGGGCTCTACGGCATAAAGGTCTCCGGGACCGCGCTGGACATTGACGGGGAACCTGCCACCACGGTCAAGACCTTCAATCCTAAGCCGCTCCGTTTGGTGGGCATATCAAATCATCCCACAAAGGTCCCTGAGGGCCACCTTTCAGAATTCAAGGTCATAGTCGTGGACCAGCAGGGAAACAAGGTATCCTCAGGTGAAATCACAGCCACGGTCATGGTACGAGATTACTTCTACACTCAAAAGAGAGACTCAAAGGGGAACATCAATTTTCTCTGGGAAGAGGGTTGGAAGAAATTCCTCTCTTTGCGCAGTCCCATTGTAAACGGAGAAGCTGTCTTTGAAGTGGAGCTTAACGAATATGATCGGTACATGATCACCGCGGAGTACGCGGATAAGGGAGCACGATATTCAAGCCGGACTCTTCTCCAGGTGGGATGGGAAACCTATGATCAATGGATACGCCCTCAAAAGGAAAAGGGCGTGGTCACTGCCGACGCCATATTCCTGGCCATGAATAAAGACCAGTACAAGACGGGCGAGCCTGTCACCGTTGAATTCCGCACGCGCCGACCTGTGGGCAGATGTCTGGTCACCGTGGAGAGCCATGACATTCTCGAGCATCGAATGGTCGATGTAAATGGAACCAAAGGCCGATTCCGATTCACCGCGAAGGACGAATACTACCCCAACGTCTATGTTTCCGTGATAGCGGCCGCGGGGCGAAGCGGGTTTCCGGTTTACCGCATTCAGCCGGACACGGATATTCCGTCCGTATACTTTGGGTACGCCAAAATCAAGATCAGTAGCGAGATAAGGAAGCTCAAGGTGAAACTCGCGTCGGGAGACGTGGAACTCAAGGGGCGGCCCGGAGAAAAGAAAAACATCACTCTGAAGGTGACCGACCAGAAAAACCGGGGCGTGGTGTCGGAGATCGCGGTGTGCGTTGTGGACGAGGCTGTCCTGGCCCTCACGAACTTCAGGACGCCCGACCTCTCATCTCTCGCTGATTTCTTTTTGCCCCTTTCCGTGTTTTCGGGAGACGTGCGCCTGGCCCTGATAAGCCAGGATCTTTATCGGTTGTTTTCCACCAAACCGCTCACCGGCGGAGGTGAAGGGACCGGTCTGGTGGTTTCCACGATTCGTAAGGATTTTCGGCCCGTGGCTTACTTCAATCCCGCGCTGATCACCGACAAGGGCGGCGCGGTCTCATTCGAGTTCAAGCTGCCCGACACAACCACAGCGTACAGGATATACGCGGTAGTCTGTGACAAGGGAGCGGGCTTTGCGTCAGACCAGTGGAAAATGGTGGTGAACAAGGAGTTCTACATAGAACCCGCCCTGCCCCGGTTCCTGATTGCGGGTGACCGGCTGACCTTTCCCCTGGGCTTGAACAACAAGACCGATTCCGAAGGCTCGGTCACTCTGACCGCGCAGGGCCAAGGCCTGAAAGTGAAACTCTTGGACCCCTCAATAACCATAGCTCCCTGGGATACTTCCCTGGCCAAGGCCGAGGCTGAGTGCATCGGTGGAGAATCCGCTGTTTTCCGCTTCAAGGGTAAATTCAAAGGAGAAGCAGGGGAATTTGAGGACGCGGTTGAACACACTGTGCCGATACTCTCTCGGTACTTGCCGGTCAATCGCGCGATGATCGGGAGCATGATCCGAAAAGGGGAGATCAATGTTGATTTTCCGGCCGCGATCAAAAAGCTGGCCCCGGGGGAGATCGATGCCACGGATTACAAAGCATATCTGAGCCTCACCACGACCAACTGGGGCAAAATAGCTCCGGGGCTCCGGTACCTGCTGCGCTATCCGTACGGCTGTGTGGAACAAACCAGTTCGGGAATTATCCCGCTGGCCGGGATCAGGCGTCTCGTAAACGCGGAAAAGATCCCGGGCATAACCCTGGAACAAGTGGATAAGTTCCTCAAACCCGGGATGGAACGGCTGCTCTCCATGCAGTTGGAATCGGGTGGATTCTCCTACTGGCCGGGCAATTTGCAGCCCTCATGGTGGGGCACGCTCTACGCTACCTGCGCGTTGACGCTGCTCAAGCATGACGCGGGTTTTGAGGTTCCAGCCAAGCGGATGAATAAGGCCCTGACATATATCCGTAATTCCCTGTTCGGGACGGAATCGGAGCAGCCGCCCGAATCGGAAAAGTGGATCAGGGAGCTGGCTTTTTTCAATCTTGCCATGAACAACAGGCTGAGCAAACCAGAGCTGGAGGATTTCCTGAAAGATTTCGATTCGCTCTCCGACCAGGGAAAGGCATTTCTCACACTCGCGGCCGGCAAGACGTTTGCCAACCCGGCGGGAAAGAAGATCCCGTTCATGTCCAAGAGCAAGGTGAAGAGTCTGGTCTCAAAGTTGAATCCAGGATTGACCTCGTCGAGAACCCATTATCGCAATTCCAGTTACCGTGAAGTCGCGGTCTGCCTGCTGGCCGCGGCCGAGACTGGAGTTAAGGGCGGCAAAATCGACAAGTGGACCGCGTTCCTCTTGAGGGGCCTGAAACCCGACGGAAGATGGGTCTCAACAGCGGACACGGGATGGTGCCTGCTCGCGCTGAGCAGGTATTTTCAAGGTGAAGACCCGGGCACGAACAAACCCGTGGACTGCACGATCACTTTGGGCAAGGAAGAGCCGCTCCAATTGAAGATCCGCGATGCTTCGGCCCACGTGGAGCTCAATCCTCGCAAACTCATCGAGACCGGAAAGATCACCCTTGAATCAGGTTCAAAGGATCTGATCAATTACACTCTGTCCTTGAAGTATCCGGACATTGCCACAGATCCGTCAAAACTCAAAAAGGGATTCACTCTCAGTAAAAAGATGGAGAACCTGAACGGAAAAGAGGAAATACGGATCGGCGACGTGATCCGAGTCACTCTGGACATAGGCATCCGCCAGACCGTTGATGGACGCAAGCACGGCCGCGTGGATTACCTGGCGCTGGAGGACCCGGTTCCCGCGGGCCTTGTCCCAATAAACTCAGACCTGAAAACCGAAGCAACCCCGGACAACGAGGGTTCCGAGGAATCCAGGCGGCGTTCTTGGGACGAGCCTAGTGATTTCTATCCAACCCATTTTGAAATGCGGGACGACGGCGTAAGGGTCTTCAGAAACCGCGCGTGGACCGGCCTGTACAGATACTCCTACCTGGCCAGGGCTGTGGCCCAAGGTGAATTCTGGATGAGAGGCTCAAGAATCTCCCTAATGTACAACCCGGATTCCTTTGGCAAGACAAAAGGCCGCAAAGTGAAAATATTGCCCGCGAAGTAACCGGAGGCGCAGCCGTCTCCCTTGACACAAGACCCGGCAACGGCGCTGGTTAGTTTCTTAAGGGGCGTCCCCCTTGAAAAGGGCAAATCGGAATAAGGATTATCCACTGCGCTCTGATGCCATGAGGGTGTACAGACCATGGAACTTGGAGACATTATCAACTGGCTTCAAGAAGGAGATGAATGGGATTCAGCTGAAGTGCTTTGCCAGTGTGATGTACGTTGCGAACTCGTAGACATTGGTTACCCTTTTAATGATGGCCCTGAAATAGACATTCTGGAAGTATATGTCCATGCCCCTCGCAAAGTCCTGCACAGACTCGGCACTGATCTGAAGTCCGCGACCGACTCCATCGGGCATGCAATCAGAGAGCTTGCTTCAGCAGAGCATAGTTACGTTCGCGACATCTACTGGGTTCCAAGGGTGGGGGTGGCGTCTGACAGCCCACCATATGGTGAAATCGAAGAAACCCTCGCCAAATTAGACGTAGATTCCATTCGAGCTACTTGGTCTAAGGCTTTGCAGAGGCGTCACGCAGACCCGGATGGGGCAATCACTGCTGCCAGGACACTGCTGGAGTCAGTCTGCAAACACATACTCGGGCGTGCCGGTCTTCAGTACCCCCGAAACGCTGATCTTCCTAAACTCTATCATCTCGTTTCTGAGACACTAAAACTCTCACCAAGCCAACACACGGACGCAAATATGAAACGAGTCTTGGGGAACTGTCAGGCGGTGGTGTCAGGTTTGTCATTTCTTCGCAATCAACTTGGTGACGCTCATGCAAGGGAGGCAGGCCTGGAAATGCCAGGGCCCGAATTTGGAGAACTCGCTGTCAATCTTGCCGGGGCAGTGGCAACGTTTCTTGCGAAAACGTGGCAAAACACACGGGCTCCTTGTGACGACCGGTAAACGACGCCGGCAGCAGGCGGTAATCAGAACTTCACTCATACCTTGGCCGGGCCAAAAGCTGTTTTGTCCTATGCACGTCGATCAAGGCCTTAGCTTTGGCTCCTGTCAAACCAGTCGCAGCCCGGTGGCGATAGCTGTAAGCCAGTAAAGTCAGGCACCGGATGGCTAATCATCGGGTGAGTTGCTCATAGCTGAAGTGGGGCAGCCTCGATAACGGGAATACCAAAGCGCGACTTGAGAAAGAACACACTCCAATGACTGCTGGATCAAAATACGACAGAATTCACGATGAATACTGGAATGCCACAACAACGAAGGCCGGTACACGGTACGAACGACTGGTGGCCTGCGTCCTGAAATCGTTGAGAGCGTCTGATGTTGTAGTACACGACGTAAGAATGCTGGGGGACTCCGAGGTCAAACATCAAATTGATGTGGAGATCGAATTGGTGGGCAAACGGAAAAGAGTTCTGATTGAGTGCAAGGATTTCGACACATCTGGAACAAAGGTTGGTCTCTCAATCATTCGCGACTTCTGGGGCGTGCTCGATGACATTCGTCCCGATGAAGGTGTTGTTATTACGTGCAGCGGCTTCACAAGAGATGCTCAGAAATACGCCAAAAGAAAAGGCATAAAGCTAGCGATACTAAGAGAGTTTCACGAGTCTGACTGGAAAGGCACAATTAGAAAGATAGAGTTGACGATTAGTGTTTGGGAAGTTACAGAGCCAAGCAGAGTATTCTTCTACATAGCAGACCAGGAATCCATGGACAAACTCGTTGCCGACCTTCAAAGCATAGGTATTTCAGGCTTCGGCATCTGGAGTGGACAGCCCGTTTACCTAAACCTGCCGGATCAGCGAATGCAAGTTAACCTGTTTGTGCAGAAACTGATTAACCATCATCCACGAGAAAAACCCGGACCTGCTTCCCTGAAAATTCGTTTCGAGAACACGACTCTAGAAGTGGAAAACCGGGGAGGAGTTCCTGTTGATGCGTTTGAGTTGGACTTTGAGATCGTTCATTCCGATGCGTTTTATGAGCTGACCTCAGAGAGGATTGCACGATTAATACTGGAAGGATTTGGCGATAAAGATATCATCATCTTTGACGACGTTCTGCGAAGACTGGACATCGACGAGGAAACCGGAGAGATAATCGGCTAAACGCATTGTATTCCAAATTTGAACTGCAGCTACCAGCGAAGGTAGCCGCAAGTCTTACAGTCAGGTCGAGCCATGACAATTTCGAGGTCCCACATAGTCAATGAAAAGGCAGAGAACATATTCAGAAGCACTCTGCCAGAATCCTGGGTCTGCCCTTGCTCAGGTCCGGGCCGCTGAGATTTTCATCCATTGCCACAAACGCTGAGTTCCCTGCCGGTCGGGGAGCATCCGCAGAGCAACCACCACGTTGCGTGACTCGGAGCGGATACCCGGGGACCACGAAGCGACAGGCGCGAGCCATACAGGGATGCTTTGAAAAGGCGCTTGGCATGTCAGCGCTAAATCAGTATTATGTCCCCCGAATCTGTCCCCCGAATTAATGCAAACAAGTCAGAGAGGAACATCATGGGTATCAACTACTACGACATACCGGATGTCGGCCAGAAAGTCTCCATTGTGAACGCCCTGATGCACGAGGATCGCCAAGAGTTGCGGTTCCATAAGGGAGCGCTTTTCAATACGACCATTGTTTTTTGTTCGGCGTACACCGCTGTCTCCGCCTATTTCCTGCAACACAGGGAAACCTCCGACCTAGTTGTTCCGCTCTCAATAATCGCGATCCTTTTCTTTGTTCATGTGGTGATTTTTCTCTTCTTGTGGAGATTCATCAACACGATCAGGAGGTGTCTCGATATCCGAGAGGAGTACTACAAGAGCCCTGATAAGTTCGTCACCGAGAAACCCTTCAACCCGTTGAAATCAATTAACGAAGCCAGTTTAGATGAACTGTCGATTCCCGACAACTATCTACTGCTCATTCCGGTGATTTCAATACTATGCGCTGCCTCCAATATTGTAGCCCTGTGGCACCTGTTTTCTTAAAGATTTCTGGGGACATAATAGCGTTTTCCACAGTGACCGCTCTCCTCGACTGTTGGGTCTGCCTTTGCTCAGGTCCGGGCCGCTGAGATTTTCATCCATTGCCACAAACGCTGAGTTCCCTGCCGGCCGGGGAGCATCCCCCGAGCAACCAGCACGTTGCGTAGCAAGGCGCGGATACCCGGGGACCACGAAGCCACAGGGGCGAGCCATAGAGGGGTGCTTTGAAAAGGAGTTGGGCATGTCAGCGCTAAATCAGTAATGTGTCCCCCGAAATCAGAAAGGAACACCAATGAAAACACAGCGTGCCTGGCCAAACAGGATACTCAGGACAGCCGTTATTTTGGCTTGCATTCTCGCGCCTGTATTGGGAATCGCGACCGAGCCCTCAGTGAATGAACAACTGCTGCAGGCAGCCAAGCGCGGTTCGCTGGAGCAGATCAAGACTTTGCCGGCAAGGGGTGGGGACGTGAATGCCCGGGAAAGGAACCGAGCGGGCCATGAAGGCCGAACGGTCCTCATGTGGGCTGTGGATCCACGGAATCTGAAGCGATTTGAGCGCATGGTTCGTACGGCCAAGAAGAAGGCCTACTGGAGGATGCTCGAAGGGGGAGCTACTGGGCGTAGGGCCAATTTGCGAGCCGGTTGGTGTGGGACTTTATTTGTAGTCCGTAGCGGCCCGCCGGGCGTGGGTGCTTCGAGAAAGGTTTGGGGTTTATGCTTTTCACGGAGACTCGGGGATATCGAGGGATGGGCCTACTTGGTCGAAGAACGGGTATATCGTGGAGAACCTATTGACACCACGGAGTGGGCCCCGACAGCGGCGCCAAGCGCAGCAAGCGCGCTCCTAATGCGTATGTCCGAGGCGAAGCCCCGGACCAGTGAACAACGGAAAGGACTTTCATACTTCGTTGTCGCTTTCTTGCTATGGTAGTTGATTTCAGATTCCGTCACACCATTACGCTTCAGGACTTCATAAAGTCGTTCAGCCGAGTTTCTTCGGCCTATTTGGTTTGTCCTTTCATTCGGCCGTACTCCTCATTCGCGTGGATGTGCTTATAGAGCACTGGTTCAACGGTTTGTCCCTTGTCGGAACCGGCTTTCTCAGCGCGGGGATCTTCTTCGGGCGCGGTGATTTCAAAATTGGCCTGTTTCTGGAAAAGTATAATGAAATCAGATCCACCGAACAGAAAATACCCGAGCGGGTCGCCTTTCAGATGAATGCTTCCGACAGTGACATTCTTCTCAAAATTCACGGAAGACACCTGGGCCATTCCCATGGGAATGAGCGCAACCAGCCCATATGTTTTTCCCGTATCCACTATGACGTAACCACGCGTCTGCGTGAACTGCCAGCCGGTTGAATCCAGTGGAATATATTGGTTATCTCCAGAAGACCAGCTCACCTCCAAGGCCACATTCTTCGCGATCCTGTTCATCTCTTTGATTTTCCCACCAACCGAGAAATGATAGCGGTGATAGTCAAATACATTCAGGAATGTGTGGGTGAGTACACCGTTGGCAAAGGCATTCTTGTATTGACTGTCCTTACTGAGAAGATCATTGACGCTGAAATACCTCGCAAGCTTGACTTTCAGTCCGTCCTTTACCTCGATTGTTGAATCCGCACGAATCTTCCATACTCCCTGCGGCACGGAATCAGCCGGTGCAACAACGATTGGAGGAGCCACAGGCCGCTTATAAGGCGCCAGGAGTTTTCTGCTGAAAAACAGGTTAAATGTGGTCCAATTCTTATGGTCCTCATACCACCCTTTCTGCAACCCGTAAGCCGGGTCTTTATAGAACTCCTGGTATTGTTCCTCGCTCCATGAAGCTGTGGTATCAAGGAATTGTCCCCAAGTCTTGGCAAAGTCGCGCAACCAGTTGGAAAAGGGTTCATAGTACTGAAGCGCAGGGTTGAAAAGCTTTGGAATGGGTTTCAATTCCTCCAGGGGTTGGTCAACCAGAAAATAGAAATAACAGATGCGTTGCAGTAATTCGTCACGTGTGTAAGGAGGCGAATCATGCGGCGGGAGCTTCGATGCCTTGTCTATGTAATCAAAGTACTTGTCGTAGCTCTGTACAGGATTCGATGCAATGTCCGGATTGATCTTTTGCGCTGCTTTGATGGATGCCTTCAACATCCTCTCGATTTCCGGATGCGCCTTTATCAAATCCAGGAGTTGCTGAGTTATCGCCTCATGATTGCCGTCCCTAGCAAAGACTGCGCTTGCCGGAAGAATCAATGCGGCCACGAGTATTGCGGCGCCAAAAAGCCTCATCATGCAAATTGTTCTTTTCATCTGTCTGACCTCCTGTCTTGGCAAAAGTTAAACGTGAATTGGACAAAGGTGGTCCTTTCATGGCCACTTTTGCGATGATTGCTCTCCGATTTTCTTACGCCTGTGTCCGCGGGGTCGATCTTCGCCCGGTCGCGGCAGGCATACTGGTTGCCCCGCATTCACGGCGCTGATCCGTACGTCTGGAACTACAGCAATCATAACCGGGAATTATTCCGCCGTCTACTCAACGCGGGTCGTCTTGGACCATTGATCGGTCGTCCGATGGCTTTTGAACAAGGCATTGCCACCGACTCGACTCTCAAAATAGTCCAAGGACTACAGTTTCCACCTCTGTGTCAGATTAGCCGATCTATACCCCTAAATAAGCATAGATACTCTCGACACCGGTGTCAAGGGAAATCTTGAGCGCGTGGTAAGCCCTCGTTTATTAGGGGAACTCCCCGTAGATGTCATTGCGAGCGGAGCGAAGCAATCTCCTGTGCGCTAAGGATGGGGATTGCTTCGTCGTTTCACTCCTCGCAATGACACACGCGATGAGAGGATATGCCCCCCGTAACCGAAGGATTACGTGCAAACCATGATTTGGCCTTGCAATTTGGGTCCGATTGAATTCATATGGGCTTTCACAGTCTGAATAGTGAGGACCACCAATCCCGTTTTGATGCTGAAGGCCGTCGAGGCTTGAATGAGGAAGATTAGAATAACATTGGTTTGGGCCCTGGTTTTCCTTTCTGTTCCTGGTGTCATGGCAGAGACGGGTTTGAATAAGGTTTCTCTGTTGCCTCAATGGCTGCCCCAGGCACAGTTTTCGGGATACATGATGGCTTTGGAAAAAGGCTTTTACAGGGATGCCGGCCTTGATCTGACTCTGCTCCAAGGTGGGCCGGGGAACCCCGCGCTTGACTCCCTCAGGTCGGGTGGAACCACCTTCTGTGTGGAGTGGCTCTCAAATGGCGTCCAGAAGAGGGCCTCCGGTGCCAAGTTGGTAAACCTGGCCCAGATAATCCAGCGTTCCGCATTGTTGCTGGTTGCCAAGAAGGACCGCGGAATCGCGCGACCACGAGACCTCAACGGTAAGCGAGTAGGACTCTGGGCGTCGCAATTTTTGCTCCAGCCTTCAGCGTTCTTTCGTAAGTTCGATCTGCGCGTAAAGATAATTCCGAACTACTCTTCCGTGACCCTATTGATCAAAGGGGGCGTGGATGCAATCCTGGCCATGTGGTACAATGAGTATCACACCATATTAAATTCCGGGCTGAATCGTGAGGAACTAACCGTCTTCTCTTTCAGCGATTTCGGGCTGAACTTCCCGGAGGACGGGCTATATTGCATGGAAGAAACCTTTGTGAGGGATCCCGAACTATGTTCACGTTTCGTACAGGCCTCTCTAAGGGGCTGGCTTTATGCTTTCAAACATGAGGATGAGACCCTGAATATAGTAATGAAACACGCGGATGCGGCCAACACCATGACAAACAAAGCTCACCAGCGTTGGATGCTCCGGGCCATGAAGGACTTGATCCTGCCCGCGGGAGATACCACAGGGCTGGGAAAACTCAAGGTGCAAGATTACCGGGCTGTGGGAAGAACACTGAAGGAATTCCAGCTTATCGATCATATTCCGCAGTTTGAACATTTCTACCGAGGCGCAAAGTGAAAGCACGGATCCGCAGCAGCATAACTCTAAAGATGGCCCTTCTGGTATTGGGCGGAACCTCGATCGTATTCGCGCTGCTCTTGACCTATAGTTACTACTATTCAAGGGAGATCATTCTGGGCGAAGCTGAAAAGAACGCGCGCAACCTTTCGCTTTCCGTTGCAAGGAGAATAGAACAGGAGTTTCGGGCCGTGGCAAAGGTTCCGGAGAACTTTGCCGGCTATCTTCAGACCCACCACTGCGACGAGAGGACGCTGCTGAAGCTCATACGGTGGGTGGTAACCGGCAACCGTGAAGTATTCGGCTCTGCGGTGGCATTTGCACCGTCAGCGTTTGGGGAAGGAGTCAAGTCCTTTGCCCCCTATTTTTTCAAGGGCGAGGACGGCATCAATTACGAACAACTTTCCACGACCGCAGGTTACTACATGGCGGATTGGTACCACATTCCCAAGGTTCTCAAGGCGCCGGTATGGACCGAACCGTATTTTGACGAAGGGGGTGCGGAAATAGTAATGACTACCTATTCCTATCCCCTCTTCGGTCTCAGTGAAGACGGGGGACCACCGAAATTCAGGGCCATAATAACAGCGGACATATCTTTGGAGTGGCTCACGGACCTGGTCGGTTCAATACGGGTCGGCCGAACCGGATTTTGTTTCATTGTCTCCGACACCGGCAGAATCGTAACCTACCCCCGCCCGGAGCTCATAATGCGGGAATCCATGTTCAGCCTGGCCGAAGAACTTCACGACCCCAAATTGCGGAAGATAGGCAGGGCCATGATACGGGAGCACTCGGGTTTCTTTGACCTTGGCTCTTCCCTGACCGGCAACGATTCCTTTCTCGCCTACGCTCGAATTCCATCACCTGGTTGGTCTCTGGGGGCGATTTTCCCCAAGAAAGAGCTTTTCGCCGAGGTGGAAGCGCTTTATGAAAGGACATTGCTGCTGGCCCTGGTGGTGCTCCCTTTGTTGCTGGGCGTAAGCCTCCTGGTGGCCGGATCCATCGCGCGGCCGTTGCGTCGAATGGCCGCTGCTACAAGTAGGGTGGCTGAAGGTGACCTGGGTGTGGATCTGTCCGACATTCGTTCCACAGATGAAGTGGGGCAACTGGCGCGGGGCTTCATGCGCATGACCGAAGGCCTCAAAGATCGCGATAGAATTCGCGATACTTTTGGCCGCTATGTGACCCAGGAAGTGGTCAAGCGTCTTCTGGAATCCAAGGACGGATTGAAGCTTGGAGGCGAAAACAGGGAAATATCACTGATAATGTCGGATCTCAGGGGATTCACCGCTCTCACCGCGCATATGCGCCCCGAACAGGTGATAAAGTTTCTGAACCGGTACCTGGGCAAGATGGTCGAAATCCTGATGGACCACCGAGGCATCATTGATGAAATAATAGGCGACGGGATTCTGGCCTTTTTCGGCGCTCCTGAACCGTTGGACGATCATCCCGCGGTGGCGGTGGCGTGTGCTGTCAAGATGCAAGCCGCCATGGATGAGATAAATGAACTTAACGAAGCCGACGGCTTGCCGCATCTTGAAATGGGAGTGGCCGTTAACACCGGTGAAGTCGTGGTGGGAAACATCGGGTCGGAAAGGCGTACCAAGTACGGCGCTGTAGGCGCGCAGGTGAACTTCACCGGCCGGGTTGAATCTTTCACCGTGGGCGGGCAGGTCCTCATAAGCCAATCCACATATGAAGGACTTGCAGACATTCTGGATGTAAGGGACGTGCTCAAGGTGGAAATGAAGGGTGTTCCAGGCACGGTCTCCCTGTACGATGTCCGGGGTATCGTAGGCCCCTATGAAGCCAGGCTCCCGGAAAGAGACCACACGCCGGTACCGCTGGGACAGAGAATCAACATTCAAATCTACAGACTGGACGAGAAGGTTTTGAACGGAGAAGGGACGACGGGGTGGATGACCCACGTTTCTCTCTCTTCAGCAGTAATCATTTCCAGCGATGCCCTGGGCCAATGGCAAGACATAAGAATATTGCTCGTTGAAGAACAGATGGACGAAACCCCCTCGGAAGTCTATGGCAAGGTGGTTTCCATTGAGAAGACCGGCTCTGAGTATGAAGCGGTCGTGCGTTTCACCTCAGTCTCTCCTGAGGCATACAAAGTATTTCGTGCGGCCCGACAGATTTGATGACAACTTACATGTCTGAAAACACAGGCGCAACGAAACATGAAAGTCTTTTCCACTGTTCGGTAGTCCGTGGCTTCGCCTCGGACAGGCGCGTGAAGAGCGCGCACGCTGCGCAATAATTTGGAGGGGAGACTCATCTCCCCTCCAAACCACCCCATACGTTGACCCGGAAAGGGGCGGTTTCTTCACGGGACTTTTGTATGAGAATCCCCTTTTGGAATACCGTGGCTTCCATGAGGGCGACCCCGGCCGACTATCCAAGAGGGCGACGCATGCGTAGCCCCTACGCCCGGAATTCGGTGCGGTATGAGCATTTTCATGCTTGGTTGTGCCCTTCCCGGGCATGTGGGTTCATAGGATTTCGCGAATACTATTGATCCGGGTTTGCCGCATTCACCAATGGCAAGGAACTTACGAAACGATGTACTAGTGTTTTCCAATTCGGCGGTCTTTTCTTCCAAGGACCGCCTTCAAGATGCGACCAAGCGTCTCGGCATCGTACGGTTTGGGAATCACTCCGCTGAAGCCGAATTTGCGGTAGTCCGCCATGATGGGATCGTTTGAATAGCCACTTGAGACAATTGCCACCACATCGGGGTCAATCTCAGCCAGATTATGGACGGCCTCTCTGCCCCCCATTCCTCCGGGTACGGTCAAATCCAGGATGACCGCGTCATACGGGCGCTGGGAATCAGCGGCTGATCGGTAGCGCTCCACGGCTTCCTTGCCGTCCTTGGTCGTGTCCACCTCGTAGCCCAGCATGGAGAGCAGCTCACCGGTAACGTCTCTTATGGGCTCTTCGTCATCCATGAGTAAGATTCTAACCGCGCCGGTGACAAGTCTGTCGTCCGCTTCCGGCCGAGGTGGAGTCTCCTCACGTGAAGCGGGAACAAAGATGTGGAAGATCGAACCCACTCCCGACTCTGATTCCACTGTGATCAGTCCGTGGTGGCTCATCATTATCGCGTGGGCGGCGTAAAGCCCCAGACCGCTTCCTTCCGGTCTCGTCGTAAAATAGGGGTCAAATATCTTGGGCAGTATCTCTTCGTCCATCCCCGTCCCCTGATCTTCAATAGAAATCCTTACATAATCTCCAGGTTTCAATGGGAGGCCCTGTTCATCCTTCACGGTAAGGTTCTCAGCGGTCACTGTAATCACACCACCGCGGAACATGGCCTGATCTGCATTCATCACCAGATTGCCCACAACGCGGCTGATTTGAACCTCGTCAACCTCCACAATCCAGATGTCGTCAGGAATGGAGAATTCGCAGCGGACATTGGAACCCCTCAGGGCAAAATTGCAGGAATCGGTAACGATGTGGGAGACGGCCGCGGCCTTCTTAATCGGCGCTCCACCTTCAGCGAAGATAAGTAGCTGGTGGGTCAGATCTCGAGCCCTGACGGTTGCCCTTTGCGCCTCGTTCAAACGTTTGAGGCTTTCTTCACCGAGGTTCTTGTCCATTCTTGCCGCTGAAATATTCCCTTGAATTGAGGTTAGAATATTGTTGAAATCGTGGGCCATGCCTCCAGCGAGGACCCCGATCGCTTTCAACTTTTGCAATTTCAGGAGTTCCTCTTCCGCACGCTTGCGTTCCGTGACATCACGACAAATACCCCTGAACCCGGTCAGCCGGCCTTTGGAGTTCTTAATAGGGGATATGGAAATCTCGACGCTTCTTTCGGAGCCGTCCTGTGCAAGGAATTTCAGGGCATGCGCGCTCTCGGATTTCCCTGTCGCAAACACTCTGTTGAACGTCCGAAAGGTTCTGTCAGCGTACTCCTTGCTCATGAATTCGCGGAAATTTCGGCCTATCATTGCGTCTTTCTCATACCCGAACGACTTCGCGGCTGATTCGTTCAGAAAGACATAGTTGCCGGCAGGATCGACCTGGTAATACACTTCCTCGATGTTCTCAATAATAGTCCGATACTTTTCCTCGGATTCGCGCAACGCCTCCTCTGACAGTTTTCGCTCATCCACATCCCTGACCCACACCTGAATGCCCCGTTCATTGCCGAGTAAGACCGCACGAGCGTTAATTTCCCCGTGAAATGACGATCCATCCTTTCGCAACAGCCTAACCTCGTATTGCGGCGTTACGATTTCACCCCGCAGGCGGGCCTGGGCCCTCTCTCTTGTGACATCGCGGTAATCAGGATGATACACTATCCAGTGTTCTTTGCCGGTCAGCTCTCCGTAGTCGTAACCGAGCATTTCGTGAAGGCGAGCGTTGGCGAACACTATCTCGGTTCCTTTCTGAACGAAGATGCCGTCGAAGGAGTTCTCTACAAGCGTTCGGTAACGTTCATCACTTTCCCGTTGCTGTTCTTGGGCCCGCTTTCTCGCAGAAATGTCGAAGATGGTGGAAATAGTGCCCGTACGCACGTCGGATCTGTCCACCGCGCTCATCCTGATGTGGCCGTAGAACTTCGAACCGTCACGCCGTGAGAACACAGCCTCGGTCTCAGCGGGCTTGTCTTGTTTCAGGCTCTGCCGTAACAGCTCACGGACCCTCGTGTATTCCTCCTCGGAACCGTAAAATGCAGCCGGATTCTTCCCCAGATAATCCTCCTCACGTTCATACCCGAACATATCGCACATGGCCTGATTGGTCCATTTGAGCTCTCCCTGTTCCACGTAACCAATGCCCAAAGGAGACGCAGACAATATCTTGCTCAACATCTGCTCGCTACGGAGCAAGGCTTCTTGCGCTTTCTTGCGTTCCTCGATTTCAAGAACCAGCTTTTCATTTGCCTTTTTCAGGTCGTCCGTACGCTCCGCCACTCGTTTTTCGAGATGATCACGGGCCTCACGCAGATCCTGTTCGGCCCTCCTACGAGTAATCTCAAGCGCGGCAAGGTTGCCCAGCAAAGACAAAGTGTCAAGATCGGACTGAGAAAATGAAGTCCTGGTTCGATTGAATACATACAGAACACCAAGATTTGTATCACCTATCTGAATGGGCACGGCAATGCCTGAAATCAGTCCCTCCGCACGCACTATGTCGTGAACAAGCGGCCCTATCTCCTGGAAATAGTCCTCGACGATGCATCCTTTGCCGTTCTTGGCGATCTTTCCTCCAAGCCCGGCCCCAAACGGTATTTTCATTGTCTTGAACGCAGCCGTATTGACTCCCGATAGCGTGTGCATGTACACTTGACCGGCCGCTTCGTCACGCAACGCGATATACGATGTATCGGTTCCAAGCAATTTTCTGCTGTGCTCGACGACCAGCGACAGATCCTCGTCAAGGCTGAGTTCTCCGCTCATGGCAACAGCCAAATCGTAAAGGGTCTGGAATTTATTCAACTCATTTGCAAGGTTCGCTTCCGCCAGCCGGCGCTGAGCGATTTCATGTCTGAGCTTTTCAGTTGTTTTGGAGAAATCGGCCTTGTGTTCGTCTTTCATCGAGGTCCCTCGCCTGACATGGAATTCGCGAGCAACGTCTCCGGTTGGGGAAAAATAAGCCTACAACCCCAAGCGACATTACCTGAAACCACCCGCATAGTCAAAAAATTGGAAACCACCTCTTTCAGCAACCGTTCACCGGGAAGGGTTCAACAATGAGGGGCCGGGGAGCTACTGGGCGCAGGGCCAATTTACGAGCCGATTGGTGTGGGAGCTTCATTTATAGCACTTCTCGAAAGTTCTCACGGATTCGCAGGCTGGAAAGCCTGCGCCATCAGGAAGAAGTTTCGGAGGAATCCGAAACTAATTACGAGAACCACCATAGTATGAAGACTCCGGCCCCGAGCCGGTTCGGAGTCCCGAAGGGACGACACATAGCGAGTGCGTAATGGTTCTATCGTCCCTTCGGGACTCAGGTGTTCTGCAATGGCCCTTACCCGGCGATGAATCGCCGGGCTATTTTCTGACTCCCCTTCAGGGCTACGGTCTTTCGAGAAAGAAGGGGCACGCCAATGAGTCAATCCGTGATTACTTTTGATACTAATGCGCTTTCAAACAGGTGACATTTTTCATCGCCGTCGTCGGCTTTCCCTGCCCTCACCCCGGCCCTCTCCCAGAGGGAGAGGGAGCCAAGCATCGTCCCCTCTCCCTCTGGGAGAGGGATAGGGTGAGGGTTGCGAGGGATGCCGTGGCTTCTCCGGGGTGAGGCAAAGTCACTCATTTGACCGCGCATTGGTATTAACGATTACGGTTGGTCTGGAGGGCCTGGTGAGAACAGGGTGTCACCGGGTGTTTTGGGTCGTGGGCCTGTGTTGGGCATCGACGTAACTAATCTAGTATTTGGCGGCAGAAGTTCGTTGTCGGTATATTCTCTGAAGTCCGGCCGTCGTGCCCGTTACCCCGGCGAAAGCCGGGTCCAGGAAATCCTAAAGAAGCCTGGATTCCGGCGCCTGCCCCGGACTCCGATCCGGGGTTCGCCGGAATGACGGTTCAGGGGGGCTCGGTAAACTGTCCACCAATTTTCGCCGTGCAGTACTAGTGTCCCCCGGTCCCGAGTATGCCGCTGGCCGCCACGGTAAGGATGATGACTTCCGTCACTGCGAAAACAGCGTAGATTCTGTCTCCACTCCTCCATAGCGACGGCACGATTGCCATAAAACAGATTATACTGACACCGGCCAGCATTGCGATCCCAATGAAATTCAGGAAGTCCCCATATCTCAGCATTCCGACCCAGGCCCATCCGGGTTGAATCTTGGCATGGTGCAGGTATTCTGACACACTGAGCCCCCAATAGCGGGGAACTTCGCTGAGCGGCAAGTATGGATTCATAATTTCCAAAACATATATGACGTACGTTATCAAGAGTATAACTAGTCCGAAATACATGCCCTTTTCCAGTATGCGCGCGTAGAGAAGCTGTTCAGGTCCTGCTTCCAAGGATTGTCGCTGATCTTCAACCATAATCTTCCTCCATTGGTCTTATCTCAATGGTCTCTATCCTTTTCAAAATATCCGTTGTCAGGTTGCTCGTGGAAGTCCTGACTTTCCGGCACGCCCCCTCAGAGATCGCTTCCAGCGCGCTCTGACAATTATTCCCTGTTTTCCCCTAGCCTGAGCGCTCAGTGCATCAGCCATCACACTACACCTGACTCCCCTGGGTTCCCTAGAACCCCAGTCCTTTGGTGAGAGCCTTCACCCCTGCAAAACCCAGCATGCCGATGACGATCCAGCGGACCACACCAGGCTTGGTGACTTTCAGCAACCTCACTCCAACGAAAGAGCCCATCATAATCCCAACCAGGGAAGGGACTACCATCATCGGAATAACGCAACCCTTGTTCAAATAGATCCAGGCCGCGGAAGTGTCCGTAATGGAAAGGAGGAACTTGCTCGTCGCCACGCTGATCTTAAGAGGCGCTCCCATCAAGAGATTTAGCACGGGAACATTCGCCCAACCGGCCCCGAGACCGAACATTCCGGCCATGAGCCCAATAATCACGAACAGAGCCAGGCCCAGCGGGGTCCGGTGTATTTTCCAGTCGATCACCTGACCTGTGCTCGCCTCCTGGTAAACCCCGTAAATCCGCAAGATCGAAGCCAATTTGTCAGCTTTCGGGACATCGGGCAATTCGGATTTCTTCGCGGTCAGCATCAGGATACAGATACCTATGATCGTGACTCCAAGGGAAATCTGCACGACGTCTGTCGGCAGGGCAAGGCCCACCATGGCCCCTATGATCGCAAATGTCGAGGCAATGAGCGCCACAGGCATCGCCAGCCTGAGGCTGGCAAGATTCATCTTCAGTAGCCCTGGACCTGCCGCAAGTGCCCCGGACAGAGCCACAAGCAGTCCCGTTCCTCGGACGAAATCCAGATGAAACGGGAAGAAACCGCTGATGATTGGGACAAAGAGCACGCCGCCTCCCACGCCCCCGAGGACCGCGCCAATACCCATAATGAAAGTGACAATCAGAAGAACAAGCGGCCACATCCACCATGGATAATCGCCGGAACCCTCAAGGAGTGGGCCGGGACCCTCACCTGCCAATACAGGGTGCGTCGCAGCGAGCACCAACAAAAAGCCGACAAAAAAAGTTCCGATCCATTTGCCATTTCTCATCATTTTCCACTCTACTCCATCGGTCTTGAAATCATCACGAGGCAGCCGAAGGCTCGGCCATGCCATAGCCGTTGCCAAAAGTAAATTCCGATTGGGTGTCGGGCGCCACTGCCGGCTTGCCCAGCAGTGCGAGGGTATTCGGACAGAACTCTTGGCAACTGCTATAAACCCTGCAAATCACTGTAGCCCAAATAATGCCCGGAACGCAACAAAGGACTTAGGCGATTTGCCTAAGCCCTTGTTTTACATGGTAGCGGGGGGAGGATTTGAACCTCCGACCTTTGGGTTATGAGCCCAACGAGCTACCTGACTGCTCCACCCCGCGTCAGATTCCGGATGTTATCAGCAGAATTCCGCTATGTCAAGGACGGCCGGCAATCGAGCACGGGGCGCTGTTCTCAGCGATTCTGAAACTCTGAACCACCCGGTCATTCCTTCACGGTCAGTAGTTCCAACAGAAGGTCGTGAATGAGGCTGTTCGAGGCTACAATGTATTTGGTGTAAGGATCGGTCGGTTTTCCAATTTCATCTGATGTCCTTCCGCCGGCTTCCTCTACAAGGAGCATACCAGCGCCCATGTCCCACGGGTTGAGTTTCAATTCCCAGAATCCATCAATACGCCCGCACGAAACATAGGCCAGATCCATTGCAGCGGACCCCCCCCTCCGTATCCCCTGCACCCGGGTGACAACTCGTGAAAATTCGGCCACGTTGTTATTGGAGGATGTGGCCCGATCGTAGGGAAAACCGGTCGCAACAATCGATCGGTTAAGACGATCACTTGTCGACACTTGTATTGGATCTCCGTTCAGGAATGCCCCATGACCGCGAAATGCCCAAAAGCTCTCTTCATGAACCGGATCGTGAATCATTCCCCCTATCACGGTCCCGTGTTCCATCAGCGCGATCGACACAGCGAAAAAGGGAATACCGTGCGCGAAGTTTATGGTGCCGTCCAGAGGATCCACGAGCCACATCCATGGCGATCCGGTTTTTTCGGTGAGCGTCTCCTCTGCAAGTATGTCATGATCGGGGAATTCCTTTCGGATGGCTTCAAGGATGATCTCCTCGGAAGCGCGATCAGCATCGGTGACAATGTCTATTGATTTCTCTCCAGGATTCTTACGATCCACGCTGAATTGCCCGCGGAAATATGAGCGCAAGGTGTCTCCGGCCTGTTTTGACACAGTGTTCAGAAAAGGCAGCAGATCCCCAGGATTGATTCGATGATTCATAGAAATTCCGATTCCTTTCTGCAAGAGCCTTGATCAGTAACCGTTCACCGTGAACCGTACAAGCTCCCGGAATTACGTATGGGGGAGGTTTGGAGGGGGAGATGAGTCTCCCCCTCCATTCTCACCGGGCGCAGAACCGCTTCAAGCCCGGTGACCCGTTACCTTGATCACGCTTATTGCTCTTCATCTCGCCTATCGGTCACCCGGCATGACAGCTCACCACGATGAAATCGAACTCTAAGGTCTTCGCCAATTTCAACGGAGGTGGAATCACGAATCACCGCCCTCGTGTCAGATCTGAAGGTAATGGAATAGCCTCTGGCAAGAACCTCGGAAGGACTCAAACCATCGAGTCTGGAAACCAGGCTTTCCACGGTGCTCCTTGTCTCTTTCAACCCGTTGCGGCTGGACACGGCCAGTCGGTTGAAGAGGCTTTCCCACTGCTCGTATCCCTGGCTCACAGCCCGATTGAGGTGCTCAGGCCTTAGTCGGGCAACCGTTCCCCGCGCGTCCTCCCGTAAGGTAACGAGTCTTTGTCGCATGGCGTTGCTCAGGCGCATGCTGAGGTCGTCCAGCCTGAGGCGACGATCCTGGATTCCGCGTCGAGGATCGAGGAGTCCGGCCAACGTTTCGCTGAGATTGCTGTTGGCCCTGTCCAGGGAGCGGGCCATAGCGGCCCTCATTCGCGCGGTCCACTGAATTACGGTTTCTTGAAGATCCCGTCTGTCAGGAACGACCAGCTCCGCGGCGGCCGAGGGAGTTGATGCGCGTACGTCCGCGGCAAAGTCGGTCAGGGTGAAATCGGTTTCATGCCCCACTGCGCTCACGATCGGCAGCGGACACGCGGCCACCGCTCTAACCACCCTCTCATCGTTGAAGGCCCAGAGATCCTCTATCGAGCCGCCTCCACGACCGATAATAGTGACTTCCACCCCCTCTGCGCGGCACAGGCGTTCGAGCGCCGCCACTATCTGCTCAGGCGCCTGGTCTCCTTGAACTTTAGTCGGACTCACCAGGATGTTGGTTCCGGGTGATCGGCGACCAATGATGCGGATCATGTCTCGAACAGCCGCGCCTCTGGGTGAAGTTACCAGACCCACCAGGTTGGGAAATCGGGGTAGGGGCTTTCTTCGGTCCTCGTCAAAGAGTCCTTCCGCGGTCAGATTGTCCTTGAGCTGCTCGAAGGCCAGCATCAAGCCGCCCATTCCAAGGGGTTCCATAGTGTCGAGAATCAATTGGTATTCGCCCCTGGGACTGTAGACCGACAGTCGTCCCCAGGCCACTATTTGCAGTCCGTCTTCCGGCTTGAACTTCAGAAAGCGGCTCTGCAAGCGGAACATGACACAACGGATCTGAGACGATTCGTCCTTTAACGTGAAATAGAGATGACCCGATGGCGCTGCATGGAAATTGGAAACCTCGCCCTTTACCCAAACTGATGGATATTCAGTCTCAAGAAGATCTCTTATCTGTTTGGTAAGCTCCGAGACACTGTAGATCTTTCGTTCCGGAAGCTCCAGTGTTGTCATGTTCTTTCCACTACCTTTGCTCCGCCGATGGTTCGTACGATCTTATCCGAATTTCCACCTGGACGCCAATGCAACCTCCACGAACCGGTGACTTCTTTGAATTGAAAATGGAGGCTGCCGGTCGATGAGGCAACACAGGGCCTCACCATTCAGTCATCCGAAGGACTCCGGTAATGCGAACTTTCATGCCTAGAAACAAAGGCACAACGAAGCATAAAAATGTCGGAAACGCGCCGAGGCCCGCGCGTAGGGGCGTAGCATGGAAGGTGTATCAGAACCTGGAAAGACACGGAAATCGTGCCACGATCTGTGCATGGCGGAGCCACCCGGTATGCATTCCCAGGCAGAGCCTGAGAACGAGAGAAAGGGACATCTATGCTTCGCTGTTTCACACCTCGCAATGACATGCTCAATGAGAAGATCAGCCACGCGAAACTGCGGCCTTACCACTCGGCGCGAAAACTGTTTCCTTTTCGTACTCTGTCGGGTTATACTTGGCTCGCCTAATCTTGACATTGATGTTCGTTGGAAAGGGAATGTGAGAGATTTTCTGGTAAGATCTTCCGTTGTAGTGGTGGCAGTGCTCGGAATGGTTTCATCGCTCCATGCTCAGTCGCTGCCGTTCAACCTTGGCTTGGATTCCGAAATCAGAATGGGTTATCTGCTCGGACAGCAGACGCTGAAAGGCAGTTCCCAGGAGGTGGCCGACCCGAAATTCGACTATCGGGTGGATCATGGTCCATCCATCATCGTCATGGGCGCAACGGGTGAAGTGTCTCCTGTACCATTCTTTTCAGGACGAATTGGGGGGTACATAAGTGTCTGGGAATATCCGACCGCTAATGACCGGAGCACTGAATTTCCCGATGCAAGCAATGCCAAGCTCCCGTGGGATGTAACTCCTGATCTCAAATCATGGGAAATAGCGGGTCTTGTTCACCTGTCTCGCGGGGGTGGTTATCGTTTCAGCGCGGTGGGGGGATACCGGGAAGAGTTCTGGGACTACGTGGGTGTTCCCACGGGCGGCCAAGCCGACCCGGCCTTTATGCGAGACGAGTTCAACAACCACGTGCCTTTTTTCGGCCTGCAAACAGCCCTGTTCTTCCCCTGGTGGAAGGCTCGGTGTGAGGTGACCGGTTCCTGGTTCATGCGTCAGGAGATTTTCAGTATCGTGCAGAACCGCGACGACTACGTACAATACACAGGGACCCTGGACAGCGGTGGTCAAGTGGAAGTGAATTTTGAGGGCACAGCAACATTGATCTCAAATTTTCGACTGGGTGCGTACGGACGGTACCGGTACCAGGAATTGCAGGGACACGCCATCGGGATAGAAAACAACCCTGGAACGCGTCGCGCGTTCAAATTGTTCACGGAGCAAAATTACGGGGTGGTGGGCCTGACTGTGAACCTTGTGTTCTGAGCTTGGGTGCCGGCGAATGACATTCCTGATCAGTCCCTCACCTTTCTGACGGTTCAATTTCACTCCATGCAGAATTCATCAGGTCTTTCCACTCTCGAATTGTGTCCAGAGCGCGCCGGGCAACTACCTCTTTTCTCATCTTCTTCGGCGTTCCTCGCGGGGGCGGATCGATAATGCCGAAATTCACGTTCATGGGTTCGTAGATCTTGGCGGGCTTGTCCCGGGTGTGCTTCAGCAGACCGCCTATGGCAGTGGCCGAGGGAGGAATGGGAGGAGTTATCCCTGCCAAAAGCAGCCCGGCCATTAACCCCACTACAATGCCTGACGCGGTCGATTCCACGTAACCTTCTACTCCGGTGATCTGGCCTGCAAAGAAAACCGTGGGAAGTGCGCGCGCCCGGGAAAACTCATCTAGAACCCCCGGTGCGTCCAGGTACGTGTTTCGGTGAATGGAACCCAAACGCGCGAAAGTAGCTTTCTCCAGCCCCGGGATCATCCGGAACACGCGTTCCTGGTCGCTGTGCGTCATCTTGGTCTGAAAACCGACCAGGTTATATAGGGTGCGTTCCCGGTTCTCAGACCTCAATTGAATTACGGCAAACGGACGCTTGCCCGTGTGCGGATCCGTGAGGCCGACCGGTTTCATGGGACCAAAGGCCAAGGTGTCCGGTCCGCGGCGCGCCATCTCCTCGACCGGAAGACATCCTTCGAAGTGAGGGATCGTCTCAAAGGGATGGGGATTGACGGTCTGAGCCGACAGGATCTCCGCTACAAATCGTCGATAGGTGGGCTCATCCATGGGAGCGTTGAGATAGTCACCCTCACCGTGGTCGTACCGGGAAGCGCGGAACAACCGACTCATGTCGAGCGAATCCTCAGTCACTATCGGAGCAATTGCATCGTAGAAAGATAAGCCTTGAGCGCCCAAAACTCTGACTATGTCCCGTGTAAGGCTGTCCGAGGTGAGCGGCCCTGTTGCAATTATTGTCGGCCCTTTGTCTTGCGAGGGAATGCTCGTGATTTCAGCGCGATCCAGGTGCACGAGACGGTTCTGGGAGAGCTGTCGAGTAATGAAGGCCGCGAAAAGGTCTCGATCAACCGCCAGCGCCTTGCCCGCGGGCACAGAGGTGGCATCGGCTGCCTTCATGATCAGCGAATCCATTATTCGCATCTCTTCCTTGAGCAGGCCTACCGCGGAGTTGATGGAAGCTGACCTCAGGGAGTTTGAACAAACCAGTTCTCCCAGATCAGGCGATGAATGAGCCGGCGAATAACGCACCGGCTTCATCTCCACAAGGCACACGCGCACCCCCCTACGCGCTAGCTGCCAAGTGGCCTCAGCCCCGGCCAGACCTCCACCTATTACCGTAATCTCCATTGTTCATCCCGTCACTACTTATGCTGGTGCGCTTCCAAAGAAGTAACACGATTGGGCATACGGTTCAACGGAGCGTCCCCCTAATCCCCTTTTTCAACGTGGGTAGGGGGGCGCTCACTGATGGCCCGTGCATGACCACACGTAACAGATTTGAACGCGCATTCGATTCGCACATCTGCTCACGACGTCTTGACGCTGGGTTGAAAAAGAGTGTAATCTCAGCATACGTGAATAGTCCTCGAAACGGGCTGGGGCTACACCTATGCTTTCGGGAGCGCGCTGGAATCGAAAGCTTTGACCGTGCAAGTGGGGGGGGGGAGCCGGGTGGAGCAAGCTCTGTCGGCGGTAGAGCGCCCCCAAGAAAGGGATGGACATAAGCGGTGAATTCCCGGGCCCGGAGAATGAACAGGCATCTGGGCGCAGATGCTCGGTGAATGGTTCAGCTCACCGGTGGCATGCATTGCGAATATCTTTGTGAGCGAACAACAGGTAGAAACTTTTACGCCATCTCTGCGTCCCGGCGTCTGCCTCTGCTGGAACAGAGTATCGCAGACCTCCGGCGCGGAAGCTTGGAGCCCTATGTCATGTTGTCACGACACCTTGTGAAAATTGCCCTAGTGTTTAGTCTTGTGATCCTCGCCGGTTGCGACCCCGAGGCATTGGTCGGGAAAAAGGTACCCCAGCCCCTGCGAGATGTACTCACTTTCGGTCCTCAGTCGAAAAAAGGATCCGCTAAAGATCCGGGAGCGGCCGCAGCCCGGGCGAGTCTCCGGATCACCTCTCCACTGAAGAACCAGGTCTACCCCGTAGGTGAAAAAGTCGTGTTTGCAGTTGAGGCCAAGCAGAAGGACGGCTCGAGTCCGCCGCGGGGAAATCTGATTTGGGAAATATTCAAAGGAAAGAAGAAGAAACGGATCAAATTGGGCAAAGGCGGCAGACTGACCAAGAAGCTCAAATCCGGGAAATACGAGGCGAAACTGGTCTTCAGGGTTTCGAAGAAGAAGCGGAAAGGGAAAAAGGTCAAGTGGAACGTTCTGGTAGCCAAAGTGCCTTTCAGGGTCGATTACACCATAACGGGTGCTGTGACCACCGGCCACGGCGCGGTTCCCGGGGTAGATCTGGTGCTTACGGACTTTGAAGGGGAAAAAGAGTTTGGTCGGACCAGGTCGGACAGAAAGGGCCGTTTCTCCATTCTATTTCCAAGAGAAGAATCCTGTCGGCTGACACCCGGAAAGGCCGGGTTCAGCTTTTCGCCACTGTACAAGACGCTGAAGTTCGACAACGCAAACGCCAACGTGAACTTCCGTGGGGCAAAGGGGAGCGTAACAGACATCGAGATCACCGAATCGCCTGATTCTGAAAAACCCATCCTGGATTTATGCCCAATGCAAGAGGTCTATCTCAAGCTGGCTTTTTCGGCCGACATGAAGCCTACTCGGATGGAGGTGGCCCTTGTCCGACTCACTGAAAGCGGAGAAAGGCGGTTGCTTCTCGGGGAGGCGATAGATTCGGCCGAAATCCCCAACTTGAGCGATCCCAACGCGCCCCGGTTCATGAAGATCGAAGTCCCCGAAATGCTGCTGCGATCGTCTACGGATGCTTCTCAGAGGCTTACGATAACTTTCTATGATTCGGAGGGGAATTCCTTTTCTGCCGCGGCAAAGGAAGATGTCCGCCTTGATGTGGGGAAATGTGTGCGACAGCGGATGGCGGAAGCTGTTGGGCTTCATGAAAAGGGCAAATTCGAGAAAGCTGTGAAAGTCTACGATATCGGTGAAGACTTCCGCTCAAAACTTGCTGATTCCACGGCCCTGGCCGAGGAAATGGAAAAAATCTACTTCAATCGCGGCCTGGCCCACGTTTCGTTGGCATTGGCCGAGAAACCGGGTAGCGTGAAACAGACCAGTTTCCTTCAGAAAGCTATCGCTGATTTCGTGGATGTGCTCAAGTACCATAAGAGAGATGCAGATGCCCACATGTTCAGGGCTGTAGCGCGTCACCTTGGGAAGAACTACGAAGACGCGGTGCACAGTTACAGCGAAGCCTTGCGAGCAGAGCCGGAGAAGGGTAAGCTTTATGAGCTACGAGGTCTGGCCCGATTGCGGATCGGTTACCGTAGGAATCTTTCTCAGGCCATTGATGACTTGACTGAGGCGATCAGCAAGAAACCTTCGGACCAAGCGCTCAGGAAAACTCGACGTGATGCGTTGATGCTTGACGTCAAGACTGACCGCAAATCGGATGACACAAAGGTGGACTTCTCCGGTATTGCGCTTCCCGACATCAGCAAGAGACTGAATTTAGGGGACTATATCCGGAAATAGACCTCTCCACCGGACAAGTGACCTGGATCAAGCAGTGGCCGGCGTGGGATCGGCCGGGGAAGAGCATTGTGTGGGAGTCTTCCTTTCCGATCCTTCTCCGAGACTCCCCGCAAAGACCAAAACAAACGTCGGTTGCTCTTTCAGCCCCTCGTGAAGGAATACTCCGGGGTCGCCGCCGCTATAAGAACGCCAATGTTGAACCCCTTCCCGACAGTAAGACTCAATTACATGCTTGTGTTCGTGTTCGTGGTTTCGGGCTTGCCGGCCGGATGCCTCTACACCCGAGGCATCGATGAAGTTCTTGTGGATCCCTATCCACAGATTTATCAGGATGATTCGACACTGAGGTTCGGAGATCAAGAGGACAAGGTCTTCATAGAAGTCCGGAAGGCCAAAATTTCTCGACGCCTGGACAATTTGGCTATTCACTACGGAACGATCTTTCCAGGAGGCGTGCCCATACGCCGCGACGACAACGAGCAGTATGTCAAGGTGGGAGGAAAAACCGCGTACAGAGTGATCTTCGCCGAGAAATCCGTACGAAGAAGAAAGAGACTGGAGAAAGAAATCCCCCCTGAGGAGGTTCCTCCGGGATGGAAACAAGTAACCATCTCTGATCCTGTCACGGGAAAACCTACTCCGGCCCTCTACGGACCGGTAGTTCCCAGACGACAAATCCTGTACCTTGTAGAAGGAGACGCTTACCTCTATTATGTTCTTATGAGGGCTGACGGCGGCGCGATACCCGAAGCACGAAGAGCATTCGAAGAATTTGTTCGCAAGGGCATCGACTATCGCTAGGAGCCTGTTTCGTAACGCAAGGAGTACGGATTGAAATACATAGGACAGGTATACAGACCTCCAAGTGAAGCGCAAAGCCTGATAATTCAGGCTACTCTCGGCTGCCGCCACGGAGACTGCACTTTTTGCGGCAGCTATTTGGAAAAATCTTTCAAGATACGCAGCATGCAGGATATCAAAGAGGACCTGGAGGATGCACGGCACATGGGCCCCGTAAAGCGCGTCTTTCTCGCGGATGGAGACGCGCTCTGCATTCCTCAGAAGCGACTCAAAGAAATCCTTGAGGCGGTTAACGAATATGTTCCGTCCGTGGAGAGAATCGGAATCTATGCCGGCGCGCACGATATTCTGAACAAATCACTCGACGAACTCAGGGACCTGAGATCCCTCAACCTCGGGATCGTTTACCTGGGCGTTGAGACCGGAGACAGAGATCTCTTGAAGAGTATCCGCAAGGGAGCGACGTTTGAGCAGATGGTTGAAGCCGCGCAACGCGTGAAACAGGCGGGTATCATTGTTTCGGTCACGGTTCTCTTGGGAATAGGGGGAGTTGAAGGAAGTCGCCGGCATGCTCAAGCGACCGCGGAAATCCTTACCCAAATGGATCCGGATTATGTCGGCGCTTTGAGCGTCATGCTCGTGCCGGGTACAAAGCTTCACAAAGATCATGTGGAAGGCCGGTTTGTGCTTCCTGACCCGTTCGGTCTCATAGACGAGCTCAGAATAATGATCTCCCAATCATCGTTTACAAACTGTGCATTCAGGTCAAACCACGCGTCGAACTATTTGCCGGTAAAGGCGACTCTTCCGCAAGATAAGGAAGAGATCCTTGCCGCGATAGAGAGCGTCCTTCAGGCCCGTGATGAACAGGCGCTTCGACCTGAGTCCATGCGGGCTCTTTAGTCCGGGGTCCGCGGGCGTTCCGGGCCCGGAGCACAGGAAACGGGGGATTGACGGCCTCGCGCCGGGATGAAGCGAGCGCAACACTTGTTTGAGAATTGACCTCACGGAATTGTCCACGAACAGAGCATGTCTTTGGAGGCGCGCTTGATCATGGGAAAACGCCTCGGAATTGACTGTGGATCCGTAAGCCTCAACCTTTTTTTGTTGGGCGAGAAGTCTGACGAGCCTATCACGGTCTACCGCCGGACAAGGGGCCGTCCGCTGGAGACGTTGATTCGCGCGGTGGAAGATCTCATGGATGCCACGGGAAGGGATCTGCCACTGCAATCCGCGCTCGTGACCGGGAGCGCTCGGGAGTTTCTGCGCGACGCGTTGGGGATTCCGGCCATAAACGAGATAACCGCGCATGCAACCGGTGTTCACCGGCAAGATCCCCGAGTCAGAACCGTGATTGAGATCGGGGGCCAGGATTCCAAATTCATCAAGCTGGAGCCGACCGGATCTGATGACAAGGTGCGGATTCAATCCTTTCGTATGAACGAAATCTGTGCAGCGGGGACAGGGGCGTTCCTTGATGAGCAGGCGAGCAGGCTCGGAATCCCGGTGGAGTCTATCGGGCCGACCGCGCTCCAGAGCACTCGGCCCACTCCGATCGCCGGCCGTTGCGCGGTATTCGCCAAGACCGACATGATTCACAAGGCCCAGGACGGGACCCCATTGCCCGATCTGCTTCTCGGACTTGCCTTTGCTTTGGCAAGGAACTATATGGCCACACTCGTCAGAGGCGACTCTATGGACCCCATGGTCTCGCTCCAGGGCGGTGTAATGATGAATCAAGCCGTAGTTCGAGCATTTCACTCCATCTTGGATCTTCCCCCGGAGCAGATCACGATTCCCGAGCATTTTACGGTTCTGGGCGCACTTGGGTGTGCGATTCTGGCGTCCCGAGAAGAACCGATCCCTGCATTGAGCCTGGAAACCTTGAAGAGAAGGGCCATAGGAGCGCTTGAGGTTCCCGCATCACGGTCGTGCCTTGCCCCCCTCAATGCCGATCGGAACACCGACCCCGCTCCTACGGGGAAGGTCGGCGCCTGCGAAAAGCTTCAGCGACCGTTAATCATAGGTCTGGACGTGGGTTCGGTTTCCGTAAAAGGGGTGCTGATCGACGCGACAGGTCGAATCCTCAAGGAGGATTATCGCCTTTCGAGATCGCGGCCACTTCAGATCATGGAAGAGGTGCTCAAGTCCATTACCCTGGACCATGAGATTCCGGAGATCATTTCGGTCACAGGCAGCGGGAGATACCTCACGGGCAGCCTCTTGGACGCGGAGATGATTGTAAATGAAATCACGGCTCAAGCCGAGGCCGCTTTGAGTTTCGACCGTGAGGTGGATACGGTTGTGGAGATCGGAGGACAGGATTCAAAGTGGATATCACTGGAAAACCGTGTGCTCAAGGATTTTGAGATGAATCGGGTCTGCGCGGCCGGTACGGGGAGCTTTCTTATGGAACAGGGGGAGCGGTTGGGCCTGTCCATGGGTAAGGTCTTCTCTGATACCGCGTTCGCGTCGCGAGCGCCGGCCGACCTGGGAACTCGCTGCACCGTATTCATGGAATCGGACCTGATCCATCACCAGAACACCGGGGCCTCCACCGAGGATCTTGCCGCGGGTGTGTGCATAAGTATTGTGCAGAACTACCTTGAAAGGGTCGCCAACAGAAAACCTCTCGGAAACAAGGTTCTCTTCTTGGGCGGCGTGGCCGCGACCCCGGCTGTGAGAGCCGCGTTTGAACACCAAACAGGCAAAAACTTGCGCATCCCCGACTTCTTCAGAGTTTCCGGGGCCCTTGGCGCTGCTTTGAAGGCGCTGGGCGCGTTCATTGCCGGCGATCTGATGCCGAAGAAGCGCGAAGTGATAGATTGCAATCTGAAGCGCATCCCCAAGGATCAGTTCACGTGCCAAGGGTGCGCCAACAATTGTCTGATCGACAAGTACCGCCCGGGCGACCGCATTGTCTTCCACGGCGGCCTTTGTGATCGCTGGGAGATTGAGCACGGTAAGCCCGCCCGGTCCGGCCGTCACGATCCATTCCGGTTCAGGACCCGACTTCTGAACACCATTTCAGAGCAAGAAACAGAAGGCGCCATCAGCTTCGGAATGATCAGGTCCCCACAGTTTTACGAGTGGTTTCCTTTTTGGAAGACGTTCTGCCGGGAGCTGGGCATTACACTTGTTCTGCCGCCTCCACCGGACAGACGCCAGTTTGAAAAGGGTTCCCGCTTTCTCAAGGTTGAAACGTGCCTACCGATCAAGGCAATGGCAGGACAAATAGCGGATCTGGTGGATTCCGGAATCACGACCCTGTTTCATCCGGCGATCCTCAGCGAACCCCCGGTAACAGGTGATGGAAAGCCGCGCACCTATTGCCCTTACATCCAGGCTTCCTCCCAATTTTTCAAGGGATCTTTTGATCTGGAATGGAAAGAGCCGATCATCAGCCACGTATTGGACCCGGATTCGTTCAAGAGAGAGCATGTCCGTTTTGCAGGCACTCTGGGCATTCGTCCCGGGAAAGCTGAAGAGGCCTTGAACGCGGGGATGAAGGAACTCGCCCGATTCAAGGACAGGCTCAGGGGTGAAGGGCGCCGATTCTTGAATTCTCTTGGCGAGCAAGAACAGGCTGTTGTGGTACTGGGCAAGCCATATCACAATGCCGATTCTTTTCTGAACATGAATCTAGGCAGCCTGTTCCAAAGACTCGGAATTCCAGCCGTGCCCGCGGATCTCTTACCGCTGCCACGGGGAGGCGAGCAGCCGGAAGTGTCCTGGAAACACCAGGGAAACATGATCCGGATCGCCCGTGAGATAGCGGGTAATAGCAGGCTGTTTCCCATTCTGATTACTTTTTTCGGGTGCGGTCCTGATCCGTTCACCCTGCGCCACATTGAGGATGCTCTCCAAGGAAAGCCTTTGCTGGTACTGGAAATGGATGAACTCACCTCCAGAGCGGGTATAGTAACCAGGATCGAGGCATTTCTGGAACGTATCAAGCAGGTCAAGAAGCTGCATCTGGGGGGTATCCAGCGGGACGATGCGGTTCGGTCCGCCCCTCGCGGGATTCAGGAAAAGGCCGTTCAGCCCGGTTCCGGATCAGGCGCCAAAGGGTCCGGTCGAGCGGAAGAGCTCTGCATTCCCTTCATGGGCGATCAATCCTACGGCTTCGCCGCCGCGGCCCAGTCCGTGGGAATTGAGGCTAAGGTGCTGCCTCCGCCGGATCAGGAGTCCGACCTACTGGGACGCCGCCACATGGTCGGCGGGGAGTGCTTTCCATATGCCTTGATGCTCGGGGATTATCTCAAACTGGCCCGAAGCCGGCCGCTCCACAGGGCTGAGCGGTCTGTCTTCTACATTATCGGAGTGGACGCGTGCCGAATTGCGCAATATCCACTCTATATGGAAAAGGTGCGCCGCCGCCTCGGGTACTCGATCTGCGTTGTCTCGGAGCCGGAACAGGTGTTCGAATCCTTCGGGCTGTCGCCCACTAACACGGGGCGAGCGCTGCTCAAGGTGTGGGAAGGATTGAACGCCTTTGATCTTCTCACGAGCCTTTACTTTCGGACCCGGCCTCTGGTCCGGGATCGAGCGTTGCTCGATAGCGCTTTCAGGCAAGGCAAGGACAAGCTTTTCCAGGCCCTGTGCATAGACCGGGTCCATGAAGGCATGGAGGAAGCCCTTCACGATCTATACGCTGTCCCGATCGATGAAACCGCTTCCAGACCGGTGGTCTCCGTGACCGGGGATTACTACACCCGAGTGGTTCCGTTCGCCAACAACGACGTGTATGGGACGGTGGAAAACCTGGGAGGATTGCTCTGGGCGCCGCCGTCATTCGCGGACAGTTTCAAAATCCGGGCGATGAAGGACCTGGTGTGGAGCCTCTTGAATGGTCGTTCCCGTGAGGCGGCCCACAGCACACTACTCTATTTGTTCATGCTGGTCTCGGAGTTCAAGGTCAAGTGCGGCCCCGGCGCGCGGAGGGTTCAGAATTCCCCTACGGACCTGCTCGGGCTCAACATGTGGAAAGCAGCCGCTCGCCATGTCGACACTCGCCTTCCGGGCGGGATCACAGCGCCCATTGCAACCACCATGCGGGATCTGGAGATGGGAGCGGACGGCGTTCTGAATCTAATGACCCTCAACTGCGCTTACGGAACAGTGATAACAGCCGCCCTCTCAAGGGCGCTGAAAGAGGGCCCCGGAGTCCCGATGCTCACCCTGATATATGAAGGCCTCAAGAAAACCAACGAGACAAGCCGCGTGGAAGCTTTCATGGAGCAGGTCCATGACCACTTCAGGAGAAAGTCCGCCTGATAATAGCTTACATGCCTAGAAACAAAGGCACAACGAAGCATGAAAGTCCTTTCCGTTGTTTACTGGTCCGTGGCTTCGCCTCGGACATACGCATTAAGAGCGCGCTTGCTGCGCATGGATTCGAAGATATGCGTTAACCTAAGAGGCCCAGACCGCCTCGTCTATCCGTCATTCCGGCGCAAGCCGGAATCCAGTCTTTTTGATAGGAGCCTGGACCCCGGCTTTCGCCGGGGTGGCGATGAAGAAACCAGCACATCTGGGATGCCACTGTTGCCGGGGTTTTGACCGCTTTTTGTACTAAGTCAACGCACATGAGACCATGTCCCCTTCGAGCATCCCCCATCGTAGGCCCCGAGAATTTACTTGTTATAGCAAGGCAACCATTCAGTTTTCGTGGGGCAGATCCTCTCATCGCGTGTGTCATTGCGAGGAGTGAAACGACGAAGCAGTCCCCATACCTGGTGTGCAGGAGATTGCTTCGCTGCGCTCGCAATGACATCCTGTCAGTGCCCCCGCGTAAGTGGATAGTTGCTGGAATATTGATGATAGGCTTGACTAATGAGGCCTAAGTACGTTAAAATAGGATTTAATGAGCCAGTGATATTCAGGAGGTTTCATGAAGCGCACAACCTTTACGATTTTCGTGCTGGTGGTTTCGTACCTGGCGGTGAGCGGGATTTTCAATGCCTATGCGGCTGACCACAAGCGCGAGACCCCAATATCACGAGGTTTGCCCAAGGGCCAGGCAGCATTGCTCAAATTGAGCATCGGTGAATTAGGGCTGGCCGTCCGGAGATTGGAAGAAAGTTCACGACTCGATTCCGCGAAATTGTGTTCATGTTCCATGCCGGAACCGACCGGGACCGAAGAGACCGATCCAGTTGCAGGCCGAGTAAGTGCAATGAAGAAACATTCCAACGAAGTCGAGGACGCGTCGCAGAGAATGGCCGACCTTCGGAAGACACTCAGGCAAAACGCGGCGGAATTGAGGCGGCACAGGAAGTGCATAAGGGCATTTGGAGGGTTTGCTGCGTGGCAGAGCAAAATCAGCGAAATGATCGATCAGGAAGACTCTGGTCGTGGAGATTCCATTCTTAAGAGAAGACTCCGTAAGAAAATAGCCAAAGAGGAAAAAGAAATAAAGAAAAAGAGGACTAAGGCAGCCGAGAGGCGAGAGAACTGCCGGAAGGAATTGACCCGATCAACGGGTCGTATGGCGGACACGAAAAGGAAGATCCGAAAAGAAAAGGAAACATTGACCAAGAAGTTGAGGCAATATCGTAAGAAACATGGCCGCTCGCTGTCATTGGGTCAAGATGCTCTGGCCCTCCATCAATATCCTTCTTATGATTCGCTGGAGAAAACACTTGGTGTGACTACACTTAGATCGTCGTTGCATCGCGCAGCATCCCGCGGCGACGCCAAGGAAGTCAAGATGCTGCTGAAAATGGGGGCTGACGTCCATCAAGAAGCAGGGGAGTATTCCGCGCTTGCACTGGCAAATATCCTGGGACGTGCCGAGATCGCGGAATCCCTGGCCCCAAGTTATGCTGACGTTCAAACCCCCTGGGACACCCACCAAAGACAGAATACCCAAGGCGCGGTGAAGATGCTGAAAAATCAGATGGAGCGCGTTACGGACTTGTTTTCCGTCGTAAGAGCGTCCGACAAGGACGCCAAAGATCTAAATTATTGCGAGAAGTGGTTAGGTCACCTCAAGTGCAAAATCAATTGCCTGAAAAATCACAGCATGCGCTCAGGTGAACAGAGACGGTAGGAACAAAGGTAACCGTTCACCGTGAACCGTACAAGCTCCCGGAATTACGTATGGGGGAGGTTTGGAGGGGGAGATGAGTCTCCCCCTCCATTCTCACCGGGCGCAGAACCGCTTCAAGCCCGGTGAACGATTACGAACAAAGATGAGCGGATGCAGTTGGCTGGTGTATTGCTTGTATAGCAGTTGCCAATGGTTCTGTCTGATTGAAAGGTGATTCCCGCACATTGGGCAAATCCCCGCGACCGATGCAAACCGGACAGAACTTTTGGCAACTGCTATAACCCACGAAGAATGCCGGTCTATCACGTCCAATCCAATGGTTTGGATCTCTTTTTGCGCTTGTCGTCACGTTTACTCGGCCGCGTTATTTCCCGTGTCTTGAAGGGGCCTCGCACCCTGGTTTCCATGACGGTGATTCCGAGGAAACCCGGGGCCACACGCACCGAATACAGATAACCCTCTCGTACGATAATAAGCTTTGGTTTTCTTCTCCGTCGGCTGGTCTTTGCGGACAGCGCGATCAGTTTCTCAGCGCCGAGATTGCGAGTACCATCGTATTCAATGATGACGTCACCAATGGTCAAGCCGGCTTTCGCGGCATCGGACTTGGGAGTGAACGCGAGGATCTTGACGCCGCTCTGGGATGGACCGGCAACAATTGGATCATCTATCTTTGGGGCGCGCCGATCATTGGTTGGAGCGACCGCGGCGCGGCGCCGGTTCTCGGCGGCCACCGCTCGCGCGACATCTCTGTGATCCTGCCTGGGGACCCATTTTCGAGTGAGGAAATTGTTGGAAAAGTGGAACGTTTTCCTGCGACTGCCGAATTCAATGGCAGCCCGAAACCCGCTGTTGAAGAAGGCCAGGTCCGGCCTGGACCATCCCCGGAACGCGCAACGGAGATTTACCGGGCCGAATGTCCATTCTCCACCCTTTGTGACGCGATTCTCACCGTGCCCGGGTCCTTCAGGATCGATCTCCGGTGTGTACCGATAATAGTCCCGCCCGTAGTGATCTCTTACCCACTCCAGGACGTTACCCGCCATGTCGTAGAGCCCGAATCCATTGGGTTCGTAAGTGGCCACGGGGGATACGTACCGATAACCGTCATTTGAGTTTCTGTCTCTCCACTCGTAATCCGTGTTGCTGTCGGCGTAGTTGGCCATTCGCCCGTCAGGGGGCGTATCTCCCCAGGGAAACTGATTCATCGGGAGTCCGCCTCTGGCCGCATACTCCCATTGGGCTTCCGTGGGCAATTTGTAAGGGAGCCTTTCCTTGGCCGAAAGCCACTCAACAAAGGCCTGAGCGTCATTGTATGAAATCATGGTGACAGGCTGATCATCCTTCACCGACCATCCCGGATTCTTCCAGGAGCTGCCCGCCTTTGTAACAAAGCGGGCCTCTTCAGTGTCGAAAACCTGTCCTCCGCCCGCGTCCTCCGCGTCCGTAACATAGCCGGTACCTTTTACGAATGCCCGGAATTGCCCCACGGTAACCTCTGTGGATGAGATGAGAAAGGGCCGTGAGATACGAACTTTGTGAAACGGGTATTCGTTTTCCAGATTGATGGGGGTACCCCGATTGAGCGTGGTCATGGCCCACGCGATGTCGGACTCGGAACTGCCCATAACAAATGAGCCCGCTGGAATGTGGACCATTTCCATTTCCAGAGAATTCTTGAATGAGGGCCTGCCCTGTTCAGCAGTCAGATCGATCAACGACTTGAGGACCTGTTTCACAAAATCCTCGGGTTCACCAATCGGCCTTTCTCCATCAGACTCGGTAGTGGGCGGCTTTTCCGTCAATCGCCGGGCCTCAAGACGGCGGCCGCTCGCGATGAGGTTCTTGACCTTTGTCAGGAGCCGTTTTATCCCATCCCTCTTGATAGCCTCTTTGGTGGAGAGGGTTTCCGGGGTCCTTTTCTGAACCGACTCACTGTCGGTCGCAGCTGCCGCCACGCGGAAACCGAGCACGTCCACGGTCAGGTTGGGCCGCACACCGCAACGGAAACCATTCCTCGCGATGCCTGCCCCGAAAGCCCAGTTCCCTCCCCTTACGACCTTCCTTTTCCCGCGTGAGGGGCCTGTGGGATCCACTACCGCTTTGGAACGGGCCGGCTCGTACGCTTTCGAGCTGAAAACATCGGAACACATTTCCCAGACATTGCCCATGATGTCGTACAGCCAGAAGTCGGTCGGCTCATAGCTGCCGACAGGCGCGGGACCCGCGTGGCCGTCATCTATTGTGCGATCCGCCCACGGCATGGGAGATCGGCGATCCGCAAGATTGAGTTGCTTTCCGTCCGGGTATGCTCGGCCCCAGGGGAATCGTTCCCCTTCTTTTCCGGATCTGGCCGCAAATTCCCACTGGGCTTCCGTGGGCAAGTGGTATTCCCGGCCTTCCTTCCGGCTCAGCCATTGGCAAAAGGCTTCAGCGTCTTTGTGGCACACCAGATTCACCGGATGGTCGTCCCAGACGTCTCGTCCCGGATGCTTCCAGGATGCCCCCTGTTTCTTGGCCCAGTGTTTCTCTTTCTCATCGTACACCCATCCCCAACCTTGTTCTTCAGCGATCGTGCGGTATCCTGTTTCTTCCACAAAGCGCCTGAACTGCCCGACCGTAACCTCGTATTGCCCAAGGAAGTACGGCCTGGTGATCTGCACAGTGTGCGCAGGCCTTTCAGATCTAAGTAGGGCCTCTTCCACATTCCAGTGGGTCTGCATGCGACGGATTCCCGCAGACGCGGAGCCCATCACAAAGGATCCCGGGCGAATCAGGATCATTCTCATGCCGATGGAGTTGGTAGTTTCCCCAATGGGTGATCGCTTCTCCGAACCGGACCCCGCGGCTTTGAGTCGAACCTGTTCGAGCATTTCTCTGAGCTTGGTTATCTCACGGGGATCACCGCTCCCCTCAGACCTCTTGAGGGCACGTTCCAGCGCAATTATCGCCGGCTTCCATTCTCTCTTCTGAATACGGGAGTTCGCGAGGGCCTTCTCACTCTCAAACGTCCCGGCCGCGTGCTCATCATCAGCGGGAGCGGTTTGGACGATTCGGCGACGCTGCTTAGGCTTCCCACTTGGCTGTGAGTCATCCGTTGACGCTTCCGGGTGGTATCCTCGCATGTACCCGGAAACAGCCTTGTAGAGCTTGGAAGGGCTTACCTCCGGCTTCGGCTTGGTCTCTTCCGAATCCGGAGATGCCGTCTGCACGGGATCTTTGTCGGAGCCCTGTTCAGCGTTGACCGATGACGCCAAGAGAAGCGCGGTCATGACCAGCATTATTAGATTGAAGATCTTTGTCAATTTCCAGCCTCCGGCAACAATTTCGCGCCCGGGGAATCTTGATCGTACCGTGGTCCTGATCGTCTTGCCTGCATTCCACACTCGATCCCAATAATTGGAACTCGGATCATTTGATCACTACAGGGATCTTCTTCTTCAGTTCCTCGGCAACCTGCTCATGGAGCTTGGCATTCCATTGGTCCTGCAAGCGTTTTCTTATCATGGCGCGCACCTGGATGAATTTGCGAGTCTCCGGGTGCCGGCGGTCCTCCACCTTTAGCAAGTGCCATCCAAACTGGGTTTTGATCGGTCCTCCGACCTCACCTTTGGGTATCTTGAAGAGTTCATGTTCAAAGGATGTCTCAAAGGTACCTTTAGAAATCCAGTGGGTGCCGTCCTGCATTGTAAGTCTGCCCCCGTGGGCCGCGGCCGGGTCAATGGACTTGGTCCGGGCCAGTTTTTCAAACTCTTCGCCGGCCTTGAGTCTTTCCAGGATCTTTCGGGCCTCGGATTCGGTCTTGACCACTATGTGACCCGCCTTCAATTGCTCCGGCGGCTTGAACTCAGAGATATGATCTCGATAATAGGCCTTGACTTCATCCTCCGACACGGGTTGGGCTTTGGCCAGGCGCCGACGAAACATTTCTCCGGCAAGGTATTCAGTTTGAGCGTATGCCAGCCGTGTCTTGATAGCAGGTTCGTTGTGGATTCCCAGGGCCTTCGCGGCCTGAGAAAAAAGTACGAACGATATCACTTCGTCCAGAATTTTCCTTCTGCCGTCCGGAGTGAGGAAGGGAACCCGATTTCCTTCCGGGATAGTTCCGATAATATGATCCACCATCTCACGAGTGATCTTGAAATCCCCGACTGTGGCCAGAACATCGCCGGCGTCTCGGGGACTGTCGGACGCTCGACAAATCTGCGGCATTAGTATCAGGACAATCAGACAGACCCAGCAAAAGCGCTTCATGATTTCACCTTGTTCGTGTCCGCCACAGGGACCGTGAGCCATTGGCCCCGTCTTCTCACGACCCGGGCAGATCTGTTTGAATGTTCCATCGTTATGGTTCCCGGCGTATCCATGATGTGCCGGGCCGCCCGTGGACGGCTGAATCATAAGACTCCAGCTCAAGAAAGGCAAGTGAAGGATCAGGTGGGCACTGGATTGGATCGTTCCAAAGCGGTGGGGACCACCTGCCCCTCCGGAACGGCCTTGTCGATTACTTGGGTCTCGGGGTTACTCCGTATTTTCGCGCGGATCTGTGGGGGGCTCTTCATCGTTCCCCGGACCTACAATCCGGAGTTGAGGCTTTCCCTCGGTTCTGACCTGGCGCGCCTCCGCCTTGAGGCCGGCTTGAGCAATGAGTTCCGCAAATTTGGCAAAGTCCGAGGGGGTGAACTTGAGGCTGCAGTGGGGAAGGTTGATGTGAATAATCCCGCCGGGACAGACCGACACATTTCCAAAACCTTCCAGACCCGCCAAGATTTTCAGTTCATCCACAGCTATTGTCCTCCTGTGGTTCTGGTTTCATTGTACGGTCAGGTACGCATGATTGCAACACAATTCGCAATGTCGGGGTGACCGTTCACCGTGAACCGTACAAGCTCCCGGAATTACGTATGGGGGAGGTTTGGAGGCCATAGGTGTTAACTTAGAACAAAGAACGGTCAAAATCCGGCAACAGAGGCATCAGTCTCTTCATCGTCACCCCGGCGAAAGCCGGGGTCCAGGCTCACCGGATGAAGAACTGGATTCCGGCTTCCGCCGGAATGACGAAGCGAATAATCGGGTCTGGAGTCTTAATACCAATGCGCGTTCAAACAAGTGATAAAGAGCACTGCTGGGCAAGCCGGCAGTGGCACCCAAGAAACCTATCTCACTCTCTTGATTGCGCATTGGTAATCGGTTAACGCCTATGGGTTTGGAGGGGGAGCTACTGGGCGTAGGGCCAATTTGCGAGCCGGTTGGTGTGGGTGCTTGTAGAAAGGTTTTGGGTTTATGCTCCGCACAGGGACACGGGGATATCGAGGGATGGGCCTAATTGGTCTAAGAACGGATATATCGTGAAGAACCTTGTTGACACCACGTCGAGTGGGCCCTCCATTCTCACCGGGCGCAGAACCGCTTCAAGCCCGGTGAACCATTACGATATCAAGGAGCTGAGCCCATGGGCTCTTAAGATGATTGACAATTAGTGTCCTTTTATTATATAATTATCTCTAAGTCACTCATGTCAAAGGGGTTTGAGAGATGAGGGTCATCCAGATCGCCGTAATCATGTTCCTGGCTCTGTTGCTTGCGGGAATCTGTCCGCAAGATGGATCCGCGTCACAGACCGCGGCAGAGCTACTGGTCGAAGGCATAAGGGCCGTTGACGCTGAAAGGCCTATTCTTGCCAAGGAAAAGTTCAAAAAAGTTCTCGAGATCGAGTCGAACAACTACCATGCTTTGGTCCGTCTGGGGCAACTTGAAATGGAAGATCTCGTGAGTTCCGGCGCGGGCAGGCGCGCTCTGGAAGCGGAGCGGTACTTTCTCCTTGCCTGTGTAACACAGCCTCACCGCCCGGAGGCCTATCTGGGCCTGGCCGAAATGTATTACACTATGGGCTACTTCGAAAAAGGAGATGGGTACGCCAAGACAGCCCAGGATGTGGAACCCAAGTGCTACGAGACCTTCTGCGTGCTCGGTCAGCGCTACGAGGACTCCGGGAACTACACCGCGGCTATGGATCAGTACAACAAAGGTCTGAGTGTCTATGGTCGGGATTCTTATTTGATCGACAAGCTTTATTTCGCGGCCTCGCAGGGTGGGCTGGAACCATATGTGGTACTTCGGTACGGGCGCCACCACCTGATTCTGAGGAGATTCCCGGACTATTTCATTTTGGACCATTTGCGCAAGCTCGCCGGGGATTTTCCCACCGCCAAGAAACACTATGATTTGCCGAATTTCGAGTTCAAATATTGCCCGGGGGACATCCCGCCCGAGAACTTATACAAGGACCCTTATGAAGCCTTTATCATGGCGTCTACGAAAGATCCCGCGGAGTACAAGAAGCTGAGAGCAAAACTGGACCGGATTCGGGATGACGCGGCCAAAGCTATCGCGGGTGTTAAAGGTGACGAAGCCAAGGCCAGAGCTTTGTATAAGTGGTTGAAGAAGAATGTTCTCAAGAATTACGACCGGAAGAAGGGCATCCTCGCGGACCAGGTGCTGAACGACAACAAATATCTCTGCCTCAGTGGTTCCATTCTCTACGCCCTTATTGCCGAAGAGGTCGGCCTGCCCGTGAAAGGGATGATCACACCTGGGCACGCTTTCGCCTCAATGGATACGGGCAAAAGGCAGATACAAATCGAAGTGACGGCGGAACCCAAGTTCGGCATGACCAGAGAGGACGGGTTTGACGTTGATTGGTGGGATCAGTTCAAGGTGCTCAATAGGGTGGACGCTTACGGTGGCCTTTATGGACCCTCAAGTCATAGAAACATCGGCGCAATAAGCCCCCAGGAACTCACTGCTTATCAATTCATCAATACCTGGCTCGACGGCGTTGACAAAATCAAGGAGGAGCATAAGGATCAGCTGGAATATGCTAAGACCCTGCAGAAGTTGCTCATAGCTGAGAACAGGGCGCGCGAGGACGAGCTGGCCGCGGTCAGGGGCAGGCACAGGCGAGATCTGAGCAAGCTGCTGGCTGAGGAGAAAAGGGTCACACAAAACTATGTCAGGAAGCGAAAGAAGCTGTCCCGTGAAATGAAGGATATCTCGCGTGAGGTGAATAAGAAGATAGTCGAGCACAGCTTCGACGTCGGCCTCGATCTGGTGAAGAAAGCGCAGGCCTTGGCCCCAGGGATGGAAGAATTTGTGGACATACAGGAAGGCATATACAGCAGCAAGGCCCTGGTGGACGCGTCCCCCGCGCTTTATGCCGCAGAGGACCGGAAAGAGAAACGCGACGACCTGCGAAGAGAGCTTCTGGACAAAAGACGAGAACTGAAGGTGGAGGCGCGCCGTTCCGGCGGGAAGTCGAGCTTTGCCAAGGAACTGGAAGATGCTGTCGAGTCAGTGAAGGAGAAGCTCAAGAAGGTTGAAGAAGAAGCAAATAAGGACTGGGATAAAGAGAAAGGCGCCTGGCTCGTAGCGCTCAAGAGATTGGGCGAAGGACTTGATTCGCTTCCGTGCAGCACGACCCTGAAACGGCGTTTCGAGTCGCTTTGCCAGCATGTGGCACAGTTGGCCGATCGACGAGAAGACCCTGAAACCATGAACAAAGTGGTTTCCATGGCTATGTTCAGGGTACCGGACAGCCGTTTTGTAAGGCGATACCGAGAACACCGCATGGGGAGCCTGTAGCTCGTAATGGTTCACCGGGCTTGAAGCGGTTCTGCGCCTCCAAGCCTCCCCCATACGTAATTCCGGGAGCTTGTTCGGTTCACGGTGAACGGTTACTGCGACTCAAACGTCTCGGACTGATTGCTTTGATAAACATTGACATGTTCCCTATACATCATGTATAGTGTAAGAGATCTTGTGTAACTTTATGTGTTGAAGGCTGTTATGCCTGTTATTGTTTGTCGTGGTGGGAAGGAGAATTCCTCATGAAAAACTGGACTGATGCTGTCGTTCTTCCACTCCTGGCCCTGGTTGTGGCCGCGTTTCCCGCTGTCGGGACCGCTCAAGAGCCTGCCACCGGTGAGGCCCGGGACGGTGTGTACCAGATCACTTTGAAAACAGAGAAGAGCACCAGAATTATTCTGGATGAGTTGGTCAGAGACAGAGATCTGGACCCGAAAGCCATTTACAGGCCGTCTACAGGTGGATACCTGGCCTTTGGCGAAAGGGAGTGGGTCGAAAAAATAGAATTCAAGGTGTTTGACATCCCAGTCAGTATGATGCCCGATTATGGCAAATACAGTAAGGTTCTCGTTGATATCAATAAGAGCCTTTGGTCCATCAGACAAGTTCTCTCCAGCTACGATGACCTGTCGTTCCGTCTCATGGACATCTGCGGCAAGTCCAAGTTTCTCTCCTTGCGGGCCGTTGACCGCAACATAGTGCAACAACTCTCAGTGTACAAGAGGCTGATCCTCTTGAAATCCCTGGTGACCAATGCACTGGCGAGATTCGTTCGAGACCGCACCTGTGTGGACAGGTTCGACAAATACGAATCGGAACTCGATCTGTATACCAAGCGGCTTACCGAACTGTGCCGAGATTACGACAGGCTGAGAAGACGGGCCCTGGAAGCCGCACAGCAGAGCGTGAAGAGCAATCCCGCCGGTTCTCAATCCTCTAAAACGGAATCGAGCAGGGCTGTAAGTAAATGAACACAACGCTGTCGGCAATATGGGGCCGTTCGTGAGTCGCAATCCGGCCTGGGGAATTCATCTCCGGATCGAAGCAACCCACAGATGGTCGTCCCCCCTTGCACGGGAATTAGCCATTCATGAGTGAATCCTCGCATTCCGAAACACGCGTCCCGGGAGGGGGAGGGTCTGTCTCGGGCATCGTCCTGGCCGGCGGTGAATCTCGTAGAATGGGGGGAGTGAACAAGGCGCTCTTGAAAATAGGTGATCTGCCGATAATTGAGCGAGTTACACGCATTCTGTCCCGAGTCCTGCCCCATGTCATCGTCATTACCAATACTCCCGAAGACTTTCGATTTCTCGGATTGCCCATGTTCCAGGATCTCAGGCCGGGGTACGGGGCGCTGGGGGGGCTGTACACGGGACTGAAAGAATGTGCCCCCGATTTCGGATTCCTGGTGGCCTGCGACATGCCGTTTCTATGTGCAGGCATAATCGAGCACATGATGCGCCGGACACAGCATTACGACGTAATTGTTCCCAGGCTCCGAGGGAAACTGGAACCCCTGCACGCCATATATTCCAAGACCTGTCTCCCGGTCGTTGAAGATCTGATGAACAACGATGACCTCAAGATAATCAATTTCTTCAACAGGGTGCGCGTCCTTGAACTGGATGAGAAGGATCTGCTGTCCCTGGATCCGGACCTCCGCTTCATAATGAACCTCAACACAACCCAGGATCTAGAGCGAGCCCAGAAGATTGGGGAACGGTTTCCGGACAAATAATGCTGTAGGGCTGTCCGGATCACTCCACCACACACTACATGTTGTAATCGGCTGATACCAATGCGCAATCAAGAGAGTGAGATCGGGTTCTTGGGTGCCGCTGCCGGCTTGCCCAGCAGTGCTCTTTATCACTTGTTTGAACGCGCATTCGCATGAAAGTCCCGTGGAAAAACCACCCCTTTGCAGGTCTACGTATGGGGTGGTTTGGAGGGGAGATGAGTCTCCCCTCCAAGTCCATGCGCAGCGTGCGCGCTCTTGGAGTACCCTGTCCGAGACGAAGCCACGGACCAGTGAACAACGGAAAGCACTTTCATATTTCGTTGCCGCTTTCTTGCGATGATAGTTGGTATGAGTCATCCGGAGAGCCCTGTAACACTGATTTTTCCTGGACTTCCCTGTTCCACGTGCAACCCGCGCAATTTTTTCTTGACAAATCGTCAAAACTGGAAATAATGGTATATAAGGTAATAATGGTTAAAACCGTCAAACCACGGGAGCCGGGTACCTCATGAAAGTCTTGACAGTATACGAGGCCAGCAAGCATTGCGGCGTGTCTCCAAAGACAATCGCAAATTGGATTGACGAAGGTCACATCCCCGCGTTTCGGACAGTCGGCGGCCATCGTCGCATAAGAAGAGAGGATTTGGACGCCTTCCTTCGACGGCAGGGCATGCCGACGGCTGACGACCTCGGAGAAGGGGAACGCAAGAAGATCCTCGTGATCGATGATGACAAGTTGATCGTTGAGACAATCGTACGCTCACTTGAGGAGGATGACTATAATTACGAGATTGTCTCCGCATCGGACGGTTTCGAAGCAGGGCTTCAGGTCAGTCATTTTAAGCCTGATCTGCTGATCTTGGACATCATGATGCCCGATATCGACGGATACGAGGTCTGCAAGAAGGTCAGGCAGGACCCGAACGCGGCCAACATAAAGATCATAGTGCTGTCCGCGTACCTAGACGACGAGAACTACGAAAGGATGAAGGAAAGCGGCGCGGATATATGTTTTTCAAAGCCCCTGCCTCTGGAAAAGCTGAGGAAAGAAGTAGCGGGCCTATTGGGATTGGCCTAGGGCGGAAGAGGTCAGAATTAGAGAGAGGCGCTTCAATGAAACTGAAGGATCGTCTGGAGAAAGAAAAATTTACGGTCACCTGCGAGGTTCACCTTCCTCATGGGAAGAAGCCCGAGGATTATTTGGACGAGGTGCTCAATCTCTGGGGACGAGTTGATGGGGTTCGCTTTCAGCCGTTCTCTGCAGACGCCCCCATCAGCGATTCGTTGGAGTTGTGCCGTCTCCTTGGAGATAAGAAATTCGATCCCGTGTTCCAGGTGGGGACGCGGGAACGCAATCGCCTGGAAATCCAGGAAGCCCTGATTCATGCCTCCTCCGTGGGAGTTGAGAACCTGCTGGTCTTTGCCGACGATTACAGGGTCACCGGGGATTCTCTCCAGGAAATGATGTATTTCCACGTGGATACCGGGAAGTTCTTCTCCGTCGTCGATTCGCTGAAGGAAGGCGTGGATGTCCACGGCAAGGACCTGGACAGCGAAAAGGACTTCTTCATAGGATCGGGAGTTGATGCGAGCTTCGGCGGCCAGGCACCCGACCTGGAGATCCAGGAGATGGAGGAGTTGGTCGAAAAAGGGACCAAGTACTTTCTCACCACGCCGGTGTTCGACGTTGACCAGTTTGCCAAGTTCGTCAAGAAGGTCGAGGGGTTGGGTGTTCCTGTCATCGCTGAGGTTATGATGCTTCACAGCGGGATGCAGGCCCGTATGCTCAAGCGGGTCGGTGGGATACACATACCTGAACACTTGATCGAGCGGATTGAGAAGGCCCCGGTGAAATTCGACGAATCCGCCAAGATACTCCTGGAGATGGCGGATCAACTCAAGGACATTTGCGCGGGGATTCACGTGCTGCCCTTCGGCTGGGAGGCCAAGGTCGGCAAGATTCTACAAAACATCAAGAGACGATAAGTTTGATCAATTGCAGCGCTGATGAGCAGAATTGATCGCTTGACGCCCTAGTACTGCACGGCAGAAATTCGCGGGCGATTTACATAGCTCCCCCTGAACCGTCATTCCGGCGAACCCCGGATCGGAGTCTGGGGCAGGCGCCGGAATCCAGGCTTCTTCAATTCCGCGATCCGCGCGGGATGGACTCTGGCTTTCGCGTGGGTGAGGGCGAGTACGGACATCGGGGAATATACTGACAGCAATCTTCTGCCGATAAGTACTAGAAACAACGTTACCTGCTCTTATCTGGCCTCTTCAGCGACCGATCCTCATCGGTTCCGCGCTTTTGTACATCGTGTTTGAGAACCGCGGAATCGGCTGAGATCGCTCTTTATTGGAACGGAGGTCCATTTTGGAGACCGTTACCATTTCCATGAACAATAGGGAAGTTTCGGGCTCTCCAGGAACCACGATTCTGGATCTGGCGAGGCAAGTGGGGGTGGATATTCCGACCCTGTGCCACCATCCCTTGCTACAAAACGTCGGCGCATGCCGAGTCTGTCTGGTGGAGGAAATGAAGACCGGCAGGCTCTTGGCCTCCTGTGTCACCCCTATTGCTCAGGGTATGGAGGTCCGGACCGACACGCCTTCAGCTTTCCAGGCAAGACGTGGGGTCCTGGAACTGATCCTCTCCGATCATCCATCGGCCTGTGTGATCTGCAACAAGGGCAATGAATGTGTTCTGCGCACTTTGGCAAAGGATCACGGCATCTGCGACCCTGATTTGGACCCCATAAGGCGTTGGCGTCCCGTGGAGGAGGTCAATTCCTTCATCGAGCGGGACCTGAGCAAGTGCGTCATGTGTGGGCGATGCATCCGGGTCTGCAAAGATTTCGAGGCTGTAGGAGCGATCGAGTATATGGATCGCGGATACGACAGCCATCCCGGCACCATGGCCGGCACGCCGCTGGAAGGCTCTGAGTGCAACTTCTGCGGTTCCTGCGTCACGGTTTGCCCCACCGATGCCCTGGCGGAAAAGGATAGGCTGTCTTTCAGCTCGGGTAAGGAGCTTGCACCAGGGATTTGTTCCTACTGCGGTACAGGTTGTCATCTTGAGTATGACCTGGTAGACGGACGCCTGGTCGGGGCTACCGGTGTTGCCGGGGCTCCGGTGAACAGCCTGTCGCTTTGCGTGCGGGGGCATTACGGTCAGGACGCTCTTTCGTCTTCTGACAGGCTTACCGATCCTCTAATACGTGATAGTGACGGCGCCTTGCAGGAATCCGGTTGGAATCAGGCACTGGAGCGAGTTGAGAGCCGCGTAAAACAAATCATTGCAAGCCATGGCCCCGAAAGTGTCGGAGTCATTGCAGGGACACAATGCTCCAATGAAGAGATCTACCTTGCGGGCAGATTCGCCCGATCCATTCTGGGTACACCCCATGTGGATTCCTTGGCCTGTTTCTCTTCCGGAAGCGTGGTGCAAGGGCTCACCGGGTCCTTGAAGAAGCGCCGACCCCGCGCTTCCCTTGAACGGATTTCGGCTGCTGAAACCATCTTCCTGATCGGCGCGAGGCCTGATTACACCCACCCCGTAGTCGCCCGGAACATCCGCCGCGCAGTACGCAACGGAGCCGCGCTTGTTCAGCTCGATCCATTGACGACCACACTCAGTTCATTTGCGCATATTCGTTTCATGCAACATCTCGACGATCAATCGTCGGTGCTCGTCCAATTGATGAAGGATCTCGTGGCAAACAATCTTCATGACGAGGAATTCCTCCTCAACAATGCCATGAACGCGGCTGAGTTCACGGCCGCTGTAAGACCGCAACCCACAGAAGATTCTCCGCCGGAAGATGTCAGACGCGCCGCGCAGGTCACGGGTAAGGGCAAAAGGACGGTCTTTTTGCTGGGTGGGCCGGTGGCCAGGGCCACTCAAGGGTACATAGTTTCCCGACTTGCGGTCGACCTTGCGCTCCTGTGTGGACAGCCCGAGAACATTTTCTGCCTCTTCGAGGGGAACAATGAAATGGGGGCCTGGGAGATGGGTTGCACGCCGGACTTCCTTCCCGGCGGCCTTGTCGGGGAGCAGAGCCACATCCTTGAGACCCTCAAGGAGACCTGGGGGGGGGAGATTGCCTTCAAGCAGGGACTGGACACCATGGGGATGATCAGAGCTGCGGAAAGCGGCGATCTCAAAGCTCTTTTCCTCCTGGGAGTAGACCCGCACGCGGTCTTTCCGGACACGGGGCGGACACGAAAGGCCCTTTCGAGGATCGACCTGGTCGTGCGGACCGGGATGTTTCCTGCGGTTCACGAAGAGCTTGCAGACACAGTTCTTCCCACCACGGCCGTCACTGAGATGGACGGCACGTACATGAATATTGAAGCCCGTGTTCAGCGGATTAGAAAACTTTGTGACCCCCCCGGAAGAGCGCGCCCCATTGCTCGGATCCTCCTGGCTCTGGCAGGAAGACTGGGGCCACCCTTGGGGTTTGTCGGGGCAAGGGATATCTTCGAGGAAATCCGTGCGGTCTGTCCCGGATGGGGCGAGCTGAACTGGGATGACGTGAAGCAACCCGGGGGCGTGGCGCTTCCCGATCCCCGGAAGACCGAAGACGCCCAAGAAAGTAGTTCCGCGGATTCGTTGTTGGTACCGTACATTCCACCCGATTCTTTCTCGTCCGGGCCGCCCGCGCCCGCTGATCGTCCATGGAGGGCGCTCCCGGAAGAACAGATCGTTCATCCGGGGGATGGTGTGATGTCTCGTCGATCTTTCCACCTTTCCCGTTTCAGCAACAGCAATTCCTTGCGAATGAATCCTAATGACGCTGAAAAAGTCGGGGCCGAAGATGGGACGTGGGTAACGCTGGCCTCTGATGTGGGAGAAGCTCGGGCCAGGCTTGCCGTGGACCCCGATGTTCCGCGGTCCGCGGTGGTCATTCCTGCCGGTGGACCCGCATACATCCTCCAGCGGCTGCTTCCCTGGCCCGAGGAATTCTGTCCCGCAAGTTGGGATCGCGTCTTTGTTTCCGTGACGCCTGTGGAGGAATGATGGAACAAGATTTCGATTTGAGTCGTCTGAATGATCTTTTGGAGCAGTTCGAGCCGGGTCGGGAAAACCTCATCCCGGGTCTCCAGCAGGTCCAGGACGAGTTCGGTTATGTGCCGCCCGAGGTCGTCAAACCTTTGGCCATGTATATGAAGGTTTTCCCATCTGAGGTCTCGGGTGTGATCACCTTCTACTCCCAATTTTACACCACCCCAAGAGGTCGAAACATAATACGCGTCTGCCGGGGAACCGCGTGCCACGTTCGGGGCGCCAGGACGGTGCTGCAGACAGTCGTAAGATATACGGGGATCCGCGACGGGGAGACATCAGAGGACATGAAGTTCACTCTCGAGACCGTGGCGTGTTTGGGCGCGTGCGCCTTGGGCCCCGTCATGGTCGTCAACCGGACTTACTACGGAAAGCTCAACCCCGGGAGGACGGTGGCTGTCCTCAAGAACCTTCGGTAATAGGGTGCTGTTATGGATCGACTGGGTACCGTTTCTGATCTGGCCAACTACCGGCTGACCATTCGCCGAAGGCGAGACCCTTCGTTGGTGGAGATTGCCGTTTGCGGTGACACAGGATGTCGAGCCTGGGGAGCGGATGAGGTCATCTCCGGATTCGAAGCGGAGTTTGGCAAACAAGGACTGGAGGGAAAGGTTCACGTCAAGCGGGTAGGATGTCCGGGTTTTTGCGAGCGAGGGCCTCTGGTGAGCATAAGTCCCCACGGAATCTTCTATCAACGAGTCATGCCGGAAGATGTGGCCGAAGTAGTCTCCGAGACCGTGGTCAAGTACAACATCCTCGGGAGGCTTCTGTATGATGATCCGGAATCCAACAAGAGGTTCGTATACGAATCGGAAGTCCCGTTCTATGCGCAGCAAGAGAGGACTGTGCTGTCACTCAACGGTCTGATCGATCCTACGTCAATTGAAGACGCAATATCCTTTGGCGGATATTCCGCTTTGGAGGAGGCGCTGTTATGGGAACCGTCTCGGGTCATAGATGCGGTGGAGAGCGCAGGACTCAGAGGCCGCGGGGGAGGCGGATTTCCCACAGGAACCAAATGGCGATTTGCGAGCGCATCCGAGGGAGAACGCAAGTTCTTTATTTGCAACGCGGATGAGGGAGATCCCGGCGCGTTCATGGACCGGGCCATCCTGGAAGGAAACCCCCACACCGTAATAGAAGGGATGATAATCGGCGCGTACGCCTTTGGAGCGCAACAGGGGTACATATACTGTCGCGCCGAGTATCCTCTGGCCATAGAACGTCTGCACACAGCCATCGACCAGGCCCGGACTCTCGGACTACTGGGAAAAGATATCCTCGGCAGCGGGTTCGATTTCGACATCGACCTGTTTCAGGGCGCGGGCGCTTTCGTCTGCGGTGAGGAGACCGCGCTGATCGCTTCCATTGAAGGCCGCCGGGGGATGCCGCGGCCCCGTCCTCCTTTTCCGGTGGAGAGCGGTCTTTTCGGTTGCCCAACGGTGATCAACAACGTGGAAAGCCTGGCCAATGTGCCCAGGATCATCACACTGGGACCGACTGTGTATGCGTCCACCGGCGCGGAAAACTCCAAAGGCACCAAGATCTTCTCACTCACGGGCAAAGTGAACAACACCGGCCTGGTGGAAGTACCGATGGGTGTAACTATTAGGGATGTGGTTTTCAATATAGGGGGAGGCATCCCAAAGGGCCGCCGATTCAAGGCCGTTCAGATGGGCGGTCCTTCAGGGGGGTGCATTCCTGAAAAGTTCCTGGGCTTGCAGGTCGACTATGATTCTCTTCAGTCTGTCGGAGCTATCATGGGTTCCGGCGGAATGGTGGTCATGGACGAAAACACCTGCATGGTGGAGATAGCCCGGTTCTTTGTTGCGTTTACGGCCGAGGAGTCATGCGGACAATGCTCGCCCTGCCGCATCGGCACGCGTCAGATGCTCGGGTTGCTGACTCGGATCACGGAAGGACAAGCGACCCTGGTGGACTTGGATCGGTTGGAGCGGATCGCACACCAGGTCAAGAGCACGAGCATGTGCGGCTTGGGACAGACCGCGCCGAATCCGGTGCTGTCAACTCTCCGCCACTTCCGGAGCGAGTACGAGGCCCACATACTCAAGAAGCGTTGCCCAGCGGGAGTGTGCGAATCACTGGTGCTGTCTCCTTGCCAGCACGCGTGTCCCGCGGGAATCGATGTCCCGGCTTATGTGGCGTTCATCGGCCAAGGCGAGTATGCTCAGGCAGTGGACGTGATCCGTGAGCGCAATCCATTTCCAGCCATATGTGGAAGGATCTGTCATCATCCATGCGAGGGAAAATGCCGGCGAGGCGAGGTGGATGATCCCATATCCATTAGATATCTGAAACGTTACGCGGCCGACTGGGTGTACGAAAATCTGGACGAGACTCCAGAACCCTTCCCCGTGACCAAGGCCGAGAAAGTGGCCATAGTTGGGGCGGGCCCCGCGGGCCTGAGTTGCGCGTATTTTCTTGCCCGGATGGGATACCAGACCACGGTGTTCGAAGCCCTGTCCGCGGGTGGAGGAATGCTCGCCGTTGGAGTCCCGGAATTCCGCCTGCCCAGAGACGTCATTCGTCGAGAGATCGACTATATAGAGGCCAGGGGTGTGGAGATCCTGTATGACAGCCAGATCGACGAATATCATTCGGTCGAGGATCTCCGACAGGAGGGACATGACGCGGTTTTTATCGCGGGCGGCGCGCACAGAAGCCAGAAAATGGATATCCCCGGCGAAGACGAAGACCTGGAAGGGCTTTTGTATGGTCTCCATCTTCTCAGGGATGTTAAGACGGGCCGGGAAATCCACGTAGGAAACCGGGTCCTCATCATCGGAGGAGGAAACACCGCGGTCGATACGGCTCGCAGCGCGTTGCGCAAGGGCGCCCGTCACGTGATGGTGCTCTATCGCCGTTCCATCGAGGAGATGCCCGTGTCGCCGAACGAGTTTCGAGAGGCCAGGGAAGAAGGGGTGGACTTTGAGTTCCTGGTCGCGCCTGTGAGAATAGAATCGGACAGAGGCGAAGTCACGGGTGTCACCTTCATCCGAATGGAGCTGGGAGATCCCGACGAATCGGGTCGGAGGCAACCGCTGCCAATAGAAGGGAGTGAGTTTTTCCTTGAAGCCGACCTGGTGATTCCGGCAGTAGGCCAAGCGCCTGACCTCAGCTTCCTGCCTCCGGATTCCGAACTGGAACGCGCACGTTGGGGGGCCCTGAAGGTGGATCCTGACACGCTTTGCACCAACGTCCCGTGGATCTTCGCTGGAGGGGACTTCGTCACCGGCGCTTCCATGGCAATACACGCCATTGCGGCCGGGAGGCGGGCCGCCATCAGTGTCGATCGTTACTTCAGGGGAATCAAGACCCCTCTGGTCATCATGGACGAAAAATACCATATTGTGCCGGATCCACCATCGGCGCCCGAGGAGCTGGATCAGATCAAACCTCGGATTTACATGCAGCGCCAACGTCCCGAGGAAAGGATTGCCGGCTTCGAGGAATTCGAGATGGGGTTCACAGAGGACGAGGCCGGCGCCGAGGCCGCTCGCTGCCTCAGGTGCGACCTGGAACGCATGAGAGAGCGGGAAGAGGAGGAGTCATAGACTTCCAGTGCATTCTGTAGTGTACGGATTGAGATGCTCCTCATCACACGTTGACCGGGCCGTGGGCGCTCCTTACAAGGGATTTGCACGGAGCGGCCATGCCGCGAAAAGACGGGGCACAACAAAACAGAAAGATCTTTGAAAGGCGCCGGGTCCCGGGCATAGGAGGCTGTCGCGTAACGCAATGCTTTTGCGAAATCGCGGGACGGTAGGGTGGCGGGTGGCCCGGACGGCCCTCCGCGGGCGGCGAGGTAGCTGTAGTGTGTTGCGTCCACGGCTCATCGGCGAAGTACGTTGATCGACAGCTAGTTGGCCGTGCGCTTAGCACCGTCCGGGTCGCAGAGCGACAAGAGGATCGACTGAGATGGAGCCGACTGCAAGCGGCTATTTGGAATAACGGTGGAGATGGTGAAGAACCTCTTGTTCCTTCGGAACCCAGACGCGGTGGCGTCTGGGCCACCCATAGTTGGACGGTTCGAGCAATGTAACCGGTTAAGCGACAGCCTCCTAGGGACGTTCATCGGGACTGCGCGCTCTTGGATAGTCGGTCCAAGCCTGCACTCGGAGGACTTCCCAGCGCATCCATTTTCACAGGAAGTCGCGGTCACAGAGATACTGCCGGCGATTCCTCAGACCCTCTGTCACTCTGGGAGAGGGCCGGAGTGAGGGTTGTTGTGACACGCGGCCGGCAAATTCGCATCACAGGGGCCTAGTTATGAAAGCAATCACACGCCTGAGACCTCTCGATCAGTTGCTGGAGGACATTGCCGCCGACACCAGCGTGTTTATTACAGGTTGCGGAACGTGCGCCACGCTATGCCGCACAGGAGGAGTTTCCGAGGTCGCCGATATGGCGGAAAAGCTTGCGGCCGAGGGAAAGATTGTCACGGGGACTGCGGTGCCTCCCACGGCTTGCGACGAGGTTACCGGTGAGATGCGGTATGTTTTCAAGGATCAGTTGCGCGCCGCGAATGTGGTCCTGGTCATGTCGTGCGCGTTCGGTGTGCAGACCGCAGCAGCGCAGCTCAAGAAACCGGTGGTCCCTGCTCTGGACACTTTGTTCATGGGCAAAGAAGGCCCGGCCGGCAGTTATTCCGAAATCTGCATGCAATGCGGTGAATGCGTGCTCGCGGACACGGGAGGCATTTGCCCTGTGACCGCGTGCCACAAGGGGATTCTTAACGGGCCCTGTGGAGGAACCAACGAAGGTATGTGCGAGGTGGGAAACGGCCGAGAGTGTGCCTGGACCCTAATCTACAGCAGATTGCAAAGCCAGGACAGGCTGGACCGCATGCGGCAATACCAGCCACCGAAGGCACACAACGCTGTGCTCAGACCGGGGATTATGGAACTGACTTACTCTCGCGAGGAGATCGCAAAGCAGTAGACCGGAGACAAGTGTTTCCGCGCACACAGGTATTTCACAGGGTGAGGCCCGGCGAATATCGTGGTGGGAATCGCCCTTTCCCTTCCTGTCAAGCGAGGGGAGCAAGTTGCGTTTGTCAAAAAGAGCGAAGCTGTACAAAGGGGATTTCCATGAGCAGATTCAAGGAAGCTCTCGAATCGGGTAAGTTTGTTGTCACCGCGGAAGTAGGTCCGCCTAAAGGCGTAAACCTGGAGCCTGTGAAGCACCACATAGAACTTCTCACTGAGTGCGTGGACGGCATAAACGTCACGGACAACCAGAGTTCGGTACTTCGGTATCCATCTGTGGGCGGAGCGCTCCTGGTCAGAGAGATGGGAGGGGAACCTATCCTACAGATGACCTGTCGGGACCGGAACCGGCTCGCCCTCCAGGCTGACCTGTTCTTCGCGTACAGCCGTGGAATTACCAATGTGCTCTGTCTTACCGGTGACGCGGTGGTAGTGGGGGATCACAAGGAAGCCAAGGGCGTTTTTGACCTTGATTCCGTCCAGCTGCTCGATGCGATTCAGGTCCTGGCGGACGGCGAGGACCTGGGCGGCAACCCACTTGACGGAGTCCCCAAGTTCTGCAAAGGCGCTATCGTGACTCCCGAAGCACAACCCCTTGAGCCTCAATTGGTCAAGTTTGAGAAGAAAATCGAAGCGGGTGCGGAGTTCATTCAGACGCAGGCCATATACGATCTGAACAATTTCAGGAGCTTCATGGATTACGCGAGGAAATTCGACGTAAGAATCCTGGCCGGTATCGTCTTGCTCACCAGCGCGGGCATGGCAAAATTCATGAACAAGAACGTCCCCGGCATATTTGTTCCCCAGACTCTTATCGACGAGTTGGCCGGCGCACCAAAAGGCAAAGCCTTGCAGACCGGAATCGACATTGCCGCGCGGATGATCCGAACCATAAAAGAGGAAAACATCGCGGACGGCGTTCATGTTATGGCAATCGGAAAAGAAGAAACCGTCCCGCGCATCCTGGAGTCGGCAGGAATAAATTAACCCGGAAGCAGCAAATGGTGGAGTCAACCATGTCCGACAAGGATTTCTTGCCCGTCTCCGAAATGACCATAGAGCAAATTGAAGAACGCCTCCTGGAAATCCGTCGTAGTTATGAGGAGTTCTTCACTGCGGCCCGTGACGGCTTCTACATCTCAGCCCGAGAAGGCCGATTTCTGGATTGCAACGACGCCCTGGTGAACATATTGGGATTCAGGGTGACAGAGGAAGTTCTGTCTCTGGATCTGAACATGGATCTCTGGTTTCATCCGAAAGACAGAGGGATATTTCAGGGGATGATAGAGGACCAGGGATACGTGAGAGACTATGAGGCCATTTTCAAGCGCAAGGACGGCTCTCCGGTACACGTTACGCTTTCCAGTCACGTCTGGACCGATATTCATGGCGAAATCGGCGGATACCGCGGATTTGTGGTGGATCGCACCCAGGATAAGCTGGTCCAAGAGCAGCTTGATGCCTCGGAAATAAGATACAAGGATCTTTTTGCCAGCATTCAGGACGGCGTCTTCATCTCCGACGCGGGGGGAATGGTTTTGGAGTGCAATCAGGCGCTCTGCAACATAATCGGATACACCCGAGAAGAGTTCCTGGGTATGAATTACTACAAAGAACTGTTCGTCAACGCGGACCACGTGGTGGAATTCAGACGGCAATTTACCAAGGCAGGCTCCATAAACGACTTTGAACTCCAGGTCGAGCGCAAGGACGGGACCGTGCGCGATATCACTATGCACGGCCACATTGTCCGGGATTCTGAAGGCAAGGTCACAAACTACGTGGGGTTGATGAGGGACGCCACCGAAGCAAAACGCCTGCGTAAGCAGCTCATCCAGTCCGAACGGCTTTCCGCAATGGGAAAAATGGCATCTCAACTGGCGCACGAACTGAATAATCCCATCTACGGCATCATGAACTGCCTTGAACTCCTCAAGGATACGCTGCCCGAGAACCATGACAAAAGGAAATACCTTGACCTGGCGTACAATGAGTGCAAGCGGACTTCAGGGCTTCTAATAAAGATGTTGAAATTCTTCAAGCCCGACGAAGAGCAAAAGACCCGCACGGACATTAACAGATTACTTGAGGAAACCCTTGTTTTCTACGAGAAGCAATTCAAGAATCTCGACATCCGCGTCATTACCGATCTGGATCCGGAACTCCCCGAAATAATGGCCGTGGAAAGTCAATTGAAGCAAGTATTCATCAACTTGATCATTAACGCCAACACGGCTATGCCTTCCGGAGGAGAACTCACCGTCGCCAGCCGTCAGGAACTCGAAAGGAATTGCGTCGCAGTCGCGATCCAGGATACAGGCGTGGGCATACCCCCCAATAGCCTGGACAGAATATTTGACGCTTTCTACACCAGCAAAACCGAGGTGAAGGGTGTTGGACTGGGATTGAGTATCTGCTACGGATTCATTCGGGATCACGGCGGAACCATAGACGTTGAAAGTGAGGTGGGAAAAGGGACCACATTCACAATCTACCTCCCGTCAAATTCGCAGAAAACCGGATAGTACCGGTTCCCCGGCAAACGGTTGTGGCGATTGATTCATTTCCGTTCCGTACATGAAAATGTCCACGACCTGGTGGGTCATGGGCGTAGGGGCGTAGCATGGAAAGTGTATCAATACCTGAAAACACAACCAAATCGTGCCACCATCTGTGCATGGCGCAACCATGCGTACGGCGCGCCGCATGCGTAGCCCCTACCTCCTTCCTTTGGCCCGCAGCTGTAGGCCCGGTCTCCGGCGCCCCGAGGCGCTTACCGCAGGCGGGGCAGGCTAATTTTGTGACGGACCCTTAGCCTGCCACGAAATAGCGTTGGCATTCTCCTGTAGGGGCGGACCTATGTGTCCGCCCTTTCCCGCGTGCGCACCCCTAGGGCAGACACGCAGAGCCTGCCCCGGACTCCGATCCGGGGTCTGCCACTACAATTGCGTCAGCAACCTGTTGCAAGGTTTGTTTTGTGACGAGCCCTTGGCATTAGCCTCTCTTCACCATGTCCGGTTTATCGTGACAGTCCCAGATACAACCAGGCGAACGGACTGGTACACGGGATTATCATGAGCAGTCCCCAGATAGGCGATTTCCGTCGGGCCTTGACTATCCCGAAGGCCACAATAATTCCAAGGATGATGTTCACCACAGGAATGAACAGCAGCAGAATAAGCCACCATCCCGGCTTATCGGCTACTCTAAGCGCCAGATAAATGTTTGCGATAGGAATGAAAGCCAGCCATGACAGGCCTGCGTTTGTCTTCCTCGCGACCAGGAAGAGCATCAAGGCCATGAGGAAGTACAAACCCAGAACAGCATAACCCATCATTGGGCCGTTCCGGCTCAGCCAATGGACACTCTCTATCAAAGGCTTGATCTGGGCAGGATCCATCTGCCGGAGGGTCTCAGCAAAAGCCTTCTTCTTAGCAGGATCCATCTGTCGGATTCCGTCTGCCAGAGCCTTCCTCTGCACTGGATCGAGATATCGGATGCCTTGCGCCAAAACTTTCTTCTGCTTTGGATTGAACTGTACGCCCGTTTCCTTGGCCAGCTGGTCCACCATCTTCATAATTTGTTCGGCGCCGGAAGATCTTGGCGCCCCGGGTGCGGCTCGTTTAGGAAGCTCGGGTCTCTTGGCCTGAGCCGTGCGTTTGCGCGCCGGATCCGTTGGTCTTTTCGGCGGTTGTTTTGCTACTTTGCCGGGCTGCCTCTTGGCCGGCGGTTTCTTTGCTGTTTCTGTGGAAGTTGGTTTCTGAGACCGAGCCGTTCTTTCCAACCGGTTGATTCTAAGCTGGACCTCCATCTCATCCCGCGCCTTGGGATTGAGTTTCAGATATTCCGCATATTCCTTTGCCGCGAGTGCAGGTTGCTTCTGGACCTCGTAGACCAGTCCCATGTTGTAATGCGCCTCGGCAAACCCGTCCTCCAGGAACACGGCCTTGGAGTAGTCTTCGAGGGCCTTGCTGTATTGCTTTTTCTTGCGGTAGATCTCTCCCCTGTTGTTGTACACATCCGCGTACTTCTTGCTGATCCGGATCGCACTGTTGTAGTCGCTTAGTGCCCGGTCGAGCTCGCCAAGGTCGTCATAGGCCATTCCCCTCCAGTTGTAGGCTTCTACTGACCGAGGGTCCTTCTTGATGACTTCGGTGTAGATCGCGATAGCCTTGCTGAGTCGGCCGGTTGTGTGCATGTCCAGACCTTCGGCCAAACGAGAACTCAGCTGGGCCCGAGCCGTTACCGAGACCAACATCAGAGCCAGCACCGCGACCAGAACCAGGCCCGACTGAGCAAGCTTGGACATCCGCTCATCATCAGCCTTTCGGGACCAACGCGCGTCGCATCCGCGGAAGAATCGGCTGGGCGCGGACTTTGATTCGTGCGTGCCTATAGCCGCGTACCGGGATCGCACACACCCCTTGCGCGCTCCGTTATTGTTTTCCCTCGTCGGAATCCTGGAAAATACCGCTTCTTTGGCTCTTGAGTTCTTCATGCCGGCTCCATTTCTTTTCAAATGAAGGACTATCCTTACTACCCAGATCACTTCAGCCCATAATTTACCAGATTTCCCAATATCAATCAAGGGTTATCGTGTCCTATAGGTAACCATTCACTTACGAGCGGCCGACGGAAACGACCACGTTCCTGCGTTTGGCGCATGGCAAGAGGGCGCACACACAGGTGCGCCCCCACCACTCTGCCCCACGACGAATCTGGGCCCAGACGTAGAGGCAGACCCCGGATCGGCGTCCGGGGCAGGCTCTATGTGTCTGCCCTCCCCGTTGCCCCCCGTAAGTGAATGCTTACTCCTATAGCAAGTGTCCAAATAGTTGTCCGATATTTCAAATCCGATTCCGACGCTCACAAAGGGGGGATTTCCCCCATAGGCGTTAGTTTCTTCATCGTCACCCCGGCGAAAGCCGGGGTCCAGGCTCTTATCAACAAGACTGATAGGGGTAGGAACCGCCGGTTGCCCGGCCGCTCCCCCCTCCGAACCGTACGTGCGGATCTCCCGCATACGGCTCTCCAGTCGGTGGTTCACCGCCGAGCGGATTGACCGGCCTGTACGTGGGC
>Ga0190283_1000035_pt1 | contig 75411 bp, 59 predicted proteins | sample 48691801_MG_FD_161669 | JGI IMG/M metagenome (GOLD analysis project Ga0190283, IMG submission 161669) | Hydrothermal vent microbial mat bacterial communities from Southern Trench, Guaymas Basin, Mexico - 4869-18-0-1_MG | ecosystem: Environmental > Aquatic > Marine > Hydrothermal vents >...
TTCAAAAAAACATTTTTTGAACACATAAGGTTGAGTACAAAAATAATTTTCAACTAAGAACCTCCTTAGTTATAAAATATCTAAAAATAATATATATCTGTACTTTACTCAATCGGAAAATGCTATAGCAAAGCCTTTAAGAGCATTGGCCGATTTAATTTTTGAAAGAGAATGGCAATGGGTTGGTATTGATTTTCTTACAGATAGTTTACGAATTGATGATGATGAGCTTGAAACGCTTGAATCTATTGATTTTGAAAACATTATTGAAGTTTATAGTACCAAAAAGTTTTATCGTGCCAAACGGGTGAATACATTTTTATATCAATTACGAGAGGTGGAAGAATATAATAAACTTGAACAAATTCTGATAAAGCCAAGTAGGTTGGGTTACAACGTAACCCGACACTTCTAACACTAAAACGGCTAAAACTGTTGGGTTAGGAATGTGCATGAAATAAATTCGTTTCGAGGTTTCAGTTTTTTGAAGAAAAACGGAAACCTCGAAAACTAAACCAGACCTGGCAGGTTCAAAAGAAAATCTGCCAGGTCAAAATCAAGTTTGGACGCTGCGATTGACCTGCCATGTTTTGTTTTAACCTGGCAGGTCTGGTTTTAAAGTTGACTAAATTATTTGATGCACGTTCCTTAGCGAAGCGTAACCAACCTACCTGACTCTTACCTCCACACCATCTCGCAAACTAAGAGGTGGTTGCAAAACCAATTGTTCTCCCGTCTGCAATCCAGATAAAACCACCCATTGTTGCCTCCAAATTCGTTCCGTTTTTACCGGCGTAAACCACGCATTATTTAGTTTATCCAAGCGAAAAACCCCTTGCACACCTGCACGTTTTATCAAGGTTGACTTTGGTATGAGTAAGTGCTGATTTTCAGCAATCATAAAATCAACTTGACCGGATAAACCCGCAGTTAATGTTGTTTTCTTGGGTAGAGATAACTTAATTTGACAGGTTTGAGTCATACGATTAGCACTACGAACGATATGAGAAACTTTTGCCACAATCGTTGCATTGGAATGGTGTAACTTGAGTTTAACTTTCTCTTGCAAATTAATTTGCTTCATCCAATGCGCCGGTAATGCGGTTTCAAATTCCAACTCACCTATCGCTTCTAATTCTAACAAAGGTTTACCGGCAACGGCTAAATCACCTGGTTCAATCCAGCGTTTTACCACTCGCGCTGATATTGGACTGGTTAAGCGGTAATACGGTTTTTTAGTTTGTTGACGGCGTAATTCAGCCTTTGCCTGTACCCGTTTGGAACGGGCTAAATCCAACCGAACTCTTGCTTTGCGTAAATGTTCCACTGAAACGGCTCTTGCTTTGCGTAATTTTTCAGCCAGTTTAACCTCTTTCTGACTGTCATTTAAGCTGATGGTTGCTGATTGAACGGCTGACTTAGCTTGTTCGATTGTATCTAACAATTCGGCATCATCAATAACGACTAGCAAGGCACCGGGTTTAACGACATCGCCTTCATCAACTAACCGTTTCTTGATAGTGCCTGACTGGTGAGAGCTGATTTTGATACGGCGCGCATAAGTATAACCGGTTGCCGAATAAAATCTGGGTACTTTTTGGCTGCTCACAGATGTGACGGATAATTTTAAAGCTGGTTGTTTTGAAACATTGAATACGCTTGGTTCATTTTCTTGACAGCCAAGCAATAAGCCACAAAGAATTAAAAGAATTAATCGTTTCCACATTGCAATATCCCCTTTAACAATAATTGAGTGACATGCTTGGCTATCAATTCAGACTCATTATGCTCTGCACGCCCTCCTGGTAAAAATTGGCGTATCGGTGTCGTTTCTAAATGGAATAACACTAAACCAACCATCGAAATTGCCATTAAATGGGCATCACAATTTGGGGCTAAAGTTTTCGCCAGTTCAGTAATGCCTTGAAACTGGGTTTGAAAAACCTCTTTTGCCAATACCCGCAAACGAGTTTCGTCACCATCTAACAATTCACGCTGCAATAAACGCCGAAAATGGGTATCCGATGCCATTAAGCAGGTAAAACGATAAATGAACTGTTGTAATTGTTGTTCAGGTGTACCCGGTATTGCCAAAATCTCAGACAATCCTTGTGCTTTATTAGCAAAAGCTTCTTCTATACAACGTAAATATAAAGTTTGCTTATCTGGAAAATGGTAATAAAGCGTGGCAATACTAACGCCTACTGCTTTTGCAATATGACGCATAGAAACGCCATCAAAACCTGATTGAGCAAATAAAGGAATTGCTTCACGAAAAATAGCATTTAATGCACCAGGTGAGGTAGAAAATTTTGCACGAGCCATTATTGTCTCCTATATAACGAACGTTCTATAAAATAATAAAACGTAAAATGGTGGCTATAGGATAAAATTTCAAGTAGCTATAGATATTCAGACAAAGAAATTCTTAGTTGCCGTTGCACCAAAAACACCCTACATGGCTTCACAAAACCTGCCATGTTTCCAAAACCTGGCAGGTTTGATCAAAAAATTATTTTTCTGAACATCTATACATGGCTTTTATTTGTTTGTAAACCGTTTCCAAAATCGGTACACTCTCTTGCCAATTATATTTTTCCATAACATGTTGCCGTCCTGCATGTCCCATAGTATCACGTATGGTTTTATTTTGAACTAATTTAGAGAGGGCAGTAGCGAATTGTTCTATATCTTCTTTTTCCACTATCAAACCTGTTACTCCTTCTTCGACAACTTCTGGTAAACCGCCCACGCGAGAAACAATGACAGGCAAGCCACAAGCGGACGCTTCTAAAATAGCAACTCCAAAGCTTTCACTATCAAGACGACTACAGGCGACATAAATATTTAGTTGATTTAAATAAGCCGGTACCTGAGCGTGTGGTAAATGTCCTGCAAATTCGGTAACAGCACTTAAACCTAACTTAGCGACTAAGGCTTGTAATTTATCACGTTGTGGTCCATCGCCGGCAATACACAAACGTAATTGTTGCGCTAACGATGTGCCAGCTAATGTATTTCGTAATGTATAAAATGCTTGAATGAGTGTATCAATTCCATATTTGGAAGCTAAGGTTTTTACCGTACCGATTTTAAAGACGGTGCTATCGCGTAATTCGGGCTGAGGATAAAATAACATCGTATCTATCCCAAACGGCGTAATAGCAATCGGCTGATTATCACGGCGTAATAATTCTTCTGTTGCTGTTGCCATGACATGACTGGTTGAACAAATTTTTGTAGCCGTTTTTAAATTTTTGACCAACCACGCACGGTGCAAAAATGACTTGACAGGAAAATCAAAAATATCACTTCCCCAGACGGACAAAATCACGGGTTTAAATTGACATAAACGTCCTAATGTACCATAACCAGTGGCATAATGAACATGTAGAAAATCGGGTTGCAATCGTTTGAGTAAATTTTTCAGATGGGATGCGTTAAAAAAATATCCTAGTGGAGCTGTTACCGGCAACTGAAATAACGACACTTTTTCATGTAAGGGTTCATTACCCTTGTGCATGGTGATAAGAAATATAGTATGTCCACGTTGTGCTAGGGCATTTACCCAACGCACAGTATGGATAGCATTTCCAGCAGAAAGATAGGCTATTTTCATCAATAATTATTAGACTTGTTTTTTTAACCTTCTTTGAATTGTTGCAACCAAGCTGCAACAACGGTAGACCATTGTAAATGTTTTTCAACATAAATTCTGCCGTTATGACCTAATTGGGTGGCATACGCCTTATCACGGATTAATTTTCGTATTGCTTCTGATAAGGCGGCAGGATTTTCAGGTGGGGTAATAATACCCGCTTTTGCCGAAGCCACTAATTGTGCCCCTTCACCGGCACCGCTATATAATACCGGTTTACCACACGCCATAATCGCTAAAGTTTTTGCTGGGCGTGTACATTCAAGCAACGGGGAATCACGAAAACTAGAAATGCCTGCCAAAGCTAAACTATACAAACGATTTATAAATTCAGGGGGGTGCGATGTCCAAAATAACACATTTTTCAGTTTCTTCTGCTCACAAAGTTGTTGAATACGATTTTTCTCCGACCCCCCTCCGACACATAAAAATAAGACATTTTCTGCTGATAATAACTGAGCTGCTTGTAATATGACTTCCATACCATGTGCATAACCATGCGTCCCTGTGTATAAAATCACATTTTGATTTTCAGGTAAATTCATCAGGGTTTTCAGGGCAGCATCAACCGATTGTGGTTGAAACAATTGAGTATCAACTCCATTAGGTAATAATAAAACTTTATGAGCCTGAACCTGTTTATCATTGATAAGTATTTGGCGCACGCTTTCCGTGACGACCGTGACATAATTTGCTTTACGATACAACCATGCTTCTAATTTTTCTGCCTGTCGTAAAGCAAAACCATCTTGCATTAAACCCAAAGCGCGTATTGTATCCGGCCATAAATCGGCAATATTTAAAATGAATGGTACTCGCCAGATTTTAGCGGCTATATAGCCGGTTATGCCTAAAAATAAGGGCGGAGATTCTACAAATAAATAATCGGGTTTTTTGGCTCGTCGTAACCCCCATAATGCGGTTATCATAAATGAAAAATAGTTAAGCAAACGTTTAAAACCCGCCCCGGTAGCGGCATACATCCAAACTCTATGCAGCCGCACCCCTTCCCAATTTTCCACCCGGTAAAAGCGTCCTTGATAGTCAGAAAAAATTTTGCCGTTTGGATAATTGGGTAAAGCCGTCACGACTTCCACTGTATGTCCAAGGCGTAATAGCTCACGAATCATAGCCGCTAATCGGACCTGAGGTGCCCCTGTTTCCGGGTGAAAATATTGTGTTAATACTAAAAAGCGCATTATAAATTATCAGTTATCAGTTATTAATTCACAATTAAAAGCGTCGCTTCCGAGGCATTTGTCGCGCTTTTGCGCCACGCATCATATTGGCGAATCCCCGTTTTTTGGAGGTTTGTTTGACGACTTTTTGCATTTGACTAAATTGTTTGATTAAACGGTTCACGTCTTGTATTTTAGTTCCAGAGCCATTGGCAATACGGCGCTTACGGGAACCTTTTATGAGAGTCGGAAAATGCCGCTCTTTAGGTGTCATGGAATTAATCATCGCTTCCATGCGATTAAATTCTTGATCATTCACCATTGCCTTGGCTTTTTCTGGCACTTGATCAATGCCTGGGATTTTGTCCATTAAATTAGCTATACCACCCATGTTTCGCATTTGTATGATTTGGATACGGAAATCCTCAAAATTAAAACCTTTACCCTTTTTCAGTTTACCAACCAATTTGGTGGCTTCTTCCCTATCAACAGAGCGTTCTGCTTCTTCAATTAAACTCAAAACATCGCCCTGACCAATAATTCTTGAAGCAACTCGATCAGGATGAAAAGATTCCAAAGCATCCGTTTTTTCGCCGATACCCAGAAATTTAATCGGTTTACCCGTGATATAGCGCACCGATAAAGCTGCACCACCTCGTGCATCACCATCTGTCTTAGTCAGTATGACCCCGGTTAAAGGCAAGGCATCGTTAAACGCTTTAGCCGTATTCGCAGCATCCTGCCCTGTCATGCTATCAACAACAAACAAAGTTTCTGTTGGTGTGACCGCCGCATGTAACTCCTTGATTTCATTCATCATTTCGTCGTCAATGTGGAGACGACCGGCGGTATCAATTAATAAGACATCTACAAATTGTTTGCGAGCTTGTGCGATAGCGGCGGTAGCAATATCCAGCGGTTTTTGTGCGCTATCGCTGGCAAAAAATGACACCCCTACCTCAGTGGCTAAAGTTTCTAATTGCTTAATAGCCGCCGGGCGATAAACATCACAACTCACTACCATCACTGATTTTTGATGACGTTCCTTCAACCAACGGGATAATTTAGCCACCGTGGTAGTTTTACCTGAACCTTGCAATCCTGCCATTAACACCACAATAGGTGCAGGTGCCTGTAAATTAAGTTCATCACATTGCTCGCCCATCAATGAACTTAATTCATCACGTACCACCTTAATCAGGGCTTGCCCTGGGGTAAGACTGCTAATGACTTCTTGACCAATTGCTCGTTGTCGCACCTGCTCAATAAATCCTTTAACCACCGGTAAAGCGACATCGGCTTCTAACAAAGCCATACGCAGATCGCGTAGGGCTTCTTTAATATTATTTTCCGTTAAACGTCCTTGTCCACGCAGATTTTTTAGGGTTTTACCCAGACGTTCTGTGAGATTTTCAAACATTTAGTTATTGATACCTTATTTAAAGAAAAAAACGAAAATCAGTAGAAATAAGATTTTTTTCAAAAATCTGATTTCTTGAACTGGTTAAAAACTGTTAAAATATTTTTGCATACCGATATAAATTCAGTATAATATAAAATTTAGCGAGTGACGCAATGTAGCTCTAATACTTATGAACCTATTCATCAAACAACAAGGCGAAGGTAAGCCCTTAATATTATTACACGGATGGGGATTTAATGGGGAAATTTGGAATGATATTGCAACCACCCTTGCCCCAAATTGGCGTATTTATCAAGTCGATTTGCCAGGACATGGGCGCAGTGCTTTATGTGAATACAGCTTGCCCATCCTGATAGAAAAATTAGCGGCTGAATTACCCAAAAATGCGGTATGGATAGGTTGGTCCTTAGGCGGACTATTGGCAATGGCAATGGCAAGGTATCAGCCCACCTGGGTACGTGCGCTCGTATTAATTAGCACCTCACCCCGCTTTGCCACTGACAAAGATTGGGTCCATGCCATGACACCTACCAGACTTCAAAAATTTGCCCAACAATTACAAAATGATACAATAGGCACCTTACAACGCTTTTTAGCTTTGCAGGTAAAAGGTAGCGAATCAGCGAATCAGCAGCGCCGTTTTCTAAATGCCTACTTTAAAAAAAACACTATTCCACAACGGGATGCCTTACAAGCTGGTTTAACATTATTACAAAATACTGATCTACGCACCCAATTATCACAGATTCGCTGCCCTGCCATATTATGTCTAGGAGGACGTGATATGATTGTACCAGCGGGGATAGGAAAATACTATCAGCAATACTTTCCCCATTTAGAACAATTTTGCATCCAACCTGCTGCCCATATCCCATTTTTATCTCATCCCGAGATTTTTATGCCCATTTTAGAAGGTTTTTTAAATGAAATTAAAACCCCCTGACTACTTAGATAAACGAAAAGTGGCGAAATCATTTGATCGCGCTGCGCTGACTTATGAGCAATCCGCTAAGCTACAAAAAAACATCGCAGAAAACCTGCTTGAACGTTTAGAATGGTTAAAAATAGCACCAGGGCATATTTTAGATGTCGGTGCGGGAGTCGGTGGATTGACTTATGCTTTAAGTCAGCGTCATAAAAGCGCACGTATATATGCTCTTGATATTTCAATAAATATGTTACAGGAGGCACGCAAAAAAACTTTTCTGGAAGATTCTAAACCCTTTTTCTTATGCAGTGATGCTGCCAAATTACCGATAGCTGATAATAGTATTGATTTACTAGTATCTAATCTGATATTGCAATGGTGTAATGATATTCACACCGTTTTTGCAGAATTTGCCCGCGTCTTAAAATCAGACGGTGCCTTGTTTTTTTCCACCCTGGGACCGGATACGCTAAAAGAATTACGCGACAGTTGGGCAAAAGTTGATAAAGCCTCCCATGTCAATCGTTTTATTGATATGCACGACTATGGTGATGCCCTACTAGAAGCGGGATTGTGTGATCCGGTAATGGATATTGATAGAATTGAATTGGGCTACCATGATGTTAAACAATTAATGAAAGATTTAAAAAATATTGGTGCTCATAATATTACCGCCGGACAACCACAGGGCTTAATGGGAAAAAACAAATTTAACCAAATGTTAGCAGCTTATGAGCAATATCGTTCACCAGAAGACGGTTCTTTACCGGCGACTTATGAAGTCATCTATGGATACGCTTTAGGTAAAAAAAGCCTCAAAGCGTTTTCTGATCCAAAAGTGATACCCATTTTTCAGTAGTGGTGGGTTTCCTACCCACTCTACAATTAAACAGGAACCAGTCTAATCTATATATTTATTTTAAACCCAATGTTAAAATCATCATCTAAAATATCACAAGAAGAACGTTATATTGCCATACGCAATGTCACTTGGTTAGCTATAACGATCAATATCTTTTTGACTCTTGTTAAAATAATATTTGGTTTTGTAGGGCACTCGCAAGCCTTGATTGCCGATGGTTTGCATTCTTTGTCTGATTTACTCGTTGGGCTTATGACGTTAATAGGTGCTAAATACAGTACGCAGCCCCCTGACCTCAAGCATCCTTATGGGCATGGGCGCATCGAAACGCTAGTGACTATAGCCGGCGGCGCTTTACTTTTATTGATGGCAGCGGCTTTATTAATAGATGTTCAAAGGCGTTTATTTGAGCCGACGTTATTATTACAGCCTACCAGCATCAGCCTGGCTGCTGCCATTTTGTCCATTGCCATCAAAGAAGCGATATATCAATACACGATGTATGTCGCTAAACGGGTGCGCTCACCGATGTTACAAGCAAATGCGTGGCATCATCGTAGTGATGCGATTTCTTCGATGATAGTGTTTATTGGCGTGGGGGGAAGTATGCTGGGTTTCCTGTGGTTGGATGCCGTTGCCACGATTGGGATCAGTTTTATGATTGGCTATATTGGGTTTACGTTAAGTTTGCCTGGCATTTATGAATTGATAGATACCGGATTAGAAAAAGAGCAACTTATTGAAATTAAAGACATTTCTTTATCTGTGAACGGGGTAATTGGTTTGCATCAGCTACGCACTCGCAAAATGGGAATTTATGTTTTAGTGGATCTACATATTTTGGTTGATCCCCATATCAGCGTATCAGAAGGGCATAAAATCAGTGACGCGGTGCGTACAGAGCTGATGACTAACATGCCAGAAATCACTGAAGTTTTAGTACATATTGATGTTGAAAATGACGAGTTCACACGAACGACTTCAAATTTACCCAATCGCGATAAAATCACAGCGCGTTTGCAGCAAAATTGGCAATCTTTAGAAACAGCCGGTATGATTGAACAAATTACTTTGCATTATTTAGGCGGTAAACTGACGGTAGATATTGATTTACCTTTAAGCCTTGTACAAAACATCAAGGAAGCCCAACTGTTATCTGAACGCTTTGCCAATTTGATGGCAAATGATCCTGATATTGATAGCCTTAATATTTATTATCGCAATAGCACTCATAAACCTATACAGATTTTGAAAGTCAGTGAACTACGCAAATTAATGGGGGGTAATTAGTTTCCTGTGTGTCTGCCCTGGTTCTCTAGACCCTCAGGGCGAACACTTATGTTCGCCATAGAAGCCGTTTTTGAAAATGCCCATGCTATAAAAAAAACAAAAAACAAAAAATTGAGTTCAGATGGCTATAGCCCAAGCCATGGCATTGGAATATCTGTAACCGTCGTTAAACCAAATAACTCCCATCCTTGCATACCAGCACGATACCATTTGAGCTTTTCTGGTGGGTAGCCAAGTTCCAGTAATCTCATAATATTACCAGGAGATTTTTTACACCAGGGACCATTGCAAAATAAAATTAAGGTTTTAGCCTGAATAAAATCCTTATCTTCATTATTATGTCTGACACCCAGTTGTTCTATCAATATTTTTTCAATAATGGGCGAATGACAATTATTGACACTTTCTGTCAAGATTTCTGTTACAATGGACACGCTAGACTCATTATCAGTGAAAACATCCCAAGGAATATTGATAGCACCAGGAATTGAGCCTTTGATCACCTGGTCCACTGCGCGTGAATCAATTACCAAAATAGATTGATCACCCTCATGAATTTTTTTCAAGTAATCAAGCACTTCCAATTCACCAATCGTTTCAACACCCGGTGCTAAAGTCATTGGATAAATACAAAAAGGCGGACACGGACGTGAAGTTTTGGTAAATTCAGAGTTCACCCTATTATTTTGATCTTGATTACGCATAATGACTACTTTTTTGCCATTATGCATAACTGTTACAGATTCAATGTCAGGCGTTATTTTAACAAAATTGGTAAGCACCTGACTTTCGGTGGGGACAACCCTAACGAAGGGCAGCACAACGTACTCGGTCCGTTCTTTTCCATGTACAGTCTTATCAACCGTATCTGGCATTTTTTCCAAAGAGACGGTTTCATCATCAACGGTCCCTTGTTTTTCTTTCACAGATTCTGTCTCAGCTATAACACTCACTGTGGATAAGTTTAAGGCAACAACCAATGCTAATAAATAGCCATTTTTCATTACAATCCCCTTTTCAATTCTTCAAACATAAAATACAACAACTGTTAGAATAAACATACTTACAAATATTATAGGCCAAAAAGCCAATTTTGGTATCAGGCCATAACGATAATAACTAATTTTAACTTCATAAGTATATAGAAAAAAACTAAGCGTCGTGATTAAAATATTGCAATAGACGACTAAGTAAAAGAGTTCCAGATATACAATTTCCGGTGTTGTTATTGTTCCCCTCAGTCTAATATGAGCCAGTAGTACCCCAAAAAATAAGGCATTCATTGTGCGTATAAAGGTTGTCGTTCTCCCAAGCCACATTTGAAGCGCGAACAATAAGCTAGCGGCGATAAAAAGTGGTAACACATTACTAATAAAGGGAGCTATAAACTCTCTTTGGATTAAAATACTAAATTGAAGATGGGAAAAATTTTGGTGTCCAATATAATTTTCCAAACCTAAATTGGTATCTTCATAATGGCTTTGATAATTATAAAAACTTCTTAATACTAACCAACCAGGCAAAACAACTTGACGTTTTATCCCTGGACGTGCTGTCGGATTGGTAACCCCATACGCTTCTAAATCAGGAATTAGAGTCACATTTTTATTAAAATCTTGATGTGCTATCCGTAAATTCAGTTTCCTTCTTTCAAAAGGGTATTTAGTATAAGCAAATTGATGAGGTATCGTCGTTTGAAAATGCCACCCAATTACTTCTGTCTGATTTTCCTTGATATGATAACTTTGAATTATTTGAGTCGATTGAGCTTCTGGTAAAATAAAACCTTGGGATAAATCCCTATGAATATTTGAATCATATTTTTGCCAAATATAACCCGATAAAAAGACATTATTGTTTTCCACAAATTCTATAGATTTAATAAAAACACCCGTAGGCACATAATACGACTCTTTTTCAGGTGAACTTTGCTGAGTAGAAGTCGTTAAAAACTGTTGTAGTCCAACTTTATCTACAATCATAGTGCTTCCAAGCTCCTTTTTGATAGGTCCCGTTTGGGTGATGTACCATAAATAGCCTATCCCCCCTATCAGTATTATCGTGGAAGAATAGACGACCGTCCAAAGACTGGTTCTATCACCTTTATCTGCTCGAAACAAGATAATTGCTAATAATATTAGGAAAACAACCGTAGCGATACTTATCCAAATCAGTCGTCGTTGTAAATAGGTCGTTTCTAAAACATCTTTAAATGAAACAACACCTATTGACCAATGAGTAGAAGGGATAAATTCGTAAAAAATCCAAGCCGCCTGTCCTGTCACTTGATCGATATGATCAATCACACCACTTTTACCATTAATCGCTTTTTCTGCTAAACGCGATAGCGCGTTGTCGTGGTACAATTCTGCTAAATTAAATATAGTTTGATAATTTTTGACATGATCTTCAATTGGGTGAGCAATAAATACCCCTTTTTCAGATAGAATAAATCCATAACCGGATCGCCCTAGTTTCAGGCTAGCCATGAGTGTTTTTATATCACTTAATAAATAATCTACAAAAACAACGCCCGTGATCATTTCGCTTTGTTTGACCGTGTCAAAATAAGTAATCGGGATCGTAAAAACTTGCAACAATTTGGGTGAATGTTGCCAAGCTTTTCTATTCACATAATAAGGTGACAGTTGTCGTACTTGCGGATTATTGACATAAGGAACAAAGGCGACACCAATCCCAAACATATTGGGTGTGATTTCTAATGTCTTTTTCAACCTGGTTAAAATGTGTTCCCTTTTTAATTTTCCGGTACTGATATCATCCGCAATAGTATGAGCAATAGATGAAAGCGCATTAAGTGCTTGCTCTATTTGCAGTGCTGCCTGTATCGTTTCTTGTTGGGCATGGCTTTTAGCCACTCGCACCCTTTGATTTTTTTCATGCACATAGTGAAAAATCAACCCCACAACTATTAAGAAACTGACAATACAAAAGAATAATAATATTTTGAAAATGTGTTTTTTCCACATATTTGCAACTTAAATCATTTTTTTTAAATAAAAACATGGCTAATATACTGAACGCACTTGAAATTTGTAAAATTCAGAGCCCCCGTTTTTTAAAAAACGTCGTGAATTAAAACAATATTTTAACAAAACTCAATGGCAAGCAGTATATTAAAGACCAGGCAAGTTTATGCCTGAGTTTACAACTGGGGTTAAATCTAGTGTTCATCCGGAAACACTAAAAAAGCTTCAGCTTTGGACTTTTTACAGCATGGTAACCTATCATAACCCATTGAGCAAATAAGTACAATGCTTCTGGCATCGCCGGAGATGGGGATAAAAATGACTGAAAATAGTGAAAAGTTTTCATGCCGTTAAAAACTCTCAAAGCAAGAAGTTAGGTTTTATAGCATTTCCCTTTAGAAACCAAAGTTTAAAAAAACTGGGTTTATTTTGATTTTAAAAAGATTGATTATTTTGATATAAATCAATGTGATTTAAAAAGGTTTATCTTATAATTCTAAATTGGAATTTTGCGCTAAGTCATTTCAGTATTTTATTATATAAAATTAAAGAATAATGGGTTAATGATTTAGAAAATATTTGTTCCAATCATTATAGTTATCCAGATAAATATTGCGACTCAAAAATCCAATTTTTCTAAAAAATCGGAGTTTTTGCTGCACAAAACTTTTCTGGCTAAGTATATTGGCGTAGTAATAAAGCTATTGGGAAGTTCCAAAAATGATTTTGGGAAGTCCTTATTCGCATATTCAAACCGATTTCAATAAAACCATGAGATTCGGGAGATTGCATAATGTCAGAAAAAGTGGATAAAAATCAAGCCACCAATGTTTCTCGTCGTCGCTTTCTATTTCAGATGGCGGCAACAGGTGCCGGTACGGCTTTGATTTCTCAGTCGGCAATAGGCGCGACTAATCTGTTAATGCCGGAATCTATAGATAACCCTCTGGCTAACTATCCTAACCGCGATTGGGAAAAAACTTATCGTGATTTGTATCACTACGACTCTTCATTTGTTTTCCTTTGTGCCCCCAACGATACGCATAATTGTTTATTGCGGGGATATGTGAAGAATGGCGTAGTGACTCGTATTGCCCCCAGTTATGGCTATCAAAAGGCGACAGATTTAAATGGCAATGGTGCCAGCCAACGTTGGGATCCGCGCTGCTGTAATAAAGGTTTAGGTTTGGCACGGCGTTTTTATGGGGATAGACGGTGTAAGCGCCCCATGATTCGCAAAGGTTTTAAGGATTGGGTGGAAGCAGGTTTTCCGCGTGATCCTAATACCGCCGCTGTGGATATAAAATATCTGCAACGGGGAAAAGATCCGTTTGTAGCGGCTACTTGGGATGAAGCGTTTGAATTGTCAGCCAAAGCCCTAAAGAACATTGCGGAAACCTATTCCAACAAAAAAGGTCAGGAAAGATTGCTGGCGCAGGGTTATGATCCCTTAATGGTGGAAAAAACCCAAGGTGCCGGTACTCAAGTCTTGAAATTCCGTGGTGGTATGCCACCATTAGGTATGACTCGTATATTTGTTCAATATCGCGAAGCCAATGGTATGGCTTTGTTAGATGACAAAATACGGGGGACCGGTCCTGAAAAATCATTAGGTGGACGGGGTTTCGATAATTACAGTTGGCATACTGATTTGCCACCTGGACACCCCATGGTTACGGGTCAACAAACTGTTGATTTTGACCTTTGTAATGTTGAACATGCTAACATGCTGATTGTTTGGGGCATGAATTGGGCAACGACTAAAATGCCTGATGTACATTGGCTCTCTGAAGCAAGAATGAAAGGCACTAAGATTGTCGCTATCGCAGCGGAATACAGTGCCACTTGTAATAAAGCCGATGAAGTGATTATTGTGCGTCCAGGGACGACACCGGCTTTGGCATTAGGTATAGCCCAGGTTTTAATCAGTGAAAAGTTGTTTGATGATGCTTATGTCAAAGCAAATACCGATTTGCCACTCCTAGTACGCATGGACACGGGCGAAATGTTGCGAGCGGGTGACGTATTTCCTGATTATAAACTGGCAGAACTGACGAACAATACTATTGTATTGAAAGCGGGTGAAAAAGGTCCTGCGATTCATGAACAACCAGGTCCTGTGCTCACTGAGAAACAGCATGAAGAATGGGGCGATTTCGTCTTCTGGGATGAGAAAGGAAATCAGCCGGTTGCAATGAATCACGACCAGATTGGCAAGCATTTCTCAGGGAATCCGCAGTTAGAAGGCAAGTTCGATGTGAAATTGGTTTCTGGCGAAACCGTGAATTGTCGCACTGTCTTTGATGTCACCAAGGAAATGTTGGATGGCAGTTATACGCCTGAAAATGTCGCCAAATTGACTTGGGCCCCTGCTGAAGCAATTATTGGTTTAGCGCGACAAATTGCCGCTAACAAGGAAAAGACATTATTTTCGGTGGGCATGGGTCCAAACCAGTTTTTCAATAATGACCTGAAAGACCGTAATATTTTCCTCGTGGCTGCTTTAACCAGTAATATTGGTAAGTTTGGCGGTAATGTGGGCAGTTATGCGGGTAACTATCGGGCCAGTTTCTCTAATGGCTTGCCTCAATTTTTGGGTGAAAATCCCTTTGATATTGAATTGGATCCCAATAAGCCTGCTAATGTCAAGAAATATTGGAAAGGTGAAAGTGTCCATTATTTCAACCATGGAGATACTATTCTCCGCATGGGCGATACCGTTCTCACCGGCAAATCTCACATTCCTGCGCCGACTAAAGCGTTTCATGTTAGTAATTCCAATTCGCTCATTGGTAATGTGAAGGGCCATTATGACTTTGTGTTTAACACCTTCAAAAGGGTTGAATTTATCGCCCAAAATGAATGGTGGTGGACACTGAGCTGTGAATATGCAGATGTCGTGTTTGCGGTTGATAGTTGGGCTGAGTTCAAATATCCTGACATGACCAACAGTGCCACCAATCCATTTTTATACACGTTCCCAACCTCGAAAATACCCCGTATCCATGATACTCGTTCCGATATGGAAGTGGCAGCGGGTATTGGTAAAGCCATCGGTAAACTCACTGATGATCCGCGTCATGAAAAATATTGGCACTTCATCGAACACGGCGGTGTGCGTCCCTACATCCAACGGATTTTAGATCATTCTAATGTTCTGCGTGGTTATAAAATTGAGGATTTGGAGAAAAAAGCAGAAGTCGGTATCCCAGCCATTATCCAAACCCGCACCTATCCAAAAGTCGGTGCTTGGGAACAAGGTAATGAGGATAAGCCTTGGTACACCAAGAGTGGGCGTTTAGAATTTTATCGTGAAGAGCCAGAATTTCAAGACAGTGGTGAAAATGTGGTGGTGCATCGGGAACCCATTGATTCCACCTTCTATGAACCCAATGTGATTGTGGCAAAAGCCGATCATCCGCTCTTGCGACCAAAACGTCCAGAAGACTATGGCGTTAAATCTTCTGATGTTTCAGGAGATACCCGACAAGCACGTCATGTCGTAATATCAGTGGCTGAAGTTCTCAACAGTCAGCATCCATTACGCAAAGACGGTTACCAGTTTATTTTCCATACACCGAAATATCGTCATGGTGCTCATACAACTGGGTCTGATGTTGATGTTGTTGCAATCTGGTTTGGTCCCTTCGGTGATATGTTGCGCCGCGATAAGCGTATACCATTTGTAACCGAGGGTTATGTCGATATAAATCCGTTTGATGCCAAAGCGTTGGGCATTGAAGATGGTGATTATGTGTATATTGATGCCGATCCCCATGATCGTCCTTTCAAAGGTTGGCAAAAGAGACCTGAAGAATATGAAGTCGCTCGCTTATTAGTACGGGCACGCTATTATCAGGGGACACCACGCGGCGTGACGCGCATGTGGCATAACATGACTGGAGCAACCTTTAGCTCCGTGCGTGGTCAAAAAGAGAATCCGGATGGTTTAGCGAGAGCATCTGATAGCCAATACCAATCCCTCTATCGTGGTGGCAGTCACCAAAGTGCGACTCGTAGTTGGCTGAAACCCACTATGATGACAGACACCCTCGTCACAAAAGGGCTTTTGGGGCAAAAGATAACCAAAGGCTTTGTGCAGGATGTCCATTGTCCAACTGGGGCACCGCGTGAATCATTCGTCAAAATCACCAAAGCAGAAGATGGTGGTATTGGTGGCAAAGGATTATGGTTACCGGTCCAAATGGGTTTACGTCCGACTTATGAAAACGAGACGCTGAAGAAATTCATTGCGGGTCAATTCATCGCACGAACATAATCAGTTTCATGTCGGGTGGGCTATTTGATGGAGTTAAGCTTGGGCGAACACTTTCGGTTCGCCCCTACAACCTCTGAATACGTTGGGTTCTGTAGGGGCAGACCTGTGTGTTTGCCCTTAATAGTATTGATTCCATTGCCCACCAAAACATTGGAGATTTTAAACATGCCTAAACGCAACAATTGGCAACTGGGACGGGATATAACTTATCCTTATGATGCCCCTCTACCTCAAAGGCAAGTTGCTTATGTTTTTGACATTAATAAGTGTATTGATTGTCAAACCTGTAGCGTAGCTTGCAAAAATGCTTGGACGAGTGGTAAGGGAGAAGAATATGTCTTCTGGAACAACGTCGAAACGAAACCTTATGGTGGCTATCCCATCGGTTGGGATTTGAAGCTGATGGAAAAGGCGGAACCGGCTAAATGGAAGGGTGATAAATTAGAAAGTAAGACCATTTTTGAAGGTCGCTCCCCATTAGAACCCCCCTTGGGACATATGCCGGATACGATGGACTATTCAGCACCCAACCTGGGTGAAGATGAATTGTCTCAAGCTGTTGGTCAAGGTGAACATTTTAATGGTCTTCATCCGATGTGGATGTTTTACCTTGCCCGTATTTGTAACCATTGTACGTTGCCAGCTTGTGTGGCAGCGTGTCCACGGCAAGCCGTTTATAAACGGGAAGAAGATGGTATTGTCCTGATTGACCAAGAACGGTGTCGTGGCTACCAAGAATGTGTGAAAGCTTGCCCTTATAAAAAGGCTTTCTACAATCTTATCAGCCGTACCAGCGAAAAATGTATCGGTTGCTATCCACGAGTTGAACAAGGTGAAGTGGCATTATGTGTAGAATCTTGCATTGGTAAGATACGCCTGCATGGCTTTTTGTCCACGCAAAATGAGCCGCGTGCTGATAATCCATTGGATTACCTGGTCAGAATTAAAAAAGTTGCTCTTCCCCTTTATCCGCAATTTGGTACTAGCCCTAATGTTTATTACATTCCGCCAGTCCATGTGCCTGACGTTTTTCTAGAACAAATGTTTGGTCCTAGCGTTCTTCAAGCGAAGGCAATGTACCAAAAGGTGAAAGATGACAAACAAATGTTAGGTGCGATGATGTTATTTGGTGCCAACATTCGGATCATTGACAAGTTCAAAGTGGAAGGTGACGAAGTAATTGGTTGGGATGCTGAAGGCACTGAAGTTGCTCGTGTACCCTTCACCGAACCGACTTATGTGCGTGAACATTATGATGCCAAACATAAGGTGTATCGGCATAATACTACCTAATGTTTAGGGGGCAGGGACGACCACAAGGGGTTGCCCTACCGAATGGTTTGTAGGGGCAATCCTTTATGGTTGCCCTCTTATTATAATCTGAATCATAAGTCTGGAAATTAGCATGGAGAAAAAAGTAATGAAAATGAATCAAGGCAAATCGTGCCAAGCAAGTCTTGCTTTCCTCTTGACTTTTTCATCGGGTGCAGCAATCGCTGATATTACGGTGACTAAAGTAGAAGGTGCTCTACCGACTGATCCTATGGCAGCCGAATGGCAGCAAACGCCGGCTGAAAAAGTGATGGTGATGCCACAAATGATGACTAAGCCAAGTTTAGGTTTTGCTGAAGCATCCATTAGTGAAGTCACGGCTCAAGCATTTACCGATGGTCAATCAATTGCATGGCGTGTGTCATGGCAAGATGCAGAACCCGATATGAATGTCGATGTTGGGCGTTTTCCGGATGCAGTCGCCATTGAATTTCCCCTGGCTGAGAATGCACTTTCCATGATGGGTGGTGTTACACGGGAAACCAGTGGTAAAGTGCAAATCATTTATTGGAAGGGGCTTTGGCAGAAGGACATAGACGAGGGCTTTCAGGGTGTACGAGATGTCCATCCTAATGCATTCTCTAGTAAATATTGGTTTGCTGAAGGAGATACTCCACACACCGTGCCGGAATCTTTTAAAAATCCGATTTCCCATCAATGGTTTATTGCGAAACAAGCTGGGAACCCGGGGGCAGTATTCACTCGTAGCCAACCTGCACAAGAACTGGTAGCCAAAGGATGGGGGACTATCACACCTCAACCGGAGTCTGCTACCACTGCTAAGGGCGTTTGGAAAGACGGCAAATGGACTGTCGTATTCTCTCGTCCACTCAGCACTGATGATCCCAATGATTATCAGTTTAAGGCGGGTGCAAAAGGACAAATTGCCTTTGCGGTTTGGCAGGGCAAAGATGGTAATCGAGGTGCGCGTAAGCATTGGTCCAACTGGGCTAATTATCAGATGCCCTAATGAGTTTTATATCTGACAGGTTTGTTCAGAGAAACCAAGTTTCTTCCAGAAACTTGGTTTTTTTTTCACTTCAGAAAAAGAATATGCGAAAACCATCAAGATTAATGAAGAAATATCAACCTGTATCTGGTGAACCTATAGAGCTTGTTGATTGGTTCTTTTTGCTATTATTGCTATTACCACTTGGCGGGCTTCTTTTTGCTATTTGGGAAGTCCCTTGGTTGCTTCTCTTGATTCCTATTATCATTTCTAACTTCTATATGACAGATAGTGCTATTGGTAAAAAGCAACAGAAAAAACTATCTGATATGGTAAAAAACAGAAAAAATGATTCAATTTGTTCATTTGCCAGAAGCTTTGATTGTCGCAAAATAGATACTTGGGTTATAAGAGCCGTATATGAGCAACTCCAAAACTATATGCAAGGGGTCCATCCAAATTTTCCAATACGAGCAAAAGATAATATCTATGATGAACTGTTAATAGATGATGAAGATTTTGATTTAGACTTAGTTGATGAAATAGCTCAAAGAACAGGACGATTACTTAATGATTTAGAGAAAAACCCATATTACGGGAATGTCAATACCGTTGCTGATTTGGTCTATTTCTTTAACTTACAACCCCTGAAAAACGCAATTTAACCCTGCCAATTTCTTATTTTCAAAATGACACTATGACTAAAATTTCCACAAGCGATATATCTCCGCAACCAATCAAATGGTTCAAAAATGAAAAACCCACTGAATGGACAAAAACAGACAACATCACATTACTGGCACAAGCAGATTTATTGCTTTTCATAGCCCAAATGTTTGCGCCGCCTTCAGCAGAAATGCTGAATATGCTAGAAATAGAGGTTCCAGATATTAAAGAATTATTACAAAAATCAGGAATTTCTGAACAGAGCAGTCTTGAAGAACTATTTCAACAAATTCGCGATCAAGCCCAAATAATCGACTTGGATACTTGGGCTGGAGAATATAATCGTTTATTTGAAACCAACGTCGCTTGCTCTATTAATGAAACGGGTATTATTCGGCGCGATAAGGGCGTGATTTTAGCTGATATTGCCGGTTTTTACAATGCGTTTGGTTTTAAACTTTCTGAAAAAGCGACCGAAAAAGCTGATCACTTAACCGGTGAACTTGAATTTGTCGCCCTGTTATTAGTGATGTTAGCCCAAACACAAGATGAAGAAGCACTGCGTACCACCCACCATGCACTTAGTTCATTTAGCTTTGATCATCTTGGTGAATGGCTACCGACTTTTTGTGAACGGCTTACAGAAAATACGAGTTTGCTCATTTACCAACATCTTGCTAAATTATTACAAGGTACATGGACCGAAGTGGTTGCTATAAATAGCTTGCCCATACCGGAGGGAGAAATTATGGAATTGCCTGAAGACGAAGGAACACCTTATGAATGTGATATGGCTGAAAATGCGAATTAAACGTTTTGCTTATTTAAGGTAATGAAAATGTGAGGAGCAGGTTGCAAACCTGTTCCTGCTATAGCCTTTCAGAGAAATTTTTTGTTCTAAAGTCTGATAACTTTAAAATCCTATCTTACTAATCTTACTTAAAAAATAAAAAACATGAACAAAGCAGATATTGGGCTCATCGGTTTGGCAGTGATGGGGCAAAACTTAGTTCTTAATATGAACGATCAGGGTTTTAAAGTGGCTGTTTATAATCGAACAGCTTCAAAAATGGATGATTTTCTTAAAAGCTCGGCTCATGATACGACAATCATTGGTGCTTATTCTATCGAAAAATTAGTTGCCATGCTTAAAAAACCTCGTGTCATTATGCTCATGGTTAAAGCAGGGCAGGGTGTTGATCAATTAGTTGAACAACTTGCTCCTCATTTAGGGCAGGGCGATATTATCATTGATGGGGGCAATTCTAATTATCAGGATACTCATCGCCGTGTTGAAGATTTACTTAAAATAGGTATCCGATTTTTGGGAGTGGGTATCTCTGGTGGTGAAGAGGGAGCGCGTTATGGTCCTTCTGTTATGCCAGGGGGAAGTTATAAAGCCTGGCTAGTCGCTAAACCCATTTTACAAGCTATCGCCGCTAAGGTAGATGGGGTACCTTGCTGTCAATGGGTTGGTGAGAGTGGCGCGGGGCATTATGTTAAAATGGTCCATAATGGCATTGAATATGGTGATATGCAATTAATTTCTGAAGCTTATCATCTTTTGCATATTGGTTTAAAGATAAGTGTTGAACAATTACAGCCTATTTTTGCTGACTGGAATCAAGGCGTTCTCAATTCCTATCTGATTGAAATTACCAGCCATATTTTAGGTGCCAAAGATAAAGACGGTGCGCCTCTGTTAGATAAAATTTTAGATACCGCCGGACAAAAAGGAACCGGTAAATGGACAGCTATTGATGCCCTTAATTTAGGTGTTCCCCTGACACTCATTAGTGAAGCAGTATTTGCTCGTTGTTTATCGGCTCGCAAAGAGGAACGAATTAAAGCTGCTCAATTGTTTGGGGGTAGTAACACTTCCTTTTTTGAGGATGCTGCAGCGATTGCAGCGATTGCGGATGCCCTTTATGCCTCTAAAATTATTTCCTACGCGCAGGGCTATATGTTAATGCGTGAGATGGCTAAAGTATCTGGTTGGAAATTGCGTTATGGTGATATTGCTTTAATGTGGCGGGGCGGTTGTATTATTCGTAGTCAATTTTTAGGGAATATCAAGCAAGCTTTTGATAAAAATCCTCAACTTGAAAATTTGCTATTAGATGATTTTTTTGCCACTGAAATTAAAAAGGCAGAAGCTGGATGGCGTAAAACAGTCAAAATGGGTATTGATTTGGGGATGCCCATTCCGGCTTTATCATCTGCCCTCACTTTTTATGATGGCTATCGGAGTCAAAGATTACCAGCCAATTTGCTGCAAGCACAACGAGATTATTTTGGGGCGCATACTTATGAACGGGTAGATAAACCAAGAGGAGAGTTTTTTCATACTGACTGGATTGTGAAACAACAGAAAAACCTCAAATAGTTAAGCCAGGGCGATAACAAAGGTTAGCACCGAAATCCCATGAATACGTTTGGTTTTGTAGGGGCGAACATAAGTGTTCACCCTACCTCTTCTATGAATTCATCCAATTTTGCATCCAGCTCATCTAATTTAACAGCTTCAACTTCTCCCGCTTTAAGTTGTTGAATAGATTCTCTTAGTCTTTTTATATCAATTCCTTTAAAGTCAAAAAACTTCAATAAATACTATTTTTGATAAGTATTTCTAAAAGGTAATAAAACCCTTGTGAGCAAAAAAAACTTGAACATCAAGTTATATAGAAATCAATTAATTATACTACAAGTCATCAAATTTTCGGATTTTATTTAACGCCAAAAACAAATCAGTCAGGTAGGGTAGGTATTAACTCTCGCTGCAACCCATCATTCATTTGAAAATAGGTTTTTCGAAATTCCTACCCACCCTGCCCTATATTTTGATAAGATATGAACTACATTATGTTCAACATCAATCTAACCATTCCATAGTCTATAAAAAAACTAAAAATGCCCACCAACCTTTTCAAACAACTCTCAAAAGATCGCCAACAAAATGCCGATGTTCTTGAAAAACGCTCTATGCGAGGGCTTAAATTGCGCGTGATTGAAAAATATTCTGATTCTGCCCATTTTATTTATGAACTATTGCAAAATGCAGATGATGTCAGGGCGACTCAAACTCGATTTGTGCTTAATCAAACCGGATTGATTTTTGCACATAATGGCACCATTCATTTTTCAATCACAGAACCAGGTAATGAAGAAATAGATACTCAAAATCAGCAATTAGGGCATATCAATGCAATCACTTCTATCGGTAATTCTAATAAATATGAGGCGCAAATTGGTAAATTTGGAGTCGGTTTTAAGGCAGTTTTTCAATATTCCAGCACCCCAGAAATTTATGATCCGCCCTTTTGTTTTAGGATTGAACGATTTATTGTGCCTATTTTGCTTTCCACAGATCATCCGGATAGGCAACCAGATGAAACTTTATTTTATTTTCCTTTTAATAACCCCCTTCAATTTCCCACCTTAGCCTTTCAAACCATTTTAAACAAATTAAAAAATCTGACTAATCCCATACTATTTTTAAGGTATTTGATAGAAATTAATTGGAAAGCGAGCGATGGGAGTCAAGGGAAATATACTAAGAATGAAAAACTGGATTTCTATAATAAACCCAATCTCTCCCATCAACTCAATCTATTTCAAACAATAAATCAAAAAAATAACCAATCTCATACACAATATTTCCTCGTTTTCACAGGCAAAACAAAAAACCATCTTTTCAGCATCGCCTACCTCACGCACCTATCAAAAAAAAACCTTTCAATCTCATATCAGCAAACCTTTCCCGCCTACTGCTTTTTTCCCACTAAAGAAACCACTTACCTTAACTTTATCATTCAAGCCCCCTTTTTATTAACCGATAGCCGGGAAGGCATAAAAGAAAATGAAGAATGGAATCAACACCTTATCAAAGCACTCGCACAAAAAACAGCTGAAAGTTTAAGCACTATCAAAGAACTCGGTTTACTCACAGAAGATTTTTTCAATGTATTACCGATAAATGAAACCCATTTTTCCAAATCGCACTTATTTCGCCCGATTTACGAAGCCGTCTTAAACCAATTACAATCAGCTCAAGCATTATTGCCAACCCAGGCGGGCGACTACACGACACAACCAAAAGCCTATTTAGCCGAAAATCCCCGATTAATGAATTTATTAGACTCAAAACAACTCAGTATTTTAGTCAAAAATGAAGCCGCGCAATGGGTATTTCCCCAAATGACGCTTCATCAACGATTACTATGGGATTATGTGAAACACCATTTAGTTAATCAAGAAATCACATCGGATAAATTAGTGCGTCGCATAACTAAAACATTTATTCAAGCGCAAAGTGACGAATGGCTCATGCAGTTTTATACCTATTTATTAGAAAAAGCGCGTTATCTCTGGAAATACAAACATAACACTCTCAAAACAAAACCCTTGCTTCGTTTAACCAATAATGAAATCGTTTGCGCCTACAATCGTATCGGCAAAATACAAGTCTATTTACCAACGGAAAATGAATCGGAATATCCCACCGTTAAAAACTGTTTTATTCAAAATGAAAAATCTTTGCAGTTTTTATTAGCATTAGGATTAGATCAGCCAAAAGCGTTTGAAGAAATTAAATATTACATTTTGCCCCGCTACAAAAAAAAAGACGACATTGCACCGTCAATAATATTAAAAGACTTCAACAAAATGTTCAGCTATTTTTTAAACTGCCCTTGGCATCAAAAAAGCGATTATCTCAATCAACTCAAAAATATCCCCTTTTGTCGCGCCCTAGCTGATCATTCAACGGTGCATCTATTACCAGGCTTGATTTATTTCCCAACCGACAATTTAAAAAACTATTTTAGTCACACCCCCAATATCTATTTTTTAGATCACGCATTTTATGCTGAAATAGAAAACAACTATGGAAAAATACCATTATATAACTTTTTCAAAGAACTAGGAATTGAAGATAAACCCAAGCGAATCAAAATTAAAGCCACACTATCAGTGCAACAAAGGGAAGCCATTCATCAAGGAAAATATACCTATGACTACTATCATTCATCTCAATACACCTACGATTATGACATTGAAGGCTTAAACACATTTTTCACCAAAATGAATTTAGAACGCTCCCAAATATTATGGCAATTTCTACTCAAACTGATTGAAGACAACTTAGGGCAAGAAATTTTTAAAGGGCAATATCACTGGTTCTACCGGCGCGACAGATATTACTACTTCGACGCAAAATTCTTGACAACACTCCAACAAACCGTTTGGCTTTATAATCATAATACCTGTCTCAAACCGGCAGATATCATCGCACCAGAACTCACCGCAAATTATGAAACAGAAAATTATGCCGCAAAAATTTTAATCGAAAAATTAGGGATTCAACCGGAAAGACTCACAGGTTTTACCAAAATACAAAAAGAACGTTTAGCTTATGGAAATGAACTTTTTCAATTAGCAGGTGCTATCGGAAAAGAACCGGCAGAAGTGTTAAAAAAATTTAAGCATTTCTTAGCTCAAAAAAATTCTCGCTCCAAATCGCCCCCCTTTCAAAAGAATAACCAACATTCTCCTCATAAAAACGAATCTTCTCGTTCCCACGCGCCAGCGTCGAATATCAGTCACGAACAAAAAGAGGGTAACACATCTAAACAAATACAATTAGAGCAGCAATTCAAACAAAAATTTGATGAACTCACCAAAATCGAAGCATTACGAACCCGCCTAAAAGACATAAAAAAATACAGCTTTCACTGGTTCAACACCCTATTAGCATTAGAATACTGTCTCAATAGCGAAAATCAAAAAAACGGCATCAATATCAAATTCAGCCAAATCGAAAAACATCCTACCTCAGATAAAATCATCATACTCAAAAAACCCACCCGCTATATTCCGCCCTCCATAGAAGATATCGCCGATTTATCCTTACAACTCCATTTAGGCAATGAAACAAAAAGCGTATTAATAGAAGTCGTCAATGTCAAAGAGTTTACCCTACGCGCCCGCCTCAAATCTGCCACCGACATTCAAGAAATCAACTTAAATCGAGTACAAAGTGCCATTATTGAAATAAAAAATCCCGCCTTTGTATTAGAAAAGCTAAAAACAGAATTTCAGCAACTGCCCTGCACCGATAACGATAATTTACAAACCAACTTACCCCCCCAAATTGAATTTATCTTAGGACCCCCTGGCACAGGAAAAACAACTTATTTAGCCAAAGAAAGAATAATACCCTTAATACAGGGCGCAACAAATTTAAAAATACTGGTATTGACACCCACAAATAAAGTAGCAGATGTCTTAATCAATAAAATAATGATAGAAACCCCTAACTCCCCTAACTCCCCTATTTCAAAAAGAGGCACTTTTTATCAAGACTGGCTAATACGTTTCGGCGTAACAGGAAATACTGAAATAGAAAGGGCTGCCCTATTAAAAGAGAAATCCTTTGAATTCACGCGCCTCAAAAAGTGTGTGCTTATCACCACGATAGCCCGATTCCTATATGACGGCTTCTCATCAAGCTTGCTCAAAGATTATCAGTGGGATATTATCATATTCGATGAAGCCTCAATGATTATGTTAGCGCAAATAGTTCACGTCTTATATCAACAAACCCATTGTCGTTTTATAATCGGAGGCGATCCCTTTCAAATTCAACCACTGGTACTCGCCGAACAATGGAAAGCCGAAAATATTTATACGCTAGTCGGCATAAACCGTTTTCAATCCCCACATCACTATCCCATCACCCAACTAACCACACAGTATAGAAGTATTCCGCCCTTAGGCACCCTATTCAGTCAATTCAGTTACGACGGCATTTTAAAACACCACCGCCCAATAACCGACAAAAAACCACTAAAGCTAGAAAACTTTGATTTAAAAGAAATCACCGTCATTAAATTTCCTGTCAATCAAGAAAACCTATATCGCGCACGGCGCTTAGAAAACGGAGGCATCTACCATATTTACGCCGCGATTTTAACAGTTGAAATGGCACTCTCTCTCTCCAAACAAGCCCCGAAAGGATGGAAAATAGGCATAGTCTGCCCCTACCTGGCACAAGCCACCCTAGTCGAAAAAATGCTTGCCATCAACCCTCACCCCCCCAATTCAATCATAACTGGCACCGTACACCGCTTTCAAGGCGACGAATTTGACATAATATTGAATTTATTGAACCCACCCCCAACAATCAGTTCAAATATCTTCTTAAACAACCAAAATATTTTAAACGTCGCCATCAGTCGCGCCAGAGATTACCTGATTCTACTGATACCCGTTATTGAAGGATTAGGGCAAATAAAAAGACTTGAAACGATTCTAAAAACTAAAATAACACAACATTATCAAGAACTTACCTCAGAAACTATTGAAAAAATCCTATTTCAGCAAAGCAACTATATTGATAAAAACACCTCAATCAGCACCCACCAAAATATTAATGTTTATGGAAAACCTAAGCAAAAATATGAGGTGCTTCTTTCAAGTAGGGCGGTGGATGTTCGGATGTTGGTGGTTTAGTACAACGGTAAACATAAGGGCATAATATGTGAGCGAAAATATTTTGAAAAATTAACATTAAAAAATTCATGTTTTTGGATTTGATGTGTTAGAATGTGAATGAATTTACAAAGGAGACATCATTTTGAGAATCATTACCCAAAAAAAAATAATGGAAATTAAAAAACAAACCTACTCCAAAAATAGACTCTTATGTTCTGGTTTATTTCTCTCGTTTGATGAAGCAATTAAAAACTATTTTTCAGATTTTAACGACTTAATGAAACTGACACAAACACCCATACAATCTGAAGATGAAATACTAGAACGTGCTGAACAAATGGATGAAATGCTAGATTTCTCAACCAGTGAACATGATATGTATTTTATTTTTGGTAATATGATTGCGGATCGTATTGAAGAATACGAAAGCAAATATTTAGAGCTTCCTAAAGTAGCCAGGTAGGGTGGGCAAACGTCTTTTTGTTTGCCCACCATTCTAAATACTTGAGCCAGCATAGCATGGGTTAATATTTTGGATCGTAGGTGGGTAGAGCTTCGCGGCACCCACCTTTTTTTATGAAAATTAACTGGATAGAAAAGAATTGAAAAATAAAAAATGATGTTATCTGCCAAAAATAAAATGCTCAACGTATTGTCTAAACAGCCTGACAATAGTTCATACGAAGATATTCTACAAGAAATGGCTTACGTGACAATGGTAGAACGTGGCAAAGTTGGTTCTCAACCACTTTGCATGATTAGCAATCAAGAAATACAACGAAAAATAAAATTAATGTGTTTAACTCTGCTTTTAGTTGATCAAGAAACTTTAGAAGATTTGGAACACATTCAAGACGTTAAAGAAATAATGCACGCATTTACATCAGGTACTCATGGAAATATATCGTTCGAGCGTATTCGCTAACCAACTCAAAACGCTATTGAAGCCAAATCACGAGCCGTTTCAAAATGATTTGTGTGATGAACTTGAAAAAACGCCTCCTAAAATGTCTGAAATTATGAGTGAGGTGAACGGTTTTAAGATAATCAAACGTCGAATTGCTAATCCAAGTGAAAAAAAAGGAAAAAGTTAAATGTTGAATCGTAGCCAGGTAGGGTGGGCAACGTCTTTTTGTTGCCCACCATTCTAAATACTTGAGCCAGCGTAGCCTGGGTTAAATGTTAAATCGTAGAATAGTAGGGTGGATCGAGCGAATTCGTTTTTTTCCTAAATTCGTTGTACTAAACATAAGGGCATAATATGTGAGTGAAAATATTAAGTGGATGGAATGTTGCTCGTGTTCCAGCACGAAAAGTAACCGATAAAACCTTTGGAGATGCTATTGATTTATATATTTTTGATATACAATGAACGATTTAAAAAATCAACAAAATCAAATAGTTATATTTTGAATGCGTCAATTATAGAAAAATATAATGGAAATTAAAAAACAAACCGAATCCAAAAATAGACTCTTATGTTCTGGTTTATTTCTGTCGTTTGATGAAGCAATTAAAAACTATTTTTCAGATTTTAACGACTTAATGAAACTGACACAAACACCCATACAATCTGAAGATGAAATACTAGAACGTGCTGAACAAATGGATGAAATGCTAGATTTCTCAACCAGTGAACATGAAAGGAACAGTCATCACTTGTATTTTTAGAAAGCTAGTTTCTTCAAAAAAAATTAACGTTAAAAAGTTAATATTTTTGGATATGATGTGTTAGAATGTGAATGGTGAAATTTACAATTGATTAGATTTTTAATCTATAGAGTGTCAATGATAATTTGATGGTGGGTTTCGTACCTCTATCCACCCCACGCTCGCTTCAAAGGATTACTTAATTCAATTCGTTGTACTATTAATATTGTAAATGCAATGGTTCCCATTATGCGTGAAAAAAGGTGAAAGTTTTGATACAACATAAAGGTATTTTGTCCCTAATTGGTGCGACACCTCTTATTCAGTTAACACAAATTTACAAGGATTCGCCTTTTCGAGTCTTTGCAAAATTAGAAGGATTTAATCCAAGCGGCAGTATTAAAGATAGACCTGCGCTTAAAATGATTAAGCAGGCTATGGAAAAAGGTGAAATTGGTCCCAATACTGTGGTGATTGAATCTAGCTCTGGTAATCTGGGAATTGGATTAGCTCAAGTTTGCCAGTATTTTGGTCTTCGTTTTATTTGCGTTGTCGATCCCAAGACAACGAAACAAAACCTTAACATTATTAAAGTCTATGGTGCCGAAATTGAAATGATTTCAGAGCCTGATCCAGAAACCAAAGAATATCTACCGGCACGTATTAAACGAGTTCAAGCATTGATGGAAAAGTTTTCAGATAGCTTTTGGCCTAATCAATACATGAATGAGTATAATCCAAGAGCACATTACGATGGTACATTTTCTGAAATTGTTGGAGAACTTAAAGAAGCTCCCAACTATCTTTTTGGAGCCGTCAGCACCTGTGGTACCATTATGGGATGTGCTCACTACATTCATGAGCAAGGGCTGGAAACTAAATTGATTGCAGTAGATGCTGAAGGCAGTGTCATTTTTGGAGGAGAAAAAAAAGCACGCCTTGTTCCCGGAATGGGAGCTTCTATTAAATCCAAGTTTCTTAAGGAAAATTTGTTAAATGAGTATGTACTTGTGACGGATTTGGATTGTGTGATAGGTTGTCGGCGTTTGTTGAAAACAGAAGCGATTTTAGCGGGCGGTTCTTCTGGTGCGGTACTCATGGCTTTCGACAAAATAAAGGATCGGATTCCCGCTGGCAGTACTTGTGTACTCATCTTTGCGGATCGAGGCGAACGCTATTTGGATACGATCTATTCTGATGAATGGGTAACGCAGCATTTTGGCAACATAGAACGTTTTTTATAAAGGTGAATTTTCAATATGAACCAAGGTGATCTCTTAATAATAACAGCAAATGAGGTAATATCTCTTCTTGAAGGACGAGAAAAGGATATTATTCAAATTGTCAGTGATGCGTATAAAGTGCATGAACGTGGGGAAAGTGCGGTTCCCCATTCCTCTTTTTTACGTTTTCCTGACGATAAGCTGAACAGGATTATTGCTCTACCCGCTTTTTTGGGCGGTCAATTTAATGTTGCCGGAATAAAATGGGTTGCCTCATTTCCGAAAAATTTGCAACAAGGGATAAATAGAGCATCGGCAACAATTGTTCTTAATTCGATGGAAACCGGGCAGCCTGAAGTCTTCATGGATGCCTCCATCATTAACGGAAAACGAACGGCGGCAAGTGCGGCACTTGCAGCTCAATGCTTACACGCTGATAAAAAATTAACCAAAGTCGGTATTTTGGGCTGTGGGTTTATAAACTTTGAGATTATCCGTTTTCTCATGGCAGTATTTCCACAGTTAAATCAGTTAGTTCTTTATGATATTGACATTGATCGTGCAGAGCTTTTTAGAGACAAAATACAGCAGCAATTTGAACAGATAGAAGAAGTTACCATCGTAAAGGATATACCAGCGATGTTGAGCCAAACTGAACTGGTTTCACTCGCAACAACCGTTGGAACAGCTTATCTTGCGGATATTTCACAACTCCAACCTGGTAGTACGATTTTAAATGTTTCATTGCGGGATATAACCCCGGAAATTATTTTGCAATGCGATAATGTTACAGATGACATTGATCATGTATGCCGTGCTCAAACATCACTGCACTTAGCGGAACAACAAGTTGGAAATCGTAACTTTATCCGCTGTTCATTAGGTTCTATTTTATCAGGCAAACAACCAGTACGAAAAGCAAGTACTGATATTTCGATTTTCAGTCCATTTGGATTGGGTATTTTGGATATTGCTTTAGCGCAATCGGTTTCAAAGTTTGCCAAAGAAACTGGAAAAGGAATGAATGTACCATCTTTCTTACCTGAGTCATGGATTAACAGCAATTCTTAAAACTGTTTTATGTCCAAAGAAAGTATCAATCAATACGACGCTATGGGTACTGGGGTCATTGAATGGGATTGGTTCAAAATGGGCAATCATAAGTGTAGATATAGGTTGCAAGTAAGTTTGATTCAGATATTGATGCGCTACAATAATTACATCAGTGATGTTATCATTTAGGACTTACGCATTGACAAAATAAATATTTTATGAAACTATTTAATAGTTAGCTAGAAAAGTTTTGGCCCTGCGAAAAGACCTGTCAGGTTTTGGAAACATGACAGGTCTGTGTAACTCCTGTCTTTATACAACATTAATTTGTAACTACTCAGCCCCCCTTTATTGCACTAAATAATCAATGTGGTTGAAAAAGCGTAAAGTAAACATATATAATATATCAGCCAACTCACAAAGAAATTCAGATTACCTATTTTAAGGGAAAAGCTGTGTTGATTTATATGATGCTGTGGGTAAACATCGTGGTGCAATTGGAAAAACAAAGTGAGGTAATAATAAAGAATGGAAAAAAGTAGAGTTAGTTGTCATGTATTTGATGACTTTTTAGTTGAAGAAGTTTATTTAGATCAGGTATCGGTTAATCAAGATATTATTCAGTTTGTTTATTTAGTTGAAGGTAAACCAATTCGCTGTTCAATACGGTACAATTCCATAAAATTTTCCGATCCAGCTTTGAAATCTTTGGAGAGTGCAAAACATTTTGCAACATTACTAGCGGTGCTTTGTAGCATGAGATTTGGTGCTATACTTCCCAGTCGATTAAATTTTGAAAAATACAGCCGATATATAGATCAGAAACTTTTGGAATTTCTGAAAGTAGCCATGCGAGGACATTGGAGCCAACATCGTTATCAATTAGGAAAAATTTCCTACCAGCATCCAAAATTTGTAGTCGATTCCTCAGAGCTAGGAAAAGATGCTATTTATCCTTTGTGGTCAGTAGCCACTGTAGAAAATCCGGTAGAAGTTATTTTAGGTTCAGGATCAGGCAAAGATAGTCTATTATGCAGTAAAATTTTGGAAGCCGCAGAAGTAAAATACGATATTGTCACATATTTTCACGATACTTATGGTGATGATCTAGCCCAAGAACAGCTTTTTAAAGAGGTAAGCAGCCGTTTAAATTATAAAAATAGTCACGGTGTTTACTTTTATGATGATTATTATCCATGGCTGGAAAATCGTTTGCGTCAAACAGATGTTATTAAGAGAGCTAAGGATTATTTTGGCAATAATCACTTTCGAACTGAAGCAGGAGAAACCCTGTTAACTACTATGGCTATGACACCAATTCAAGTCATCCATGGTATTCCATTATTAGTTTTAGGGCATGAAAAAAGTGCTGACGCTTTTAACTTAATTGAGCCTGAATCCAAGGAAGAAATTTCTCACCAATGGACTAAAAGTTTCACTTATCACAAAGCGGTATCACAGCTGATGAAACGGATGTTTCAAGGTGTTAATTCAGCCAGCTTAACTAAACCGATTCATGATGTAAAGATTTTTGAATTGCTATTTAAGTTTGAAGACAGCCTACCTTATGCCACTAATTCTTGTAATATACAAAAGCCTTGGTGTTGTAAATGTGAAAAATGTTGTTACGTATTTTCTGGTTTTTCTGCCTATGGCGATATAGAGAAAACAATTAAGGCATTTAAAAATGATCTTTTGGACATGGCAGAAAATTTACCTGTTTGGGCTGATCTTCTTGGGCTTAACGGATACGTTGCTTGGGAATGTGTAGGGCTTCCAGAGGAAACTCAATTATATTTTTACAAGCTGCATTTAAAAGGCGTGAAAGGTCTGGCAATGGAGTTATTTGAGAGAGAGGTCCTCAACCCATTACGAAAAGGCGGTGCAGAAGCGGTTGAACAATATTTTGCAGAAATTGAGAATCAGTATTCTCAGTTGTATCAAACCCATCATACCATGCCAGATTGGTTGTGGCAGAAAATTCGTCCGGTGCTGGAACAATAAGTACTGAACCATGATGAAGCTAAAACATGAACTGCTCTCAATTTTGTGTTGTTATTTGTGTGTGGCTATCAACATAAGTTGCGATACTTTGTAAAACCAAACCTGACAGGTATTTGTCGCGCTTTAAGTTTGGAAATTGTCTGATGCTGCACTCCTTGATTTTTTTGCGAAACAATACTTACTATTTATAAAATTTTATGTCCAAAGAAAGTATCAATCAATACGACACTATGGCTGAGTGTTATAATCTACTTATGCTTGGAGGTTATTATGACTACCAAGCTCAAGCACAAACTTTAGCCACTATATTGCCTCCCAAGGCCAAAATCCTTGAAATAGGAGCTGGTACTGGTCTGATGCTCAAAGAGCTATTAGATTTAGGTTATCAAGTCACCGGTATAGATCATACCCAAGCCATGCTCGATCAGGCTAAAAATTTGCTCGGCTCTGAGGTTTCGCTATTCCAAACGGATGTGACAGATTTTGATCTCGGGCAAACTTACCAAGCTATTATTTCTAACGGCGGGGTTTGGTACGGAGTCTGGTGGGAGGACGGGAAGTTCGGCTATTGCGGTCATTTACCAGATCAAGCCGAAGTACTCAAAAGTATCCGCTGCGTTGTTCGGCATATCGCACCCAAAGGTCAACTGGTGCTTAGTATGCAGGATGCACATTGTAATAAGATTATGGACTTGCCGCAGGATGTGACCTATGAGCAACGCATTCATGACAAAGGCAATGGTGTCTTTGAAAAAGAGTATATATTTGTTCGCAATAGCAATCATGAACGGTTATGTTATCAAAAATTGACCTTAGCCTACATTGATAATTCAGTCTTTGAGAGTGCATTGCAAGCTGAAGGATTTACCAAACCAGTGATCTCGCCGGACAAACGTTACATGGTCTTCACTGCTCCTGATTAGGGTAATCGAAATGCAAACTGATACAGTCTTTACTTTTGGCGATATTTCTATCCAATTGCAGCTTCATCCCATGGTTTGGGCACCAACTGCTTTTGCACAGAACATCGCTTCACACTTAGCTAAATTAATCAAACCGGGCGATCAAGTGCTTGAACTTGGCTTGGGAAGCGGGGTGCTTGCGATTTTGGCAGCGAAACTAGGTGCAAAGCTGGTGACTGGGTTAGATATAAACCAGCAAGCTATTGCTTTGTCTCAATACAACTGGCACAACAACGGCCTAGAGATGGTTAAGACAGACTTTCGTTGTTCTAATTTGTTGCAAGCCCTAGGTTCAGCGGATATTGGTAGGTTTGATTTGATTTTCAGCAATCCACCAGTGTTACCAGAGTTTGAGTGTTTTACTCAAGAGCAGAATAGCCGAAATGACTTTGAAATATCTGGACGAGATGGACGCACTGTGCTGGACACAATGCTCAGTCAAAGCAGCACCTATCTCAAACCTGACGGACATTTGTTGACTATTGCCACCTCATTACAAGGTTGGCGGGAAACGGAAAGTATGCTTAATACCCATTGGCATCAGTGGGAGACTCGCCAAATGATTAGCATGGAACTAACCGATGAATGTACGCAGCCATACATTGATTTTTGGCAACAGCGGGAACGGGAAGATGGCCAAAAGCGGGTATATCTTCAAAACGGTCGTCAGTTGCATGATATTTGGTTTTTGCAAGCCAAGCATCCTCGCTGAATTAAAAATAATTGGGGTCAGAGTCACATTAATTTATGTAGCGAACCATTTATCACCAATTAGGTATAGATATTGATTGATAGTTTTTTGGGTTATTTCTATAAATTATTAATTTTACTCTGACCCCAATTATTACTATGCCCACCCTACCCGGCTTATTGAAGAAGTTGCTATTCCATGACAGCGAAGTCAGGTGAATTTAGCATATAGGTTTTCAGAAAAGTCAGGGTCGTGATGGTTTGCCCCAATCACATAATACGCGGAGCCAATATCAACCTTATTTCAGCCAAAATTCATGGCGTTGATAGCGGCTGGACATCCCAGTTAGATGTTTTTGATCAAAGGTTCCGTCTGCCGGATAATCAGAAAACACCCCGATGTCAGGAACAGAGACATGAAAATAGTTCACATCAATACGCCCGCTGAAATCAAACCAGATTTTGACAAACATATCGGGGTTATTCAGATTGCCCCAATTCACTTGCTGCGGATCGGCGTAGAAATGCCCCCATAAAACGCGGTCGCCACGCGATGTTTGTGCTTGTCCGCCCAGTTGCCAGAGTCCATCGAATATGCCGGCGGTTTCGCTGTGAATCTGGGTGCTAATCCTGAGTTGATCCAGGGTAGAAGAACTCAGTTGCGGTGTACCATCATCAGTGACTGTGCTATTCAGTGGTGGTATTTCCTGATAGCTTTGACCTTGCTCAAAATAATGCCGCACATAGCGCTGCTGCCACATATTGAGGCGGCTGTAACTATCAGGCTGGGCAGGATCACCATCGTAAGCACTATACACCATGATCTCCGGCACTGAGACATGGAAATAATTCACATCCAGACGACCGCTGGCATCGTACCATATTTTGACGAATAAATCAGGATTGTCAGGATGTCCCCAGTCAACGCTTTCCGGATCGGCATAGAAATGCCCCCATATGACGCGGTCGCCACGCGTTGTGGTATCTGTACCGTCCAGTTGCCAGCGAGCTTCTATCAGACCTTTTTCCATCGTCTGGATGACAGCGCGAATCCACAGTTTATCGTCAACATATTGTCCTATTTGTGCTACTTCCCCACACTGACCACGCAGAATGGTACCTCTATCTCCCAGAATTAACGGTGCAGCGCCGTCTGCGACTATCTGGTTTAAAGAAGCATTGGTGTTGCTTAAAGGCTGTTGCCATGATATTCCATCTGGTGTAGTCAACAGCATGCCGTTTGAACCAACTGCAATAAATTTTTTTCCATCCCAGGCTAAATCTTTAAACAAGTCTGGTCTAACTGGCAAATTGATCTCATGTTGTTCCCAACTCTTACCATCACTGCTGCTGATGCTTAATAGCACGGATTCTACCCAAGTACCGTCTGCATTGCGATAATTGCTTTGAGAACCAACAGCTAACAGTGATTGACCATTCCAAGCCACTGCATTCAAACTTTGGGAACGCTCACTGTCCGCACCCAAATCCAGCAACTGATAATTCCACTTGCCCTGCGCGTCTTGTTTGACCACCAGCGGTCTGCCACTTTTATTCGCTATAAAAGCCCCACCAACATGACTGAAACCGACTGCGATAGGCAAACCTGCGCCTGTTGTTGTTAAAGATAACAATTCCGTTTTTTGCTCACCTGCTGCTTGCACATAAACGGTTTGCCAATGATTACCATCAGCACTGGTCAAAACGATAGCATTTACACCATCGTAACCGACAGCAACAAATTTTTCGCCATCCCAGATGAGATCATTTAACCTTTCCACTCCTGTTATTTCATGAGCTTGCCATTGCGCCGCATCTTCGCTGATAAACAGATTTGGAGAACGGTATGAGATGGCGACATAACGACTGCCGTTCCATACCAGTTTTTTAAAAAGTTGTTGGTTTCCAAGCGGGTTATTTTGTGCGCTTTGCTGCCAGTGAATACCCTCTTCGCTGTGTAGCACTGTGTCTACATCTATTACAACAAACTTGTTTCCATCCCAAATGCCTGCACTGAGTACGTTGCTGGTCAAGCTAAGTGGGTTATCCCAGTGTTGTGCATCCTGGCTACGATAAATGCTGCCATTGCTGAGTACCATCAGCCAGCCTTTGCCCCAAGTCATGCTATTACCATAAAATGGAGTATCCAGCTTATGCCAGTTAGCACCATCCTCACTGACGGTGAAATTTTGGTTAGATTGCATAGCAACATATTGGGTGCCATCCCAGATTACATTGGTCACCCTTGCAGCATCCCCATCAATGACAACTGTCCAGTTTTTACCATCACTGCTGCGCCAAAGCTTATTGTTAAAAGAACCGCTATCAGAAACTGACGCTCCACTTCCAGATGAAAACCAGTATTGACCCGCGTACATAATACGATTAATCACAATCGCTTCAGAAAAAATTTGGCGTTGCCATTGGACACCATCTTGGCTGTGCAAAAAAATCGCTTCAGGGGGTGATTTCTCCCGATACTGAGTGCCGCCAATAATAAAACTTTCGCTGTTGCTGGCGACACTATGTAAATACATGAATTCATACTCAGGAAAAGTGATGCGTTGCCAGGATAAACCATCCTGGCTACTTAAGACAATTGCCTGATTGCTGTTATGCCATTCACTACCTATTGCAACAAAACGATTACTGTTCCTTATGATGGCTTTCAGAGACGAACCTTGGTTTTCATTCTGATAACTTAGGCTCCATGTTTGTGCATCTTTACTAGTGTAAATATTACCATTGATAGACACGCTGACATACAATCCATTACCCCAAGTTAAATCGCTGAGATAGTCACTCGTGCCAACACGTTCTTTTTCCCAAACAGCGCCATCTGTACTGTTGTAAATCACACCGCCTGAACCAATAGCGAAAAAGCGATCATGAGCATAAGTGAGGGTGTTCACAGAATCTAGGGTTATTTTCGGATTAATCATTTCCCAGGCATCTGTGCAACTTTGCGCCAGCCCAGACAGTGAGTAATTTAGCAACAATAATAAAGCGATACTACGGTGTAGCATATTTTTTTCTCCTATCAGTGTTTAAAAAACTAACTTCGTTCCAAATATGTTTTCCGAAGACCTGCATTACCCATTCCTAATTCCTAATTAAAAATAGGGGATAAATTCATTATAACACTATTTTAAAAAAATGCTAAAAATAAAAAATAATTGGGGTCAGAGTAACATTAATTTATGTAGCGAACCATTTATCACCAATTAGGTATAGATATTGATTGATAGTTTTTTGGGTTATTTCTATAAATTATTAATTTTACTCTGACCCCAATTATTCCTCTTATTATGCCCACTCTCTTAACGTGCCAACATGTACAGAAAAATGTTTAGAAGCCTGTTGTGGGCTTAGGAGTTTTTTTTGTTTCATGTAGGTTATTATAAATTTTATATACTATATATCAACCGCGCAAAGCGGCTCGTCAACGATTCAAAATGTTCTAATTCATCAAGTGTATAGTATTCATTGCTATCAAGTGCCAAACAGCGTTCATAAGAAAAACGCAAATGTTCAGTCGCCTTATCCATTAATTCCAGTTCTGCTTGCAATAATAAAAATTGTTTGAGTTTCATAGTAACACCGCTTGTTCAAGCGCGATTTGAATAAAAGGTTTTGAGGTATCATTGGTAATGATTAAATCAATCTTTTGCTCTCCCAATAATTCGTAGAGCTTAATTTTAATTTTAATTTTTTCCGTAAAAATGAATACGATAATCATTTTTAGGTGGGTTTGACTACCCACCCTACTCGTGCAAAGAACAAAGTGAAAATGAGCAAAATTTGTTATGCCAGTTCTTTTATCAAGTTTCCGTTGATAAATTTATGCAAAATACTGGACATTAAAATGTGATAAGGAATGCCTTCAATCAAAGCTCGTTCTTGAAATGCTTAAGTTGACGCTACGATCATTTTTGAAAGTGTTTCTTGCCACTTGTTGGTAATTTTTCAGCAGTTTATCATCTGCAATAGAAATCCATTCGTCATTTTCATAAGATTGAAGAATGTCTTGTTCTTCGGGGCTTAAATTATTCATGATGAACCACCTAGATATTTTTTAGTTGCCTTACGACTGGGAATAATGGTTTTGAGAAAAACTTCTTCCTCAGATTCTACATAAGGGATCATATAGGCATAATCATTGATTTCAACAATAAATATCTTTTGATTTGGATATTTATCTTTGTTTGGATGCTTAATAACATCAAGCAAATGCCCGTTCTTGATAAAAGAGACTACCTTTTCAAACGATAGCTCTCGTTCTTGAATAAGTTTTTCATTTTTTTATGGGAAATGGCTTTAAAAAATGTGGTTTGTCCCCTATTTTACATTTTGTTAAGTTATTTTGAAGAAATCCGATTTTTCAAAAAATCGGATTTCTATACATTCATTAAGTTGGCAACAGAAGTTTTTGTGCTTCCACGTCCCACACTTTCCTACCATCCTTTTGGATAGCCTCATGATGTTGGTATAACCATTCTACTGTTTTACCAAACACTTTTTCATGGTGACAAAATTCATGATCCCTGAGAATACTTTCAAAATCTTGAGCCAGCAAAGCTTCGCCGATAGCAACACGTTCTTCATCATGATGAACCAATCGCAATGCCGCTTCCACATATTCATCTTCACTATGTGTCCACAACCATTTTGGTAGATTACTCATTTCAAAAAAAGGCAAATCAGTACGAGCATGAGGTTCATCTCCCTCTAATGTGACAATCGGAATACCGTGCTGCATGGAATCAACATTGCTATTAGTTCCCCCAAAAGGAAAAGGACTTAAATGAATATCACAAGCATTCAAGTTAGCAATATATGTATTATAGTCAGCCCCTGGATAAACTTTAGCTTCCGGTATCCATTCTAGAATACGTTGTTTCACCTTTTGGTAAGACATGCCTTTCTCAGAAGGAAAGAAGTGAAATTCCACTGGTTTTTGACTGTTTTGCCAGATTCGTTGGCAGACTGCCATAAAAGAAGCATTGAGTTTAAAACTCGTACTTGTGATGGCAAGCCGCACGGCGGAAGGATTTTTCCGTATATCAGGCGGAATGGCAACAGCACCCGCTGGGGCTATCATTTGATGAAAATTGGCGGTATCCAATAACACCACTTTTTCGCTAAAGCAGTCAACATTAGGGGAATAATTCACCTCTACCATCAAAATGTAATCTATAAAAGGAGAATGGCTAGTCGCCGGATGCCCCAAAGTCATAAACTGAATAGGCGCAAGGCGTAAATTAGCTAACAGTAATGTCCATTGTGACATGCCCAGACTGGGAAAATAAATCATATCGGGTTTCAGTTTAAGCACTTTTCCGACTAACTTTTTAGGGGGCATCTTGCCAAAATCAACCTCAATCACTTTGTCGAATAGGGTTTTACTGATGTCATCCATGCGGTGGGTTTCTGACATGAATACCAACTCGAATTTTTCACGCAATTGTTGAATAGCGGGCGCATAGCAACGATACATCGCATGGCTTGCGGTAAACCGTTCTGATGGAATCAATATCACCGGGCGATCTTTTTTCCTGCGCTGTGCTGGTAAAGCCGGTACATTTACGCCCTGTTTCTCCATGAATTTTCGCAGCACAACATTGAGATGTGCCTTGATGTCATGTTTCGTTTTGCTTTCACTGTAGCTGCAAAACATCCAGAGATTGGACAAACGGGTTAACTGCTTATCCTCTAAAGGCATCTCTTCTAATAGGGGACCCACTTCTAACAGTTTGTCACGTCTTTGACAAGCAGAATGAGTCAATAGACATTCTTCTCCTACCAATGAGAGATAAACCGGCATGGCAAGCTTAGGAATATTTTTTAATAAGTGTGCAAAGTCAATGTCTACTTCTGAATCAAAAGAGTAGAATAACAAAAATTTCATCATCTGTTGCTCACCTTGAACGGAAAATTGATCTCCTTTCCCTTCTTGATTCCCAATTAAAGCCAATAAATGATCAGTACCTCTAAAACCGCTCAATTGAAAAATGCCTAACAAATGTTTCTTATAAGTGGCAAAGATTGTGAACCCATCAAAGAATAAAACCATCTTAGGATGAGCAAAAAAGGCAGTCATCGCACTGGCTAAACGAGTGTATTCACTTAAAAAATCATGCTCTAAATCGCTTTTCCCATCCAGCACCACACCGCCTTTTCGTTCGGCACTGACTAAAAGCTTTATTATCAAGGCACTTGCTTCCTCAAAATTTTGCTGAAGGACAAGTCTTTCTATGTCTCTGATATTGATAGGTTTGGCACTCTTATCAGTGTTTTTTTCAGTTTGTTGATTTGTAGTCATATTCGTTTCTATTATGAGTAGTTACGGATTGTCGTTATTGTTTTTTAAGTACAATCCCTTTCAAAATGTGAAAAATGGTTTCAGGCTCCAGTTTTTCAACATATTCCCTTGAAGATTCAATACGCATTTGCGTTTGATCCGTATCTATCCCCTTAATGTCTGCTTTTAAAAACTTCCAGGTATCTGCAATGGTATAAGCACCAAAAATGGTTTGGAGATCATGCCCATCATCTTTCCAATTCAAATAAGCTGCTGCTAAAATTTCTGCATAGAGTTGAAAAAGAGGATTTTCGTTTTCCAATCCACGTTTCGCTTCTACAACGACTAAATAAGGTGTTTCCAAAAAACCGCTAACGCATTTTCCTAAAACACCATCTACAACACCTTCAAGTTCAAAATGACCATATTGTGCTTTCAAAGGGACTTCAGCCCAAGCTTGAATATTACCTTGCTCTGATAATAATAACAAGGGATAAATTGCCCTTGCCCAAATGGTCGCTTCGTTCATTAGGTGAGTGTCATAATTGAGCAAATGTGATTGGATTGCTTGTAAATAATTTTGTTCCTTTTCATCAATAGAAATTGCGTCGTCTTGAGTCCAGGGATAAGTGGCAATGCCCTGTTCTTGAATATTGACAAATTGTTTGAGATCATCCCGCGTTATTTTTGAAAAAGTTAATTTAATCATTTTGTGTAATGGGAAAACTTTGTTCCGAAGCCATTGGGAATTGGGAATGATTTTTTGAATATAACAAGTGACAACAAATATAATCTATCATCTCCTCATTAAGATCAGTATGAAACGGTAAGCCCAGTAAACTCATCGATAATTCTTTTGTTACCCCTAAACAATCCCCTCCATCCGGTGCCACTCGTTGTATATCCCTAAACGCCGGATGCTCGGATAAGGGTGGATAATACCAACGACGGGTTTGAATGCCTTTTTTGGCTAGTTGTTTTACCAATTGAGATAAATTATTCCCAATATCATTTAATTTAATAGACAAAGTGGCTGGCACCGGATCGTCAGGTGTCTCCTGTAAACTGATTTTATTTCCCATGGCACCCAAATAGTGGCGATAAATCTCCCAGATTTTTTTGCGCCGTTTAATGATTTGATGCCAACGCTCTAATTGAGCCAGTGCGACCGCAGCATGATATTCACTTAATTTGGCATTGCTACCAGATTGGCTTATTATACCACAGTCAAAACCAAAGTTACTCAATTTGTTGACTTGATGAATAAAGTCAGCAGAGTTTGCCACGACTAAACCCCCTTCGCCAATGCCAAAGGGCTTGGTAGCGTGAAAACTGAAGGTGATGATACAGCGTTCTCCAAGGGGTTGAGTGCCAAAAGCCGCCGCTGCATCTATCAAGACTGGAATACCGGTTTCTTCCTGAAATTTATCCCATTCATCCACCGGTTGTGGGTAGCCGAAAGTGGCGACGGGTAGAACGACATCAAACGCCATTTTTTTTAGCACTTGACGGGCAATGGCAGGTGTCAATAACCAGGAACTTGGTTCAACGTCAGTAAAAACAGGTTGTAAGCCACATTGTTTGATGGCAGTAGCAGTGGCTGGAAAGGTAAATGCTGGCAATAATGCCCTGCGTTTTTCTGGGATATTAAGGGCAAGCAATGCTAATTCAAGGGCATCCGTGCCGGAACTGACGGTGGTTAAATAATAATTCCCATGATTCCATTGTGTGAATAATTGGACTAGTTTAGATTCAAATTCTTGGACCAAGGGACCAAAATTGGTATACCATTTATTATGCTCAATACGCTGCAACCAAGGTAGCAATTGTTTTGTGCTAGGTAAATCGGGTATGAGGAGCGGAATGCTATCAATCACCATTTAAAACCTCACTTAATATAAGAAGGGCAACCATAAAGGTGTGCAGCCTACAATTGATGATACAATGATATATACTGCCTGGCACTTTTCTGCCAGCTAAAATCACGACTCATGCCCGTGATTTGTAATTGTTGCCATATTTTTTTATGACGGAAAATTTGCAAAGCACGTTGTATACAGGAAAATAATTCATCCGAATTTTCAAACACAAAGCCGGTAGCCGTTTTATTTTGGATATGCTCGGAACTCGCATCTACTACCGTGTCTGCTAATCCGCCGGTGCGCCTGACTATAGGTATTGTACCATAATACATACTGTACATTTGGTTTAAACCGCAAGGTTCAAATCTGGAGGGCATCAGAAACATATTTGCCCCGGCTTCAATTTGATGAGCTAGTTTTTCATCATATCCCAATGTAACACTGAGTTGTTTTGGGTAATGTTTTGCCAATTGTAATAAACTTAGTTCTAAATTTTTATCGCCACTACCGAGTATGACGAGTTGTGCGCCGGCTTTGATAATATCTGGGATGATGGGTACGACTAAATCTATGCCTTTTTGGTCAATAAGGCGAGCAATGATACCAATCAGTGGAATTTGTTTTGAAGATGCTAACTTGAATTGGCTACGCAAAGCTTGAGTATTACGGGCTTTGGCGGCTAAACTTTTAATGGTGTAATGACGACTTAAATGCTGATCAGTTTCTGGATTCCAAACTTTTGTATCAATACCATTTAATATGCCGGTTAAGTGAGTTTGGCGTTGTGTCAATAGCCCTTCTAAACCACAACCATAAGCTGGCGTTTGAATGTCTTTGGCATAATTGGGGCTGACTGTTGTTATCCAATCGCTGTAAGATAATCCGGCTTTGAGAAATGAAACTTTTCCATAATATTCTAATCCGGATAGACTAAAACTTTCGGGCGGCAAACCAAATTCATCTATCAATTCGGAACCAAAAAGACCTTGATAAGCCATATTATGGACGCTCATCACAGTTCGCGTGTTTGGATTAGGATGAAAAGTTAATAAAGCTGGCACTAAACCTGTTTGCCAATCATTGCAATGGACAATTTGTGGTTTAAAAAGTAGCTGATGATGACCAAATAAAGCTGCCACTTTAGATAGTATTCCAAAACGTAAGGCATTATCTACCCAATCTTTTCCTTCCGTATCTTGATAAGGTCCACCGTCGCGTTCATATAAACTGGGACATTTAATCACATAAACCGGGGTGATTTCACCCGGCATTATCCCGGCTAATAAATGTATAGGTTCATCTAAAGGATATAACCGAATATTTTCATGCACCTCAATCAGCGAAAGTTGTTTGAGTACTTCTGGATAACCAGGTATTAATAAACGAACATCAATGCCTAATTGTCGCAAAGCGTTAGGCAGGGCATAACTCACATCGCCTAAACCACCTGTTTTAACCAGGGGATAGGCTTCAGAAGTGACGAAAAGTACGCGCATAATTGGGAATTGGGAATGGTGAATTGTTTTTTTTAATTGTTTTTTTTATCCGTAGAAATTCGCATTTTAGAAATCCGATTTTTGAAAAAAATCAGATTTCTATCCGCAACAATTATGCTTATAATTCTACATTATTTATTGTCGTTCACCCCGAACAGGCCAAACATAGTTTTTGGTACGCTTCTTTTCACTGGAACCGGTATTGCCATCGGTGAGGTATATATGCCACGCATGGGTTGCACCAAGCGCACTGGTCGTTGCTGACCAGTATAGATCCAATTGCACCGATGAAAAGGCATCCTTTTTGGAGTCTTTACTCCATTTGTCAGTGCCTTTTGTATCGGAGAGTACCGGATTAAAAAATCCATAATCAATGACACTTTGCAGTTCTTGAAGCGTTGGAAGTCGCCAATCTGTGACCGTTCCAATGGTATAATCTTCACACTGATGTTCATTGGAATGTTCATCTTTATCCTGCAGTGCCGGTTCACAATCTTTGCCCCCATTCAAGTGACAAATTTGGACTTTAGCATCACTCCAAGTTTGCTTACCCAAACAATCTGTATCTTTCAACCAAATCAGACAAGTGCGATGATCAAGCACCGTGCCATCGCCATTATCTGTATATCTGTCACCTAAAGTAGTCGGTTCACAACCGGCTTCTTTCCCCGCTTTTTCACCTAACAAATCCTCACTCAGCGTCGCACTCGGCGCGACATCGGAAGCTGTATTTGGCAAATTAGGCTCACTTGCGAGTACTACTGAAGATAATAATGCTAACACATTGAATATAAAAGCATTTTTTTTATACATACTGTTAAATCCTTAGTTTTGACAAGCGGATGTTAAACAAATGAATGTTTTTAACGTTATCAAGAATTATACCAAAATTTTCCAATCACAATGATTTTGACATTTTCACAAAATTTGACTTGACGAGCGATTTTATATTTTGTAGAATATATATTTTAAACATTCAAGTTTTCGGATATCGTTAAAGACTCTATACTGCTCAATGGTTGCCCTTGTCTCCACCAAAATTTATAGGTATTTAGATTGATTTTAAATCGAAAAAAATTAGAACAAGAAATTGCTAACTATACTTTTAGTGATTATTTTAAATCAAAGATCAGCACTGAAAATTTGGTAGAATTATTTGAGTATCACTATAAAAGGGAATTTATTAATTACAAGCTTAAAATGGATGACAATTTAAATGTAGATGACTTAAATCAAACAATTCATCAAGCCGCTAAATTTTCAGGATTTGAAAATGAAATTGCTAGGCGAGAATTTATTGTTTCGCCAATTTTATTTAAATTGTCTTACTTAATCGACATTCAAATTCATTCTGAAGAAACTATTTATTGTCGTGAAAATTTACGCGGCAAATTGGATTATTTAATTGAAGCTAAAACCCAATTTATTATTATTGAAGCCAAAAACAATGATTTAGAAATTGGTGGATTTAAACAACTGATAATGGAATTAATCGCTTTAGATAAAATTGTCGAAACCCAGCATAAATTTTTATATGGTGCAGTAACACTGGGTACAGAATGGGGTTTTGTATTATTAAATCGAGAAAATAAAGTCATAATCAGGGATTTAACCAAATATATTGTGCCTGATAGATTAAAAAACATTGTCGCTATTTTATTAAATATGTTAGAAGATAATGAAGTATACTGATGGGAATTGCTTATTTTACGCTCGGTGGGCAATAAAAACATTTTGCCCACCCTACCTAAATTGTTAATAAACTTTTGTATACCTACTTAATTACATCAAAGTTTCCCAATCAGTATGTTTCCATAAAGATTGTAACTGGGCAAACTCATTATTCAAACTATTCAGTAATGTTTCCACTTGCGCTAAATCGCCTTGCTTACTAGCTTGTTCTCCGATAAAAGCGAGCTCACCTAAACGGGACGCACCGACACTCTGTGCACTCCCCTTTATAGAATGCGTTATACGCTCTGCATCTTTTTGATTCCCAGCTTGCACCGCGGCTTGCAGTTTTTCCAGTTGCTTAGGGGTATCCAGAGCAAATTTTTCAATAATCTTTTTCAAAATATTGAGATTACCAATAGCTATACGTTTAGCTTGTTCAGTATCGAAAATGGGCAGCTCAGTCATAGCAGACGAAGTGTATTTATCTATCATCATACGTAAAGTTTCTATTTTTAAAGGTTTAGGAAGACAATCGTTCATACCAATGGCAATATAACGTTCAACATCAACGGATTGATGATTCGCGGTAACCGCAATAATCGGTGTCTGTAAATGCCGACGTATTAGTTTGCTAGCTTCTATGCCGTCCATTACAGGCATTTGTATATCCATCAAAATGAGTTCATAGTCATTATCAACACATTTTTCGACAGCTTGTTTGCCATCTTCTGCGATCTCGACTAAACATCCAAGTTCTTCAAGCATATTAGTCGCTACCATACAACCAACAGGATTATCTTCCACTAACAAAACTTTTTTATCTATTTTATCTACTTTATTTGTTTTCAGCTCTTTAATGGTTTCCCCCCTCTTTATTGAGGGAAGAGAGCGATAAAATATTTCGACTGAAGCCATTTTAGCACACTCAGGCTTAGATTTTGGCAAAAGACAAATCGATTTTAATTCCAAATTGGGTAGATAGCTTTGATAAGATGAACGGTATTTGCTAAGAACATCAAAAACACGTTCTATCGTGATGGGTTTAGCGATATAATCGTCCATACCAGCCGCCAAACAATGTTCCGCATCACCTTGCATTGCATTAGCTGTCATAGCAATAATAATTTGATGCTTTTGTTCGGTTTGAGAAACTTGTGCTTCGCCTTCTCGAATTTTTCGTGTGGCTTCAAAACCGTCCATTTCAGGCATATGTATATCCATAAAAATCACAGCAAAACGTTGTTGCTTTAATTTTTCTATTGCCTGAAGACCATTCATAGCATAAGTAACTTGGCAACCTAATTTATCTAACATATTCATAGCCACCAGGTAATTAACTTCGTTATCCTCAACTAATAATACCGGCAAATTCAGATAAATTTTTTGAGGCATTCTCAACTGAAATTTATTGACTTTTTCCATTGTAATAAATTCTAGCGAGGATTGTGATTGCTCAAACGCATTTCGTAATGTTAATAATGTTTGTTGGAGTTGTCGTCGTGGTAAAGGTTTAAGCAGATGGGCGGAAAAACCTGCTTGTTGCAATTGTTGCCTATCTTTTTGAAAATCAGCCGATGACAGCATAACCAGTATGGTTTCCCCAATTTCAGAATCTTGTTTAATTTCTTTCCCTAATTGTTCACCATCCATGACGGGCATGAAATAATCAATAATGGCTAACCAATAAGGAACATGTTGCCTTTGCGCCTTTCGTAAATGATTTAAAGCGGCTTCGCCACTATCCACCGCTTGAGCACGAATCTTCAAATCCTCTAGTTGTTCGATTAAAATTCTTTGATTGACCGAATTATCATCCACCACCAAAATTCGTGTATCTTGTAAGCACTGGAAATTTAATAGCTCAGTTTCCTGAAAAGTTTGAGCAATGCTTGAAGATTGATCTGGTTTATGAATCATAGCAAACGGCAAGGGGACCGTAAAACTAAAAGTAGAACCTTTACCTAATTCACTCACAACGTGAATTTCACCATTCATCAATTTGACCAATTGTTTACTGATAGCTAATCCTAAACCAGTTCCACCAAAACGACGAGTAGTTGTCGTATCTGCTTGGGTAAATTGTTCAAAAATCGTATTCACTTTATCCGGTGGGATACCTATACCTGTATCTTCAATATGAAATACCATATCAGCTAACTCAGCCTCTTGAGTTTCGCAATCCACATTAATCAATACATGCCCTTGCTCGGTAAATTTGATAGCGTTACCAGTCAGATTGGTCAAAATTTGTCGTATTCGTCCCGCATCCCCAATAAAATGGCGCGGTGCATTTGGCGCATAGCGTACTATCAATTCAAACCCTTTAGACACCGCCGTCATAGACAATAGGCGAGCCACTTCTAAAACCGCATATTCTAAATCAAATTCAACGGGTTCCAGGGACAATTTTCCCGCTTCAATCTTAGAAAAATCCAGAATATCATTGATTATCGTCTGTAGTGCATCCGTTGATTGATAAATAATTTGTGCATATTCATGTTGTTTAGATGAGAGTTCCGTATTGAGGAGTAATTCAGTCATACCAACAACCCCATTCATAGGGGTACGAATTTCATGGCTCATATTAGCTAAAAATTCGCTTTTGGCACGAGTTGCCGCTTCAGCGGCTTCTTTAGCCCGACGTAATTCTGCTTCTACCTGTTTACGTTCTGTAATATCGCGTCCGACTACTTGATATTCAACCAGTTTGCCACTTTGATCATCAAACATGGCATGACCTATCCAATGCTGCCAACGTTCAGTGCCATTAATTGTCATGCAATGTTCCATTTCTAACACAGGTTTTTCCTGATTCAAACTATCCATCATCTCTCGGATAATGTCTTGCATTTCATCAAAGAAAAAGGGAATTAACTGATATCCGATTAGCTCGGCTTCCGTTTTATTAAAATAGCGACAATAAGCATTATTAACAAAACTGAGACGACCATTTGGTAAATAGCGACAAATCAATTCGGTTTGCTCTTGGATAATTGTTCTATAACGATGTTCACTGATTTTAAGGGCTTCTTCTGTGCGTTTCCGTTCGGTAATATCAGTCGAAATTTGCAAACGAACTAAACGTCCATTCATCCAAGGAATAGCACGAGCATGAGATAAATACCATTTGTCAGATACCTTAATTTCAGAAGTATACACTCCCGTTGGTTCACCGATGTTATTAAGTAATTTCGCATTATTACAAAAATGACAAGGTTGATGTTGAGATAAAGTTTTCCAGCAAAGTTGCCTATCACTGGGTTTTCCAAAGGTCTCACGTCCATATTTATTCATATACAACAATTCATAAGTTTGCATATCAGACACATAAACCAATGATTCTAAGCTATCTAATATTGTTAAAAGACGCTCATGGGCATCTTTTATAGCTTCTTCATTATGTTTACGTTCAGTCATATCACGGATAATCGCATAGAACCTTTTTTGTTTTACCAGGGGATAGGCATTCCAAGCAAACCAGCGGTAAGAATTATCTTTGCAATGATAACGATTTTCAAAACCTTGTACCGAATGCCCCTGTAACAACGTTTCAAAAAAAGCCTGAGTAGAAAGTTTATCATCAGGATGCACAAAATTTAAAAAAGATTTCGCCAAAAAATGTTGGCGACGGTGCCCTAAAGTCTGTTCCCAAGATTTATTAAGTTGTTTAAAAAAACCATCAAAACCAATAATGCACTGCATATCAATTGAAAGATTAAATAAGCGATCACGTTCTTCTTCGATTTTTTTCTGTTCCGTGATATCCATAATAATATTAGTAACCGCTTCTAAACCTTTTTTAGCACTACGAAGAGCAGAAGCGGAAAGATCACCCCATAAAATTTGCCCACTTTTATGGATAAAGCGAACTTCAGTACGAAAATGATCAATCAAACCTTCCTTCAAATCTTGCATCAACGTGTCAATCGCAAAAAAATCGTCCTGTTTAAACAAATCAAAATGATTTTTGTTTAACATTTCTTGAGCCGAATAACCCAGCATTTCTAAGCATTGGGTATTAAATTTGATATGTTCTCCTTGCGGATTGATTAGCGTGATAGCAACGGCAGCACTATTAAAAATGGCTCGAAAACGTTTTTCGCTTAATGCTAATGCATCCTCCATTTGTTTACGTTGAGTGATGTCAGAGAAAGTAGAAACCACTGCAAAAGGTTGCATTTGTCCTTTGTGCCACAAAGGTTGAGAATTGATTGACAACCAAACGAGATCACCATCAGGCTTATAAACGCCTAACACCACATTGGAACAAGGTTGACCGGTGCGTAAAGTAACCCGAGCAGGTAGCTCCTCTTCTGGAAAGGGAATCCCTTCTTCATAAATGATTTGCCATTGGGGATCAAGGGAGGTAAATCCAATATCTTGTCCTTGGGAAAGACCCAAAATACGGCGAGCACTGGCGTTACAAGCCCCTACTCGTCCGTCAGTATATTGCAAGACTACCCCATCTTGCATAGCCGCAACGACAGAATGATAGCGCGTTTCGTGTTCACGCCAACGGCTTTCATTTTGACGACGTGTTAGAAAAATGCCAATTAATTCGGTTGCCGATTGTAATAGATAAATAATGTCAGCATCCCATATACGATGCTTTGACAGATCATCAAAATAAATAAAACCAAACCATTGTTCAGCCACTTCAAGCGGGATAACCAGCAAAGATAAAGCTCCCAACGATTGAAGTATTTTTTGTTCGCTAGAGGAAAAATCTGCTATATTGCCACTAATTTGTTGCCCTTGAGAAAGTGCGTTTTCCCAACGCTTCAATTCTGGTTGATAACACCAATTTTGATTCAACAATTGTTTTGACAATGGTATCTCTGGATGGACCATTTGATTGGTACAGTGTGTACATAAGCCCCGTTCAGCATCCGTAAAATTTTCAAATATGCCAATTTGATTGAGTGAAGTGGCTTTGAGTAAATAAGTTAGAATGTCGAATAATGGTTCTTCATCATAATAACTAGCCAATAAGCGACGTGAACAAGTTGTTAAAGTTTGTTCGTATTGTAAGCGATTTGTATTCATTTTTGAATTTTTCTGAGTTTATAAGTTTAGTACAACAGATTTGTAGGGGCATTCTTTAGTTCACACAGGTTTCACCTGTCGTAACTGAAATTCTATAAATGACATCCATGAATTAAATCCGTTTATTGATCTCCGCGCAGCGAAGTGACTTCGTATCCTAAATCCGCTCCTATTCCCTATCCGTTGTACTAATATTTTTAAAACCAGTTCCTGCTGGAATCAGTCGCCCTGTGATAACATTTTCTTTGATTCCATGCAATTTATCACATTGGTTGTTAATAGCACTGTTGAGTAATATTCGCTTCGTATCCATGAAGGATGCGGCAGATAGGAATGATTTTATAGATAATGATGCTTTAGTAATCCCTAATAAGTTGGGTTTCCAAGTTGCAATATGGTTTTTTAGGGACATTCTTTTGCTAATTATTTGATTTTCTTCTATTAATTTAGCGCGAGTGACAATATCGCCTTTTAAGAACGTGGTATTGCCAGGATTAATAATCGTCATGGTACACGTCATTTGCCTAATGATAATTTCAAGATGTTTGTCATTAATTGTAATATTATGGTATTCATAAATTTCTTGTATTTCATTGATAAAATAGTTCGCTAATTCATTGATACCTTTTAGATACAGTATATCATGAGGATTCGTTTCACCTTCTACAATGACATCACCCAATTGCACTTCTTGACCGTCAGAAATTTTGATGTTCCGCCTTTTAGAAATAGAAAATTCATCGTATTGACCATTTTTGTCAATTATACTAAAACGATGTTTAGTTTGAGTGCTTTGAATAAAACGAGCAATGCCTGAACGATAGGCTAAAATAGCTGTTCCTTTAGGAATAGACACTTCAAATAAATTGGCTAGACGGGGCAAAGAGCTTGTGATGTTAAGTGTGTTGAGTTTATCATGATGAAATTCAAGCCCGTTCTGGGAGGTTGCTTCAAGATGACTAATCGCCGCCACTTTTTTGGCAATATCCTGGGCATCAGGCGTTTGTTTAATCAGTTGAATACAAGATTCACCAATAGCCTGAGCCGCTATCACCCCAACAGCTTCTCCAATATTCACCTTTTTTCGATTCGCTAAATCACGCCCATAACACATTGCACAAATGCCATACTGAGATTGGCAAGTCACCGGGGAACGTACTTTGACTTTTTTGATTTTCTTATTTTCAAGAAATATTATCCCCTTTTCATCAAGTAAAGTACCGGCTTTGATAAACCATTTGCCAGGTTGAAACATATCTTCTGCAACCACACGTCCAAGTATGCGTTCACTTAATGGTTTTATTATTTGCCCTTTTTTAGTGATGGCTGTTAAAGTGATTCCTTGCTGGGTACCGCAATCAGTTTCCGTAATAATAATATCTTGTGCCACTTCAATTAACCGCCGAGTTAGGTAACTTGCATTGGCGATTTCAATTGTTGTATCAATTATTTTTTTACGAGCACTATGAGTAGAAAGAAAATACTGATGTATATCTAAGCCCTCACGATAATTAGCTAGAATAGGTGTTTCGAGAATTGAGCCATTTGGCTTAATTATTAATCCGCGCATTCCTGTGAGTTGAACTATTTCTTTAGCACTTTGCACACCTGCTTCTATCATTATAGATAAGGCATTGCGCTTATTTTTGAGTGCTTTTGATTCTTTTTGAGTTTTAGATGACAATGTGGGTTGAACGGCTTGATATAATGTATTCAAGGCTGCATGAGTTATTTTATCTGTTGTTTTTGCCCAGGTGTGAATTATCTGGTAATAACGTTGATTTTGAGTTATTTGATTTTTTTGATATTTTTGTTGGATATCATCAATTTGAGTTTTAGCTTCTTCAATAAGTTTAGGTTTTTGTTCTGCTATAATGAAATCATCAAGGTTTAAAGAAATAGCAGCGCGGGTAGCATAAGTCAATCCAACTTGCATGAGCTTATCAACAAAATGATTGCTTTCATTTAGATTAAGATACTGAAAAACGGTCTTTATTAAGTTGAAAAGGTTTTTTTTCGTGAGAGGACGATTAATTAAGTCAAAAGGTAAAAACTTTGGTAAACATTGTGATAATATAGCACGTCCCACAGTTGTTTTCACACGTTTCCGATGAGCTTCTGTGCTATTAGAGGTTTGTTCGGGATGATTTTGTTTTAAATAGCTATTCACTGATAACTGATAATTGATAACTGATAACTGAATGGAGGCTTGCAAATCCACAGCTTCATTTTCATAAGCACGTTGTACTTCGTTAATATCAGCAAACACCATACCTTCGCCTTTTGCACCAGGACGTTGATATGTCATATTATATAATCCTAAAATCATTTCTTGCGAGGGCACATTTGATGGTTCTCCATTAACCGGGGATAAGATATTATGGTTAGACATCATCAAAACACGCGACTCAAGTTGTGCCTCTATTGTTAAGGGTATATGAACAGTCATCTGTTCTCCGTCAAATCTGGCTTTAAAAGCTTGAGCCACTAAGGGATGTAATTGGATTGCTTTACCTTCTATTAATATCGGTTCAAATGCTTGAATACTTAAACGAGATAAAGTGGGTATACGATTGAGTAGTATCGGATGCTCGTGAACCACTTGTTTAAGCATTTCCCAAACTTCAGGTTTTCTTTGTTCAATTAAACTTTTAGCTATCCGAATGGATGCTGCTAATCCACGTTGTCGCATAAGATTAAATAGAAAGGGTTTAAATAATTCTAATGCCATTTCTTTGGGCAATCCACATTGATACCATTTTAAGTTTGGTTTTACAATTATCACGGTACGCCCTGAATAGTCCACTCGCTTGTTAAGCAAATTTTGGCGAAAACTACCCTGTTTTCCTTTTATCATATCTGATAATGATTGAAGCGGTCGCTTATTTTTACGAGTGATAGCCCGGGGTTGTTTAGCATTATCCAGCAAAGCATCCACGGCTTTTTGTAACAAACGCAATTCATTACGAATGATTAGTTCTGGCACTTTTAATTTGAGTAAACGTTTAGTACGATTATTACGATTAATCACACACCTGTATAAATTGTTTAAATCAATGCTTGCAAAACGTTCAATATTTTCCAGCGGCACTAAGGGGCGCAAGTCGGGGGGCAATACGGGTAAAACGGTTAATACCATCCACTGGGGTTTTGTGTGAGATTGCAACAGGGCTTCTACTAATTTTAAGCGTTTTTTTAATTTTTTTTGATGGATTTTAGCATGGGTATCTTTGATTTGTTCACATAAATTATTTTTTAAAACGACTAAATCCAGAGCACTTAATAATTCATAAATCGCTTCACCCCCCATTCGTGCTTCAAATTCATGTTCATAAATTTTCAGAGCTTCCAAATACGCATTTTCAGATAAAATTTGTTTCAGTTTTAAATCCGTCAAACCAGGCTCAATAACCACATAAGCATCAAAATAAAGAATACGCTCTAAATCTCGCCAGGACATATCTAACAATAATCCGATACGGGAGGGTAAAGATTTGAAATACCATATATGGACAATGGGGACAGCCAGTTCTATATGTCCCATACGTTCACGGCGTACTTTAGCTAAGGTGACTTCAACACCACATTTTTCACAAACAATGCCCTGATAAGTCAACATTTTATATTTACCACATAAGCATTCATAATTATTAATTGGGCCAAACGTTTTTGCACAAAATAATCCGTGATTTTCTGGTTGAAAAGTACCGTACTTGAGAGTTTCTGATGTTTTTATTTCGCCATAGGACCAAGAACGAATTTTTTCTGGAGAAGCTAAACTGATACAAATTTTATTAAAATCTTTTATATAAGCCAGAGTATTCAATAATTCCGATAAATCATCCATATCAGTTATCAGTAATCAGTTATCAGTAATCAGTTAATGACATCATACGAAAATTTTGTTCCACAAAAGATAAGTAGGTGTACAGAAGTTTATTAATATTTTTGGTTTCTTTTTTGTGAAACGCAGTAACGAAGAATTTCATAAGGGCCGACACGCAGGTTTGCCCCTACAGTAAATATAGTCTTTTCGCTGCAAACTTTCGTTATAGTTAGCCAGAATTGAATTACAGCAAGAAACTTGCGCATCAAAGAATCTATTTTTATGAACGGATATAAAATTGAATTTTTATACTATCGAGGTTCTTGCAAGAGGTATCATAAATACTTTATTATACCCATTTAATATGATATATCAACTCGCATTTAAGCCTAAAACATTTTAACCAATCAAATAATAACAGCTAACTAAACATGTTTCACTGCGTTCTTTACCAACCAGAAATACCACCTAATACAGGCAATATTATTCGCTTATGTGCCAATACCAGGGTACAATTACATTTGATTCACCCTCTTGGGTTTGAATTAAACAATAAAAAACTCAAACGAGCAGGACTTGATTATCACGAATGGGTAGGTATCCAAGAATATGAATCTTTTTCAGCGTTTTTGGAAACCGTGCAACCATCACGTTGTTTTGCCTGCTCAACGAAAGGAAAAACTTGTTATACTGAACCCCATTATCAAGCTAAAGATACCTTCTTATTTGGTCCAGAAACACGGGGGCTACCATCAACTTTACTGGATATACATCCACCTGAACAAGTGATACGCATTCCCATGCACACAGGTAATCGTAGTTTGAATTTATCTAATGCCGTCGCTGTGATTATCTACGAGGCTTGGAGGCAATTTGGCTTTGATACAGGATGAAAATTTTTTTGTTTTAGAGCACTAAAAATCATAAGTCTTTAAGACTTATGATTTTTGAAAAGTTTAATTTTTAGCCAAGTATATCTATAGTCTAGCTAAAGGCTTTGCTTCACAATCCTTTGTAACTCTTCTACCATATACATTGGAAGAGAAAGTAGCCTGAACATCCCAGGAGAACCAGGCAAAGAAATTTGGATGTCACAACAAGATGGTTTATCGGCATTAAAGCGAACTCCATAATCCAGCTTTTTTTCCTTAATAAAGACATGGAGAGATTTAAGAGTTCCAGTTTTGCCGGCTTTCACTTCCACCGGAATTATTTGAAGCCCATAACTCAGGATATAGTCAATTTCTGCCAAAGACTGCCTCTTTTCCCTGCACCAATAAAAAAGTTCAGGTTCTTCATAACAGGGGCTAGCATAAAGAAGGTGTTGACCAATAAATTGCTCACTAACCGAACCAGAATTAACCAGCGTCACTTTATCAGCCGCTTCAATGTCTATATAACTCATACCACAAGCTTTGGTCAGTAAGCCGACATCTAAAAATAAAGGCTTTTGCATCTTTTCATTGGTTTGTGCTCTCAATGGAATGCCATTTGCTGCTGTGTGATAAACGGGATAATAAATTCTAGCTAGTTCTAGCAAATGCATCGCTTTTTTTAAATCAGAACTCTTTTCATCCTGAGCTAAGTTGACATATTTTAATTTTTGACCGATTTGAAAAGGCAGTTTTTGAAAAACATTTTGTATCCTGCTATGATTAAAGCGTCGCCCATATTTACTAAAATCATCTCGATAGGTTAACAATATTGACTGTTTTATTATGTCAACTTCCAGCAATGAACCAGTATCGTTATATACCTGGATTGCCTCAGGCATGCCGCCGATGGCTAGATAAAGTTTGAACATCTTTATTAATTCATCATGAAGCACAACAGGAAATGGTGTGCTATAATGATAATTTTCAATAAACTGTCTGAGTTGCTCTTTTCCAATTCCATCTAAAAATTCCTTGAAGGTTAAAGGTCCCAAATGCATGTATTCAACTCTACCAACCGGCATTGAAAACGAGTGCTCTTCAAAAACAAACTCCAGTAATGAACCGGCGGTAATAACATGAAGCTGGGGCAATATTTCATAAAAATAACGCAGGGTAGCTAATACCTGTGGAGCCGCCTGGATTTCATCCAGGAAAAGCAGCGTTTTGCCAGGAATCACTTTCTGCGAGGCTTTCAGTTCAAGCAGGGAAATGATCTGCTTTGGCTCTTTTGACTGGAAACAAGCAATATAGTCGTCGTTAAGTTCAAGGTTTATTTCCAGAAGTTCTAACGCATACTCCCTGGCAAACAGGCGAACAAGATATGATTTACCAACTTGCCTTGCTCCCCTGATGACAAGTGGTTTTCGTTTTTTTTTGTCCTTCCACTTTCCGAGATAATTGAGCAAAATTCTTTTCATACAACCTCCTAAGTTCTTCATAAGGAACTTTTTAAAATACACATTGTATTTAACTATCCCAATTAAAATAAACTAATTATGTTATTTTGTAAAGGTACATTTAGTGAAAAATGGTTTATTTGTTATGGGATATTTTTTCGATTTATCAATTAGATTAATTACCTATGTCATTACCCGTATCTTCTCCTTTTTTAAATTGGAATAGCATCGATACCGTTTTTTTGGATATGGATGGTACTTTGTTGGATTTGAATTATGACAATCAATTTTGGCAAAAATATTTACCAGAGTGTTATGCAAAACAACATAATCTGTCTTTGGAAGCCGCTACTGAAAGCTTAATGAGCCGTTATAAAGACATGTCAGGTACATTGGAATGGTATTGTGTTGATTATTGGACGACACAACTTGATATGGATGTTGGGGCACTCAAAAAGGATTTGGCGCATTTAATTGCCATTCATCCTTATGTCCCTGAATTTTTACAGGCATTGCACCAACATCATAAACGAGTGGTACTAGTGACTAATGCCCACCACAAAAGTTTATCTTTGAAAATGCAACATACTCAATTGGGTGAGCATTTTGACAGAATTGTGTGTGCCCACGATTTAGGTTTACCTAAAGAAGCCGGTGCATTTTGGCACAAATTGCAAACGATTGAGCCATTTAATGTTGCCCGCACTTTATTTATCGATGATTCCCTGCCGGTATTACGATCAGCAGCTAATTATGGTATTACTTATTTATTAAGTATTTATCAACCCGACTCTCAATCGTCACCTAATGAGGTGGGGGAGTTTAGGGCTATTCGTTGTTTTCGTGAAATAATGCCAAAGCATTAATTAGTCATAAACTGGAAAAATATGATGAAACATAAGAATTTAGATCCCTCAATACAAGGTGCAGAGGATGCTGAAGACATTTCTGTCGCCACTTCAGTGTTAGAAAAAAAATTGATCGAGCTTGATCGTCAACTCGCAGAACTTCCTGAATTAGAACCTAAGCGTGCGGAATTTTTATTGGACTATGGACTAACAGCTTTAGAATTAGAAAAAAATTTCGAGGCTTGGCAGGTAGCCCAACAAGCTTTTAAAATTTTTGCTGCCACGGAGGATTGGGAAAAAGCGGTGCAAGCATGCAATATTATGTTTGCGGCTGATCAATCTGACTCGTTAGTCGCTTTGGGTAATGGTGTGTGGTTAGCCGTTACTTTTCCTATTGATCCCGAACTCAGTGCCGTTATGTTAGAGCATATCGTCGATGAAACGCCTGATGACTCTGATGGTGGTGCGATTGCAGCGACTACTGCACATTATTTAGCCAGTTTACGGGTTGAAGAATCCAAACGGGAAAATTTATTGTTTTTTACTAATCAATTGTTTGCAAGAGTAGCGCGTCGGCATAGCAATGTTGAAAACCAAGCCGATTTTGATGCTTGGAGAAAAAAACTTGAACTAAATACACCTGATGAATTTTTAGGGCGTTTAGCTCAGATACTCAATGTGATGGTACAAGATGATTGGTGGGTAGATAAGGAAGCTTTGTGGGCAAAAATGCCTGTTGAATAATTTTTGTTGCGTGGGAATGGCAAATAAAAAATAACGGTTCACGTAGGGCAAGACTATTCAACTTTTAAAAAATCCGATGTCTTAAAGACATCGGATTTTTAGCGCCCTAAAAAGTTCAAATTATAGCCATAGACATAATCCGAAAACTTGAATGTTTAGAGTATACAAGATGTCATGATTTGCTACTGAAGAATTTTTTGTAGTCCGCTACGTTACCATTGTTGAGACAACATTCTATAATTTGCCGCCCCAGAGGAGACAAATCGGAATGGAGAAATGGCTTAAGATGTTCATGAAAATAGGCAAATAATATTTTTGCTCCTTGATCATAACCTTCATTACCTACTTCTGGTTGTGTATTCACTTCTAAGAACCAGTGTGATAACCTGGTACCTTCAATACGTATAGAGCTAAGTGCATAGCCGAGCAAAGCACATCGTGCTGCAATAATTTGTGGTTCCTTAAATCGAGCATTTCCTCTTCGTGCCAGATAATCACGCACGAGCCACTGCGGCATAAAACCTGTTTTCCATGCCCCTATGTGTTGGTTAGGAATCAGTATGTACTGTGTGCGCTCTGTTTGTTCAATTTGGCGTAGGAGCAGATTTGCTTGCTCTACTTTTTTACCTGTTGAAAATGGCCAATAACTTCCTACCCCTTCACTACTCATAGTTTCAGTGTCAACAATACTGGGATTGCTAAAGCCACGCGGGACGACTAAACGCCACAGCCAAGCCAATGCAGGTGGTAGAATATGAACCATTCCTATAATACCGTAAGTCGGTTTTTCTCGTGTACAAGGTGGAGTCCGAATACCCATACTTCGAATATCTATACTAACGGGTTCCCGCGCTACAATGTCTGGAATGATTGAACGTGGTATAACAACTCGCGGATTTGGGCAAGGGACACCGGGGCTATCTTCAATATGTTCCCAAATTAATGCTCGACTGCCAGGAACCGCATCAATATTAAGGAATAATAAGGGTTTTGATGGGATAGCAGTTAGTTTTTCCAGTTCAGGATCAACACCATACTCGTTGATGTGATTCACACGAACAAACCAGGCATCTTCAGCATCCATGAGCCAAAGTTTGCCGTTATCCTGTTGGATATTGGGATGGCACAGTGCCATATCGTCACAAATTGGATGCAAATCGCAAGTGCGTTGAATTTCTACATAACGTTTTTCACCAGTAACGAGATTACGCCCTTTTAATAATCTGCCATCTGGCAAACGATGGGGTTGTTCGAGCATTTCACTTTTACCACTACCACTGGCACCCTCATGCATAAAAGTCACAATATTATCATACGGTGTAACCACTTGAACTGCAGAACAATGAGCGGTTACCCACCCTTCTGCTTCGCCTTGGCGTATCAAGGCACCATAAACACCTTTTTTGGCACTGGGACCTGGATAGAGGTTATATGAAAATATTTCGTGAATTTCATCTAATCGATTATGGACGACAATCTGTTCACCATCAAAATGTGTCTGTCGAAAAGGCGGCGCCACATAAATAATGACTTTGGGAGAAAAGGAGTCGCCTATTTCTTCAGAAGAGACAATTCCTTGTAGAAGAGCCAATCCCAATGCAAAAAATGCGGCATTTGCAGGAACGATTGCAAGGGCATCTTCGCCCATATCATAAGCACCCGTTTTAAAAGCAAATACAGCCAAGTTTTGGCTAGCGAGCCAAGCAAAAGTTTCTTGTCTCAGTTTGGTAAAATCTTCATTGAAGCGGTCATGAAATCTGGGTTTATCTGATGGTTTGTTATCCCCAATTAGCATACAATCCGGATCACGTCGCCGCATGTTAGGATCAAGATAGTTAACGGCAATGCCATTGCGTACTCGTGCTACGGTGGTTTCAGTCACAATACTAGCATCTGGCAGTTCGTACTCGACTTTGAAGAAATCTTGTTTGGCATCGCCACAAGCTAAGTCTAACAGTTGCTTGGTGTTATCTGCGATTATTAAGTTGGGACAACTATCAAGAACGGTGATAACTTCTGGGTATTTATTAGTTATGTTTTTTAATAATTTATTTTTCATTTCAATTCAGCAAATTATAGGTGTTCAGAATTGGGTTAGGAATGGTCATGAAACAATTTCTCTATTACTCTGGAATAGCATTTTAACATAAAAAATAAAAATACAAGCTTTTTTAAGTTTTTATGTATATTCAGCAAGTGCACCTATCCGCCTTAAATAACGAGGGCAACCCTAAAGTTGTCAAAGTGATTTCAGGCACGTTCCTTAGTCGGTTTTAACCGACTTTAGCTATTAGCCTTAGAATTTATTCTAAGGCTTCAGTTGATTGAAACTGTTTACCCGCCGCTATCGCCGCTCCAATAATACCTGCCTGATTTAACATTTGAGCAGGTACAATTTCAGCACGCGCCTGTAATAGGTGCAAGAATTTATCATTTTTTCGACTGACACCGCCACCGATAATGAACAAGTCTGGCCAAAATAAAGCTTCCATACGCGCTAAAAATTCATTAACCCGCCATGTCCAGGCTTTCCAATTTAAATCTTCATCAGTGCGATTACGGGCAGAGGCTCTATGTTCTGCTTCTTTGCAGCGTATTTCCAGGTGACCAAATTCAGTATTAGGCACTAATTGCCCATTGACAAAAATCGCGCTGCCGATACCGGTACCAAATGTGTGCATAATCACAACACCTTGATGTCCTTTACCAGCTCCATAAGTCATTTCAGCAATGCCCGCCGCATCTGCATCATTTAATAATAAGGTAGGGCAACCGGTTTTATTTTGAATTAATGCTTCGCCATTGGTACCAATCCATGAGTGATCCACATTAGCTGCAGTATAGACTACGCCATTTTTGATAACCGCTGGAAAGGTACAACCAATAGGTCCTTGCCAGTTAAAATGTTGAAGCATTTCCGCTACCACTTCAGCGACTGCCCCTGGTAATGAAGGCTGGGGTGTAATAATACGATGACGTTCTGCTATGAGTTCCCCTGTATTGATGTTAACAGGTGCCCCTTTGATGCCGGAGCCACCAATATCAATTCCTAAAATTTCTGTTGTCATTTTTTTTAAATCTCCTATACTTTAAACCTGATAGGTCTTGAAGACCTGTCAGGTTTTTTGTAGGTACCTAAAATTTTACGCCAAAACCGATAACAAGTTCATACTGAGCCATTTCAATAAATCCTGTCTGAGGACCCGTATTTTTATTTACCCCGTGTATCTTTTCGTTGGGGGCGTAAGTCAATGCCGCATTTAGTTCTATTCGTTGTGAAAGTGGAATACCAAAACCAATAGTGTAGTGTGTTCTGACAACGGCGGGTGCCAGCGTATTAAATAAAGCTTGCGTATTTGGAAAGGGGTTATCTGCTCGACTGTAACCCATACGAAGGCTCAAGTTATGCTGATATTCCCATTGTAGCCCAAATTTAAAAACGTTCATATCTTCCCAACCAAACCCAAGTCCATCATCAGTACCCAATAAAGTTTGTCCTGGCATAAAAACGAGATCAGAAGCATTGGACATAGCATTAACGCGACTGTATTCAAGGCGTTGATAATTAAAAGCCAGGGTCAGTTTGGGTGTCGCTTTAAAGGCTAAACCAAGGTCATAATTAGAGGGAATATCGAAATTGCCTTCTTCAGCAAACAGCCCTTTGTAGTCATCAAAGTTGCTCATCCACATTTTGGATTGATAGGATGCGCCCAAAGTGAGACGTTCGGTGATTTGTCCCAACCAACCGATACGTATCCCAGCACCATAAGACATATCATGTCCATTATTGGTCACTTTGTCTGGATGAAGTGAAAAGGCTTTGAACGGTTGCAAACCTTGAGCCTCAAAACTTTGAATGACCAAAATAGGGGTAATCCCAAAGGAATGTTCCTCGGTGATTTTTCTAGAGTAAGTGATTCCCATGAACATTTGCGCTAGATCTATCCCGGTTGGAGAAGAAGCTTGCGTGGAAGGAGCCATCGGATTGCTAAAGTTTCTAAATACGGCACTATCATATTCCGTATTCATGCCACCGTTACCGCCAATGGCGATACCCAGGGAACTATTATCATCTAACATTCGATTATAGGCAAAGTGAGGTATCAGGAAAAAATCATTGCGACTTTCGTATTCCCCAGGGGGAATAGAAGTGGGACCCATTGGAGGTCCAACGGCTGAAGCATCATCATTAGCCGTAAATCCCCGTGAAGGTAAAAATAAGCCCATGCCAAAATCCATACGGTTGCCCACTTTCACTAATGAGCCAGGATTACTGGCGGCACACATTGTGCCAAGTTTCATAGCGACACAAGCTCCTGCTATTGATTTTGATTTGGCTCCATAGCCATGTGACCAATAGCCATTAGTCGCATAAGCCCCTGAATTTAAAGCCAATGTAATGGCACTTGTCAATAATAATTTGTATTTCATGAAAAATCGGATTTCTTGAACAAGTTAAAAAAAAGAATAAAGTGGTACTTTTAAAAACGCAATATGCTATTAGTCAAGGCATCACGAATCTCACTTGGACGTTGTCGCTTTCCCACTGCCCCTGGGACAATATAGTCAAGTCTATCACAAAATATATGCCGGACTTTGAAAGCCGTTTTAGCTGCTTGTCGCGTACTGATATTGGCACTGGTAGAAACTAATGCCCTTCCCCAGTGTTGACATAACTTGATTGTAGGGGGATGTGCTGTCACTCGGACAGCCAGTTTGCTGGATTGACCACGAAGTAAGGGAGAAATTTCAGATTTAGCCGGTAATAGCCAAGTGACGGCGCCGGGCCAACTGCTAAATACTCTTTTTTTGATGTTTGGCGTTAAAGGTTCAAGAAAGGGAGCTAATTGTGTATAATCAGCCGCAATCAAAATTAAACCTTTTTGCCAGGGACGCTGTTTCAATGCGAGTAAACGGGCTACCGCTTTTTCATTGAGCGGATCACAACCGAGACCATATACGGCTTCAGTGGGGTAGGCGATAATGCCCCCGGCTGTCAAAATACGTATTGCTTGTTTAAAATGCCAGGTATTCAATTTTTTATCAGTTATCAGTTATTTTACTAAAACCTTTTGAAAAAACTTGATTTCTAAGAATTGACAGATTTGGGGATTAAAACAATACAAGTATCTGATATGCGATCATGCCAAGTACGGTGTTTTTTATCTACGATAGCATGAAAAAATCCCAAACCAAAGGTTAAGCATGACATAATAGCCATTGAAAAACGTATTAATGCTTGCCGCCAATTGAGTGCTTTGCCATTGACAGATTGTAATTGAATACGCCAGACTTTCATTCCTAATGTTTGCCCTCCCTTTAACCAGGGTAATGCAAAGTAAAGAAACCAGATGATCAATAAATAAATCCTAAAAGCTAAACTAATTTGCCCGTGGGTTAACGGATAAACAAGGGCAGCTGCAACAAATAGTACTGCAAATAATAGTAAACTATCATAAAATATAGCCATAAAGCGGCGCAATAAACCAACACAATATAACTCTTCCAATTTAATTTGAAATTCCATAGTTGAAACCTTTGAAACATAAAAATCAATATTTGATTGATATAATAATTGGTTTAGAAATCCGATTTTTGAAAAAATCGGATTTCTTTTTAGTAATAACTGATAACTGATAATTGAAACAATGATACAATTTCCTGATTATGAAGATGATGTTCTTGAGGAAGAAGCGAAGCCTGAACTTAAACGTCCTCCACTCTATAAAGTGATACTATTGAATGACGACTACACCCCTATGGATTTCGTTGTTCATGTTTTAGAAATCTTTTTTGGCATGAATCAAGATGCCGCTACCCATATTATGTTACAAATACATGTTCAGGGCAAAGGCTTATGTGGTACTTTTTCCCGTGAAGTTGCGGAAACGAAGGCTGCTCAAGTCAACGATTATGCGCGTGAAAACCAACATCCTCTCCTATGTATAATGGAAAAAGCCTGAAATTTTTTCCGAATGATTCCAAGAAATAAATGATAAAAGGTCATTAATAATTTATACAAAGAATTATTAATTCCAATTAAATTCCCAATCCAAAATATTAAAAGGCACTGTCCTAATTAATGATGTCCTAAAATCATGTTAAATAGAGAACTTGAAAATAACTTAAATAGTGCTTTTCAAAATGCACGTCAAAAGCGTTTTGAATTTATGACTGTCGAACACCTTTTATTGGCATTACTAGATGATAAGGCGGCGGTTAAAGTTTTGCAGGCTTGTAGCACAGATATGAACCAACTCAAAAAAGATCTGTTGAAATTTTTAGCCGAAGCCACTCCTAAATTAGCCCTAAAAGATCAGCGCGAAACGCAACCCACACTCGGTTTCCAACGAGTCTTGCAAAGGGCACTTTTTAACGTGCAATCTTCAGGTAAAGCGGAAGTCATCGGTGCAAATGTGTTAGCAGCGATTTTTTCAGAACGTGAATCTCAAGCAGTGTATTTTCTTGAAAAACAAAATGTCACTCGTTTAGATGTTATCAACTATATTTCCCATGGTATTTCCAAAGCTGATAGTGACAATAACGCCTTTTCTTCAGAACAGGAAGAAGAACATAATGGTAAAGGTGCCGCCCCGACTAAAAAGCCTTTAGAAGTTTTTGCTGTCAATCTGAATGAACAGGCGAAAGCGGGCAAAATCGATCCCCTCATTGGACGGGAAAGTGAAATAGAACGCACTTTACAAATTTTATGCAGACGGCGCAAAAATAATCCTTTATTAGTTGGCGAAGCGGGTGTCGGAAAAACGGCGATTGCTGAAGGTTTAGCAATGCTGATTACCGAAAAAAGCGTCCCAGAAATTTTGGAAGATAGCGTCATCTATGCCTTAGACCTGGGGGCTTTATTAGCCGGTACTAAATATCGTGGCGATTTTGAAAAACGCCTTAAAGCTGTTTTGATCCAATTAAGTAGGGAACCTAATAGCATCTTGTTTATTGATGAAATCCATACCATTATTGGTGCCGGGTCCGCATCTGGAAGCGCGATGGATGCCTCCAATCTGATTAAACCAGGATTAGCTTCAGGTGAACTGAAATGTATTGGTTCAACTACTTATAAGGAATATCGTGGTATTTTTGAAAAAGATCATGCCCTATCACGTCGCTTCCAAAAAATTGATGTCAATGAACCTTCCGTTGAAGATAGTGTAGAAATCTTACAAGGTTTGAAATCGCGTTTTGAAGAACACCATGAAATCAAATATACATCTCAAGCTATACGCGCCGCCGCTGAATTATCAGCACGTTATATCAATGATAGACATTTACCCGACAAAGCCATTGATGTGATTGATGAAGCGGGCGCAATCCAACGTTTATATACGCAGGAAAAACGTAAAACAACGATTAACGTACCTGAAATAGAATCTATTGTCGGCAAAATTGCTCGTATCCCTGAAAAAAATGTCTCTCTTTCCGATAAAGAAACCTTGATGAAGCTAGACAATAATTTGAAAATGGTTGTTTATGGTCAAGAAGAGGCAATTGATACCTTGGCACAAGCCATTAAAATGTCTCGTTCCGGTTTAGGCAATACCGAAAAACCGATTGGTTCTTTTCTATTTGCTGGACCGACTGGGGTAGGTAAAACAGAGGTAACGCGCCAATTAGCTCGTATCATGGGTATAGAGTTAATTCGCTTTGATATGTCTGAATATATGGAGCGGCATACCGTATCCCGCTTAATTGGGGCACCCCCTGGTTATGTTGGTTTTGATCAAGGCGGCTTACTTACGGAGGCGATTAATAAAAGTCCTTATGCCGTGCTATTGCTAGATGAAGTTGAGAAGGCGCACCCCGATGTGTTTAATCTTTTATTACAAGTCATGGATCACGGATCATTGACTGATACTAATGGACGCAAGGTCGATTTTCGCCATGTCGTATTAGTGATGACGACCAATGCTGGAGCTGAACAAGCGAGTCGTGCTTCGATAGGATTTAGTATGCAAGATCATTCCAGCGATATGTCGGAAGCCATTAAACATGGCTTTACGCCTGAATTTCGTAATCGCCTGGATGCCATTGTGCAATTTAAGCCCTTAACGCCTGAAACGATTGGGCATGTCGTGGATAAATTCATTATTGAATTAGAAAGCCAATTAGAAGAAAAACGAGTCACGATTGACATAGATGAGGCAACCCGCCATTGGTTAGCAAAACATGGCTATGATCCCAAAATGGGGGCTAGACCGATGGCGCGTTTGATTCAGGACAAAATCAAAAAACAGTTGGCTGAAGAACTCCTGTTTGGGAAACTAGAAAAAGGGGGACATGTGCGCGTACAAGAAGTTGATGGTGAATTTCAATTTGAATTTGAAGTAGCAAAAAAAAAGGCGAAGACGCGGGTTCGCCCCAAAGAGGGCATTATGTAGGGCGATAACAAAGGTTCGCCCCGAAAAAGATTATGTAGGGGCAAACATAAGTGTTTGCCCTTTGCCATTAATCACGCCAAAAATGAAGTTTCAGAAAAATTTTCATCCTGTAAAAATCTAACAAGCTTTTCTTCAGGTGAATTCATCCCCAAATAGCTCATCATTAAGTTAGCAAAGATTTTTTCATCTTTTGGGGGCATAATAACCTTAGTTAGTAACTTTTCTAAGGTGAAATTAAAATATTGGACGCTTTCCTTGTATTCTCTTAAAAGTTGAATAAAGTCATCTATACGATAGTATTGCTCCTCATTTTCAAACGTCCATTCTTCTTCTTGCCCTATTCCAGTGAGTTCTTCAGCAAAACAAAATTGCAAATTAAGATAGTGTAAAAGATTAAGAGGGATAACATCTAGCGGCGTTTTTGCCCCTTTGGGTAAAGATAAATCTTGACAATGGGTTTCCAAAATATCAGACAGAACAGACCATCCTTTGCAAATGACTTCATACTTCATTTCATAAGTTCTAAATGGCATTTGAAGAAAATGATAGGCTATTTTTTGGGCAATTTCATACCAGGGTTCAATGGGCCTAGCTATATCATTGATATAAATAAAGGGACCTGTGTATCCATCATTGCTGTTGATGAGATTAGTTAGAACTTTATCTTGAACTTCAGTAAGTGAGTTCCCCTGTTCTTTTTGTTCCACTGCTTCCCAACATAAAAAGTAATCTGATTTGATAGCAAAAATAAAGTTATCCAGGGCATCTTCAAGATCATCTGCATCTTCTAAATCCAGATTTTCAAAAAAATCATGAGTAGGGATATCATCTGATTGCTGAGCATCTTCCGTTTTTTTCGTCATATTGTTTCCGTTTTTTTTAGATAAAAGGAAATTTAAATGAGAGCTTTTAATTGTATCACATTATTGACATTTTTGCTGGTGATATTTTCACTGAGTGTTTTATTTTATGTTATACTTTAAATTCATGTTATTAGTCACTGATTGGATTGAATAATGTCTTATATACTTGATGCCCTTCAAAAAGCGGAATATGAGCGTGAAATGGCTCAATTTATTAATAACGATATTGATAATAAAGGAAGGCGCTCTTTTCTTCAAACCAGTTTTTGGCTATGGATAACTATAATATTGTTAATGAATATACTCTTATTCACGGTTTTGCTTTGGCCTAAAAAAAACTTGACAGCGCCACAAGTCCATATTATAGCAACTGTAGTCCAACAGGTACATCCATGAACCTATCCTGCCCTCCTATTCGTTTTTAATTTTAGAAATCGAGGCTAGAGTTTAACAATCCCAAAGCTTTGGGATTGTTTCCGGATGAACACTATATAATTATTCAGTTGAAAATGGTTAACATTATGCCAAATCATCAAAGAAAAAAATTCAGATTTGAATATGCGGGTATTGTGTTAGGTTTTCTAATGGCATATTTTCAATTGTTTGATATTTTAGAAAAGTATCTTATAATAGAAAAACCAATTGTTTTAGAATTTGATAAATCGGAATCCACACCCGATACATTCACTTATGTCGTAACGGGGGCTGTTGCTGATGAAAATTATTTGCTTGATATGATCAAACTTTTTCCTATACCTGATAATTTGAAGCAAGTGAGTTTTCAATATGATCACTATCCAGAATTTGACTTAAAACCAATTACAAATACCACCCCTGATACCTATAAGGTGTCAAAAAATTTTTTGGAAAAAAAATACAATGAAGATAATTTTCATTTTGAGTTTTTAGACAATAATCGTTTTACATTTAAGTTTAAATTTAGTGGCAATGAACAAAATAAGCCAAAATTTGAGTGTAAAGTGTTTACGGTTGAAAACACTTCCATATCATGTGAAGTTAAGGAAAAAAGCGGATTTTTTTCGTTCATTCGTGATATTCCTTGGTATAGAATTTGGGTGGTACTTTCTTTTGTGCTGGTATTTTTTATTTACTTTTTTGAACAATTGTGGGGAATATGGAAAAATAGACGACAGTCTCCTGATAATGAGAGGAATAGATATAAGACTGTGAATCGTCTTTTTCGCTAAATATGATAAATGATTTGCTTGTGGTTGTTGCAATACTTTCTTTTTATAACCATTGGAGGAATACTAAAATATGGATTGGCATATTGTAACAGGTAGTAAAGGTGGTGTCGGTAAAACTTTGCTAACCTTGATGATCTTAGCCCGTCATCTTGAGAAGGAGCAAAGCAGTGCTTTAGCGCTTGATTTCAATGCGATGAATGCAGATACTTCTGCTATACTTCTTGATAGTAAAAAACGTGATCGAACGATGATTATCAATCACGAGGCTGCTAAAGATACTGAACTATTCGGTGCCGATAAAATAGTTGTTCAAAAAACGTTTACCTCATTAAGAAGAACATTCAGAAGTGAAAAGAAAAATTACGCTATTGGATGGCCTTCTAATCAATTTAGTTTATATCCGCCAACTTTGTTTGCGGATCTGCTTGGTACAATCAAAGATTCTACCAAAGGGATTGAGAAAAAACTCAAGTTGCCAGAGTTAGGAAGTGTTATTATCGACACTAATTATCACTTTTGTAATATTTTTTCCAATGATGAAAAATATTATGAGAGCTACCAAAAATTGTTAGATGATGGTGACAGTATAACTGTTTGGTTTTTGTGGGTTTATAGACAGTTGGAAAACTTACTTAAACCGGGTTCGGAAGCTGATGCGAGAATAGTATCTGCAACTGCTAGCGCGATTGAAGAACATTTTATGCGGAATAATACTGCACCTCTTATGCATGTTTTTAGTCCAGTCGCATTAATTTCGTCCGAATTGGAAGAAACTCAGGATACCAATGCTATTTTTAAGTTTCTTAATGCAAAAAAGAAAGATGAAAAAAATATTTCCATTAACGAATTGGAAAACATGGCAAAATTACCAAAGGGAGATTATATTTATTTTCAAGACTGGGTAGAAGAATTGGAATTCGCCCGTAATGATTTACTGAGTGGTGATAATGATGATATACATAGCTTTTTTTTGGATATGCTTATCAATGCGATTCCTCAAGGAAGCGAAGAAAAGCCAACACGTCCCATGAATGTGATACCTCTCGCATATTATCATGCTGATTTGCAGTATTATACGGATAGGGTGAATGCAGATCCCGTGTCAAATATGAAAAAGTTTGACATTTACAAAAATTTTCTCAATTTGTTGGGATAAATCAAATGAAGATTGTTTTTTACAAAGCAAGTGAGGATGTGTGGTTTGATACAAGATATGCTCAACTTTGTCTTCCTAGTGAAATCATATTTTCTAATCACCAAGATAAGCTAGTGATATTTGAACAGAAAAGTATTGATGAGCTAGGACGATGGATTAAGCCATTGCTACCTAGAAATGTGACCGGTAGCAATGATATTTTTTTTGTACCTTCTGAAATACGGGATAAATTTATGAGTGTCCTTAACAAAGTTATCAGTGGTTTCAAGGGTATTATGGTGAAGAAGGGCGAAGCAACGGATATACCAACAAGTGAAGAACTTGGGTTGGAGCCGGATAAGCCTAGTTCTTCTTTTTATGATAAGATGGAAAAACAAGAGGTTTATATTGTGGAAAAACGAGATGCCGAAAGAGAACTGGTAAAAGTGTTCAATGACATTGCGGATCGAGATAATGAAATTGATGCTGTCATATTTTCTACTTTCACATCGGGTAGAACGAGAGTCGCGTATTCGAGCGATCCGAAAGGAAACAGGACGGTAAAAACTGATACTTTTGCAATGCAATTGAAAGATTTAATTGCTTTGCTTGATAAAACGCAGAAAGTTTACCCTGATGCGGGTACGTTAGATCACGTTATATTCCAAAACGCTGCCAGCGAAGGAACGCGTGGAAGCATTTTTCATATCACTCAGTTGCCTCAATATGGCAAATATTCTTTCTTGACTTTTATCAGTGCGACTGCTGAAGGTATAGAAATGCTCGAATATTACAGAGAACAGAATCTCAACAAGATTAAGGAATTGCTTGATGATATCTATTCATAGATCGTTAAGTGGGTGGGTGGCTATTTGTCGCACCCACCACCTTAAAACCAATCCCAAACTTACCCCACCAATAAAACCAAAATAATAATTATAAAAACGGTTATCAATCCTCCCCCTATCAAATTAGTTTTTGAATTATACCTTTTTTCCTCTTCCAATTTTTGTATCAACATCTGTCGACTCAAACGGTTGATAATTTTAGCCGGTTGATTGACTAATTTTAAAAACGCTAATTCAATCGGTAATGGATTTTCAAACAGAGTCAGTTTTTTTAGCTGAGAAAATTTGTCATATTCATACGGTAGCCCTGTCAGTTGATTACCGCTCAAATAAAGTTGCCTCAGATTAGGCAATTTGGACATTTCAGGTGGTAAAACGTTTAGTCGATTGTTATTAAGATATAACATCTCAAGGTGAGGCAATTTACCTATTTGGGGCGGCAACGTTGTCAGTAAATTTTTATCAAGGTTTAGCATGAGAAGATGGGATAATCTTGAAATGGATTTATCCAATGCAATCAATTGATTATCATTCAAATAGAGGGCTTCAAGCCGAGACAACTTTGAGAGTTGAGGCGGTAAAGCCGCCAATTGATTACCGCTCAAATATAATAATTTTAAGTGAGACAATTTACCTATTGCCGGCGGCAGGGCTGTTAATTGATTATTGCTAAGATATAGCACCTTGAGCTTCGACAATTTCGCAATCGCAGGTGGTATAGTTGTTAATTGATTGCCACTTAATCCTAATTCTTCAAGCTGAGATAATTTAAAGAGTTCAGGAGGTAATGCCGTTAATCCCTCATTAAAGAGATGAAGCACTGTCGCTTTACGTTTAGCCGTTTTTTTGATAATGTTAAGTAATTCTTTGTTATTCATAGAATTAAATTAGAAGCGTAGGGTGCGCACTTTTGAGATCTATTGTATGGATTAATGGTGATTAGAGTTTTTTCCAAAAAACGGTAATTCAATATCATTTTGCCCTACCCACTCGATTTTATTTGAATTTTAAGTTAATACTCCATTCCGTCGTTTTTTTTGCTAACTTTATAAATCAATAGCTTACAAGGTGAGTCCAAATGTATTTATGATATGATGGCTTATGTCCGTCATTTAAGAATGAACCGCTTTATTAATTATTAATTGTTAATTTTAATTGTTAATCTAATTCATAATATCAATAAACGGAACCAGTGCAAGGAAAAGCTATTTTCGTAAATATATTATTTGGGTGAAAAACTTTTTAAGACAATTATTAGTAAAATCACGACGTTATATTTTTTAGGCAAAAAAATGATTGACATAAGTATTTTAAGCTTTATAATAGTTGATGTACGGTTGCTATGATATGCAACTCTAATAAATAAAGGGACGCAGCATTTTTGTATGTGTTAAGATTTTCCAGATGAGGCTGGACAAGTTTTAGATTATTGGTATACAAGGTAGCGTCCCCTTTTCCTTAAAAGGAGGTGCCTAGATGAATGCTATTTACCAACAGGATTTTTATACTTGGACTTTGGAACAGGCAATGTTATTAAGGCAAAAACGTTTTAATGAGATTGATTTAGAACATCTGGTTGAGGAAATTGAAGATATGGGAAAATCTGAGAAGCGTGCCCTAGAGTCTTATGTTGAGAACTTGCTAATGCATCTGTTGAAATGGGAATATCAACCTTATTATATAGGGCGTAGAAGTTGGGAATTAACTATTATTGAACAACGTAAGCGACTTAACTGGCATCTCAAAGAAAACCCAGGATTGAAGTCTAAACTTTCCGAAGCTATTAAACGATCATATGAATTAGCAAAGTCGGGAGCCGAAAAGGAAACGGGAATTCCTATTTCTCGTTACCCTGAAACATGTCCTTGGACTTATGAACAGTTCACGAACCCTGAATTTTGGCCTTCACCGGCTGAATAATATGATGTAAGGAATGAAAATTAAATAATACCCTTTCGAGGTTTTAATTTTTCTTCAAAAAACGAAAACCTCGAATACTAAACCTGCCAGGTTTAAAAAAAACATGGCAGGTTTGGGTACATACTGGTTTAAATGCGACTAATGAGGAAATTAAGGTGATATTTAGTGTGCTAAAAAATACGAAAGCCTTTATTGAACAATGGATTCAGAGCTTGGAAATGTGAAACGAGCGAGCGTTATTATTTTTGTGGTGGGTTTGACTATCCACCCTACGCTGGCTATTTTAACAAAAAATAGTATTTTGGAAAAAATAGGACATTTAAAAATGTATCAAGGTATTTTTATAGATGCTCAAAAAACCGATAAACACTTTGCGGAACGGATGTCAACGCCGGGTAAAAATGGACTGAAGGTTCAATTTCAACAACCAGGGGAGTTGATGAGTTTAGCTAACCACATTGTAGAAACTCAGCCAGCTTTGGTGGCATTAAATTACCATCAACAAATCCAGCACAATGCCTACCAAGCTGAAACTTTAGCCCAGTTCCTGCGTTCTTATACCTCAGAACATCTGGAGAAAGATTTTCCCATTGTTTTGCTTTACAATGAAAATGAAATCAACGGTTTTCTGAATAATGTCACTGCCCATGACTTATTCGATTGTCATTTTATGACAAAAAAAATCGCTGATAATCGCCCAAAAATATTATCGCTCGTCAAGGGTTATCAGCGTATGATCAAAAAATGGACGAAAAAATCTGAACGCTGGGCAACTTTTTTTGGGTTAAATAAGTCAGAACGAGTTGTGGTGGCTTATCAAGCTATACGTGAACTGGATAGGCTTAAAGCACCCCATCAGGTTGCCCAAGCGATTTTGCGCTATGTGATAGGGAGACAAGGAATTTTATTGGATAAAAATAATGTCTTAGCGCAATTAGGCGTAGCGAAAGCCGACAAAGAAATTGATAGCTTATTTGAAGTGCTAAAAACAGCCAAAGTGATCTATACTGGCGTATTTAGTGAAGGTTGGAACCGTTGGTGGGAACACCGTTTACAAGATTGGGGCAAACAATTATGTGAAGAAGCCCTGGGTAATATGACGGCTAAAGAACGGGTAGTTTGTTTGAATAAGAAACTGGGATTGAAATTATTGCCTGCAAAATCGCGCTGGCAGGAACATACTGATGCTTTATTTGCCTTTGCTTGTGATTCTTGTCATCAGCCTACTGAGCAACAATTTTCTGTGATTGCTTATGAACCTGATTCAATGCCTCATAGCTTTATCCAAAGAAGACATATTTGTTGGAAATGTGTTGAAACTGGCGAATTTGTCGAAAGCGGATTGACAATTGATGATGGAGAAAGATTCTTTGTCGAGATGATTTTAAATGGTGAAATGAGGAGTTGAATGTGAATATCATTCCAAGCGCAAGAGAGATGGCTTCACTATTAGCTTCTTTGAGTAATTTACTTTGCCAAAATCAGCTAATTTCTCCTGATAGTAAGAATTGTCTTGACCGTGCAAGTACACAACTTATTAAATTAAGTTCTTCACGAACCTGGGAATATGCAATTAAACCGTCAGCACCTATTAAATTTGTACCAACATCTGATAAAAAGTTAGGAAAGATCATTCCTCAAGTTTATCTTGATGTCGCAGTTGAACCCCCTAAAAGAAATGATCTTCCACTTTTTAAAAGGCTTGATACTAAAATTGAGATTTTTGATCTTGCGGGTCATTTACAATCCCGTTGGCATATTGATCTAGCTAATCGGAAAGAAGATGGCACTTATCAAGATGGACCCATTTTTCACCTCCAAAGTGGTGGACATAAACCGCTAGCGAATAGAAAAGAAGAATTAAAAATCAGTCGTCCACGTTGGGCGATGCCACCAATGGAATTGATTTTAACTTGTGAAATGATTTTAGCGAATTTTTATCCAGCACAATGGAAAACAATTAGAACCGAAAAAAGATGGTTGAAACTCATTCAGGCTGCACAATCTATGTGTTATTTGACATACTATCAGCAAATACATGAGTGCTTGTTTAAGTCACAACCACTGATACCGAGACAGCAATCAGAATCCATATTAACCGCGCTTTGGGCAAAAAAGTGAAAATAGGGATAGATCGACAAGCGAAAAATTACAATAGACTTCTTAAACATCTGAGAAACGTACCTACTTTTAAAGTAGCACGAGTAGGCTGGGTAGTCAAACCCACCTAAAAATAATTATCGTATTCATTGAGGTTTGGTGGGTTTTCTACCCACCCTACGCT